>R26__coassemble_240_pt1 | contig 36669 bp, 38 predicted proteins | sample R26__metabat2_high_PE_009 | metagenome-assembled genome bin R26
TCCGGCGCCCTGGCGTCCCCCCCCCCCACGCCCTGCCCACCCATCGCGCGCGCCGGGCGGGCGGCCCGCCGGCCCCCAAATTGTTTCGGGATGTGCCGGCGGTCTGGCTGCGGCGGATCTTCGGAGTGTTTCTACTGTATGGCGGTGTGAGGTATTTGCTGTGAAAGAATGGATCATTCCCGCGTTGGTGGGTGTGGGAACGGGAATCCTATCCGCCTGGGGTGTCGGAGGAGGGACGCTGCTGCTTTTGATAATGACGCTTTTTTTAGACGTGGAGCAGCATACTGCCCAGACCATCAATCTCCTCTATTTCCTGCCCACAGCTGCCATGGGGCTTATTTACCACAAAAAAAGCAACGTCCTGGAGAAAGATGTCATTCGCGCAGCCGTGCCCTGGGGCGTTCTTGCAGCAGCGGCGGGGGCACTTCTGGCAGGCGTCGTGGAAACGGGTCTGATCCGGAAAGTGTTTGGAGTGTACCTTTTGCTTGCGGCCGCGAATACGCTGTTTCATAAGGAGAAATGAGCCTCATACCAAGACCGTAAAATATCCTGTTCAAATGGACAAAATCGTGGTATACTTCGCTTAAATTCACAGAAAGTTCAGGAAAGCAGTCTCAGAGCCGATATAATACAATTGGTGAAGAAAGCTGAAGATGCAGGAGGTTTTTCCTATGGCACGTAACATTCTGGTGGTTGAGGATGACCATAATATTTCAGAACTGATCCGGATGTATCTGGAAAAGGAAGGCTTTGAGGTGCGCAGTGCATACGACGGCGGCAAAGCTGTGGAAGAATTTGATCGGCAGGCGCCGGATCTGGTGCTGCTGGACATCATGCTGCCGGTATTGGACGGTTGGGGCGTGTGCGCGCACATCCGTAAAATGAGCAAGACTCCGATCATCATGCTGACGGCGAAATCCGATGTCTCCGACCGCATTACCGGCCTGGAGATGGGCGCAGATGACTACCTGGTAAAGCCCTTTGAAATGAAAGAACTGATGGCCCGCATCAATGCCGTGCTGCGCCGCAGTGAGATCCCCGAGGATACCCAGAAAAAACTGAGCTTTGACAAGCTGACCATCAATCTGGACAGCTATGAGCTGATCGTAGATGGTAAAACCGTTGACACGCCGCCGAAAGAGCTGGAGCTTCTTTATCATCTGGCATCTACTCCCAACCGGGTCTACACCCGCAACCAGTTGTTGGACGAGGTGTGGGGTTTTGACTATTTCGGAGACAGCCGCACGGTGGACGTACATATCAAGCGCCTGAGAGAAAAGGTCGAGAATGTGTCCGATCAGTGGGCGCTGAAGACCGTCTGGGGCGTTGGCTATAAGTTTGAACTGAAATGAAGCAGCGCATCAGAGAAAATTTCAATACCCTGTACTGGCATCAGTTTCTGCTGATCGTCAGTATGGTGCTTTTGACGCTGACCCTGTTGGGCGTCAGCTTCTTTGCCCTGAGTTATCGCTCCACCACCGTTACCAAGAGAAGCGAAATGCGCACCCAGGCGGAGCTGATCGCCCAGATGTCCGGCGACTATCTGGAATCTCTGGGCAATCCTCTGGGAGGCAGTAACGAAGCCCTCAGCAAACTGGCGGATGTGGCCTCCCGCATGAGTGACGTGGACTTTCTGATCGGTGACGCGCAGGGTCGGTTGCTTCTGACCACCGATGAAGATCTGGCGGGGCGGGTGATCACCGTGCCCCGGGAGATCGTTGACAGCGTTTTCGGAGAAGAAAACTTTTATGAGGGCGTCAGCACGGTGGGCGCGGCCTATGAGAAAAAGCAGTTTGTCAGCGGCGTTCCCATTGTGGGAGGCAACCGTCAGGTGATGGGAATTGTGCTGGCCGTCATGGATGGAAGCGATCTTTTGCAGATGTGGCGGTCTTTTATCGGACTGTTTGTCATGACCTCGGCCATCATTTTGATGATCGCCTTTGTGGCCAGCTCGTTGATGTCCTACCGCCAGATTCGCCCCCTGCAGGAGATGGTGGCGGCTACCCGTTCCTATGCAGAGGGCAATTTCGATGTGCGCATGACGGACGATGCCACCCGAGGCGATGAGATAGGCGAACTTGCAAGATCTTTCAATGCCATGGCGGACTCTCTTGCGCAGACGGAGCGGCAGCGCCGGGATTTCATTGCCAATGTGAGCCATGAGCTGAAAACACCCATGACCACCATCGCCGGCTATACCGACGGTATTTTAGACGGTACGATTCCTCCGGAAACGGAGAAACACTACCTGCAGATCATCTCCGATGAGAGCCGCCGTTTGAGCCGATTGGTGCGGAGAATGCTGGACATCTCTCAGATCCAGGGGCGGGAGTTGCGCTCGGCCAGCTTTGACATCTGTGAGAGTGTGCGCATTGCCCTTTTGTCCATGGAGCAGAAGATCACGGACCGCGGACTGGATGTGGAAGCCGACATCCCGGAGGATCCCATCATTGTACAGGGCGATAAGACGCTGATCACCCAGGTGGTCTATAACCTTTTGGAGAATGCCACCAAATTTGCCGCGGCAGCGACAACGCTCCAGCTGAGCCTCCGCGTGAACGAGACTAAGGCCGTGGTTTCCGTGCAAAATCAGGGCAACACCATCCCGCCTGAGGAGATTCCGCTGCTTTTTGAGCGTTTCCACAAGACAGACAAATCCCGCAGTGAGGATAAAGACGGTTACGGACTGGGACTCTATGTAGTGAAAACCATCCTGGATCAGCACCAGGAAAAAATCGTCGTGACCAGCGAAGAGGGGGTTACTACATTTGCCTTTACCCTTTCTCTGAGCGACATCACCCATTCAAAATAAAAGGACAGACATATGGACGAGAGCAAATTTTTCCCTGAAGAAGGGCAAAATACAGATCCCCGGGAGGTAGTTTCCTGGTACGTTCCCCGGAGAGAGCAGGAGGTCGTGTCCTGCTATGTACATCATGATCCTCTGCCCAACACGGTTTCGGCACATCTCCATGACACAAAAGAGAATAAAAAGAAGCGGAAAATCGGCCTTTGGGTCTGCGTGGCGGCTGTGGCCGTACTGCTGGCGGTTGCCGCAGTGGGCAGTATTGCGTTCTCAAAACCGTCGAAGGACAGTGAAAGTTCCGACGAAACACCCAGCAGTATTGTGGATATTTTTTCCGAAACAGGTGCAACTACAATTCCGGTATGCAGAGAAAAGACGGAGTATCGCATGACCTTGACGGAAAAGATCCCCCAGGAGGAATTGACTCCCGCCGAGATTTTTGCCAAGGTGAATCCTGCGGTGGTCATGGTGGTGACCGACTGCGGTAAAAATGTCAGTCTGGGTACAGGCATCATGATGACACCGGACGGCTATCTTCTCACCAATGCCCATGTGGTAGCCGGTGGTCGGGAGAGCGGTATCTTCCTGGATACAGGTGCCCAATATGACTGTGAGCTGGTGGGACTTGACGAAGAGCAGGATCTGGCGGTGCTCCACGCAAAGAATGCCGAGAATTTGCCTGTGGCGGAATTTGCCGACAGTGATTATTGCTGGGTAGGAGATACGGTTTATGCCATCGGAAACCCGCTGGGTGTCCAGTTCCGATGCACTCTGACCAACGGCATTCTCTCCGGCGTGCAGCGGCAGCTGACCATCGACGGTACGGAGATGACCATGCTGCAGACAACCGCTGCGGTGAATAACGGCAACTCCGGCGGCCCGCTGATCAACGCATACGGACAGGTCATCGGCATTGTCACCATGAAGTGGAGCAATTCCTCCGGTGCCGTAAATACGGCCACTATTGAGGGAATGGGCTTTGCCATTCCCACCGTCAATGCCCGCTATGTGGTCAATGCGCTTTTGCTTGACGGTAGGTTTAAAGGTCTGCCCACACTGGGCATTACCGTTCGGACCGAGGGTACCGATGCGGCATCAAAAGTGATCGTGCAGGAAGTGAAGGAGGGATACGGCGGTGAGAAGGCCGGCATCCAGGTGGGTGATGTGATCATCGCCGCTGACGGCGATCCGATTTTCTCCACCGGCGATCTTCTCCAGGCGAGAGATCAGCATGCAGTGGGTGATACCATAACGCTGAGCGTGATGCGAGGCACCCGGACGTTTACAGTGGATGTGCCCATCCTGGCACCTGTGGAAGAATAATGTAATGCCCCGGAGGAGCTGTCCTCTGGGGCATTCTTTATGCTTCGCCGGTGTAGTATCCCACCGTTGTGTCGGTATAGTACCACTCCAGAATCTCCTGCCAGGTCTTGCCTTCCAGTCCCAGCTCGTTGGCACCGTATTGGCTCAGACCCACGCCGTGGCCGTAACCGGTAACATGGAATGTGACGGAATCGGACTGACAGTCCACGGTAAAAGCCGTGGAGCGCAGGCCGTAAAGGCTGCGTAGATCCTTGCCGGAAACGGTAATGCCGCCTACCGTGGCATGGTCAACCCGATCACCGGTGGTGACGATATCCCTGACCCACGTATCCGGTGAACCGGAGAAATCGGCATCGGTATGAGCCATCTTGAAAAGACGGGAGAACTCCTTCGATGAATATGAATTGACGCTGTAGTAGTTGGGGATGTCCGCGCCTTTTTCCGGACTTTTCACGCTGACGAGATAGGGCAGATCGGCTGTCCACACATCGCCGGAGGAGGCCGTGGAGCCGGAACTGGAGGAGTGAAAAACGGCTAAAATGGGAGCTCCTTCGTAAAGAACGATCTGTCCGTCGGTATCACTGACAGCCTTTTCGATGACAGTATTGTACTGCTCAAATTTACTGCCCCATTTCTCCTTGGCCGCGGCCTCCGAAAGATAGGCGTTGCAGCAGCCTGGGTCTGTGCACACATCTGCCTGAGGATGCACGGACTTGCCGCCGTGTGCAAGCTGATAGTAGATATAGGTGCGCTCGGCCACGGCCTGGGCGCAGAGAGCCGCATCGCAAAAGCTGGGCAGCATTTCGCCGCGCACCACACCGCAAAGATAATCGTGCATGGAGATTTCCTCCACGGCACTGCCGTTTAATACCTGCAATACGGTCTGGGTATCATGTACATAGGACGTTTCGGTGAGGTCAGCCTCTGCAGAGGTCGGCACATATTCGGCGGGGGAAGACGGTTCGGCATCGGCCTTGCGGGATACGATAAAGGCGCCGCTGAATAAAAGCACCATCAGAATGAACGCGGACACCAGGGGTCGCTTCATGGGAATACACTTCCTTTCAAACCAGTCTATGAACAGTTTGTCCGGAAAATGCACCCAGTAAACACCAAAGGACCGAGAGCACAGGCTCTCGGTCCGTAAGGCAGGAAGATAGATGAAAAAGTTTCTCAATGATTTCTTGCAAGGCTATCATATGTGAGCGATGTTACAAAAGTTCAATTGATTTTATTAAAAAACTATTATATTCCGAAAAAAACAACCCCTCAGGGGGCTTGCGAAGAGAACGGGGTGGATGATATAGTGCCCATAGCAAGCTGAGAGGAGTACTGCCGTGAAGCAAACGGATGTGATTCGATACTTTGATGCCCATGCTTCCTCCTGGGATGCCGAGATGATCTGCTCAGAGGAAATTGTGGATACGATTCTGAGCAAGGCGCTGCTGACGGAACATCCGGAGGTGCTGGATGTGGCCTGCGGAACGGGAGTGCTTTTCCCCTACTATTTGCGCAGGGGTGCAAAGTCCGTAACGGCGATCGATATTTCCGGCGCCATGGTGGACATCGCCAGAGGGAAGACGGAGGGATTGCCCATTGAGGTGATCTGCGGTGATGCCCAAAGCTATCCTTTCAGAAAAAATTTTGATGCGGTCATGGTGTACAATGCATTTCCCCATTTTCCGGAACCGGAAAAGCTCATTGCTGCATTGAGCAGACTTCTCCGCCGCGGCGGGACGCTGACCATTGCGCACGGGATGAGTCGCAGTGCCATTGCAAAGCACCATCGGGGCAGCGCATGCGATGTAAGTCTGGAGCTGCCGGCCGCCGAAGAAGTGGCACGCTGGATGGAACCGTATTGTGCCATAACAACAATTGTTGACTCTGCCACCATGTATCAGGTGACGGGGATCGTTAAGGAGGACATTATTTTATGATGACAGCAAAAGCAAAACATGAGATTCGCCACATGGTCTACGCCGCCGTGTGCCTGGCACTGGCTTTGATCCTGCCTTTCGTCACGGGCAATATTCCCCAGATCGGCCGCGCCCTTTGCCCGATGCACCTGCCGGTTTTGCTGTGCGGCTTTATTGCAGGTCCCTGGTGGGGATTGGTTGTAGGACTTGTGGCCCCGGTTCTGCGGCATTTGCTGTTCGCCATGCCTCCTTACCCCACGTTTGTGGCTATGGCGCTGGAGCTGGGCGTGTATGGTCTTATCAGCGGCCTGCTCTATAAGCATCTGCCCCGTAAGGCCGGGTTCATCTATCTGTCCCTGCTGATCGCCATGGTGCTGGGGCGCATCGTTTCCGGTGTGGCCATGGCGGCGCTGATGGGCATGGCCGGTCAAACGTATACCTTTGCAGCGTTCATTGCCGGTCACGTGACCGGGCCCATCCCCGGCATCATTGCTCAGATCGTACTGGTGCCTGTTATTGTACTGACCCTGGAAAAAGCGGGTATTGCCCATAAGCATTAATAAAGAAAAAGACGCGTTGCAGAACTTTGGAGTTTTGCAACGCGTCTTTTTTACTTTCGAAGCCTGTTGAAGAAGTCACTGAGGATCTGTTTGCACTCGTCGGCCAGAATGCCGCCCACCAGCTGAGGACGGTTGGGGAAGTTCTCCATATAGAGGTTCAGCACACCGCCGCAGGCACCCATGATCTCATCCCGGGCGCCGTAGTATACCCGCCGTGCCCGACCGCCCATAATGGCGCCGGCGCACATGGGACAGGGCTCCAATGTAACATAGATGTCGCAATCCTCCAAGCGCCAGGAGCCAAGAGCCTTGTTGGCCTGTGCAATAGCCTCCATCTCTGCATGAGAGCAAAGGGACTGCTTTTCTTCCCGCTGATTGCGTCCGCAACCGATAATAACGCCGTCTTTTACGATCACACAGCCCACGGGGACTTCACCCTGAGAAGCGGCCTCCTGTGCCAGAGCCAATGCTTCGCGCATATATTTTTCCTGTTCCATAGCTGACCACCTTAAATTTTGTAAAAATCGGATTAAAGCTTGTCATATTTGTCCAAACTACCCGTACACTGATTACGATGAGGAGGACGTGACATGGCAAAGAGGAAAAAGAATCTGAGCCAGCCTACCGTTGAAGAACTGACGAAAGAATTGCGGGATGTCAATCTGCAGCTGAAAGGGGCCCATGAGAGATTCGACTATATTTGTGAACCGGAGCTGATCGATGCCTGCATCTATGAGATCAAATATCTCAAAGCGAAGTACGACTACCTGCTGCGGTGCATTAAGACTCAGACGGGAGAATGCGTTGCCGTGTCCGGCAAATATGCGGCGGGAGTGTCCCGCGCTGCAGCAGGGATGAAAGGAGGACCTACATGTCTATCATAGAAAAAGTTGCGCTGGGAGTGACAGCGCTTTTCGTGCTGGCGGTGATCCTGCGGCTGTTTAAGACACCGCTGAAGCTTCTCCTGCGGCTTACCATCAACACGGCGTTGGGCTTTGCCGCGGTGTGGCTTTTAAACCTCACCACTGCCGCCACGGGCTTGTCGCTGGGACTCAACTGGTTTAATGCACTGACAGTGGGCGTGTTGGGATTGCCGGGATTTTTCCTGCTGGTGCTCACTCGTTGGGTGCTGGGTACATAATGCACAGGGCGGACAGATGTCCGCCTTTTATTTTTCCGATTCCTCCAGATTCCACCCGTACAGCGGATAGCGCTGCACTGCACCGAAAATCTTCTTTTTCAGGTCGGGATAGGTTTGTTCCAACTGCACCAGCAGTTCTTTGACTTCCTGTCGGCGGCTTTTGCCGTCCTGAGGACATTCGTTGCGGACAATGGGAAGGTTTTCTCTTGCCGCCACGCGACGAATCTCGTCCTCGTGGCAGTAGAGCAGGGGACGGATCTGGGTGACGCCGCTGCGATCCAGATAGGTCACCGGCTGGAAGCAGCCGATGCGTCCTTCGAAGAGAAGATTCATCAGCATGGTCTCCACGGCGTCGTCGTAGTGATGACCCAGCGCGATCTTGCGGATACCCTTTTCCACCAGCGCGGTATTGAGACTGCCGCGGCGTAGCTTGGCACACAGAGAGCAGGGATTTTTCTCCTTGCGTTCGTTGAAAACGATGTCATATATGGGCACGCTGATGCGGGTGTAAGGGATCTCCCACTTTTCACACAGAGCGGCAATCTCTGTAAAATCCATGCCGGGCATGCCGGTCTCCAGAGTGATGGCCTGCAGCTGAAAGGGCACGGGGTAGAAGTGACGCAGACGCGAAAGTGTCGCCAGCGTCATCAGGCTGTCCTTGCCGCCGCTGACACCCACGGCGATGGTGTCGTTTGGAGCGATCATATGATAATCGTCGATACAGGCCCGCACAAGGCCCAGAATATGCTGCATACGGTTTGCCTCCGTGATGTAAATTTACGTATTGAGAAAACAAGAGATATCAGGAGAAAATAAGAGATATTGCGAGATGTTATAGATGTAAATGAAATTGCTGTTGACAATGTGAAAACCCTATGCTATAAATATCCTTGCGCGGTTAAGCGCGAGAATATGACTTTCTTCTGTCCCGATTTTAACAAGGGAGCAGGTAAAAGTAAAGCAATACCATACAAATAAATGGAGGAAAAACACCATGTCCACTTTTATGGCCAACAGCTCCAATATCGTGCGTAAGTGGTACGTCGTTGATGCCGCCGGCAAGCCCCTGGGCAAGACCGCTGTCATCGTGGCTGACCTGCTGCGCGGTAAGGGCAAAGTCACCTACACACCCCACGCCGATTGCGGCGACAACGTCATCGTCATCAATGCTGCCAAGGCCGTCCTGACCGGCAACAAGATGGAGCAGAAGTACTATCGCACCCACTCCGGTTGGGTGGGCGGCCTCAAGGAGACCAAGTATCGCATCCTGATGCAGGAGCAGCCCGAGCTGGCAATGCGCGTTGCCGTTCGCGGTATGATGCCCCGCAACATCGTCACCAAGGACAGCCTGAAGCGTCTGCACGTGTATGCCGGTGAGAACCATGAGCATGCCGCCCAGAAGCCCGAGCTGGTTAAGTAAGAGAAGGAGGATAAGAAAGAATGTATCAGTCTAAGAATCCGTACAAGTACGGCACTGGCCGTCGTAAGTCCTCCGTTGCCCGCGTGCATCTGTTTGAGAACGGCACCGGCAAGATCACCATCAACGGTCGCGACATCGAAGAGTACTTCGGTCTGGAGACCCTGAAGATGGTAGTTCGTCAGCCCCTGAACACCACCGGCGTTGTGGGCAAGGTTGACGTCGTGGCTACCGTCGTTGGCGGCGGCGTGTCCGGCCAGGCCGGCGCTCTGCGTCACGGCATCTCCCGCGCTCTGCTGCAGGTGAGCCCTGAGTTCCGTCCTCTGCTGAAGAAGGCCGGCTTCCTGACCCGCGATCCTCGTATGAAGGAGCGTAAGAAGTACGGTCTGAAGGCCGCCCGTCGCGCACCTCAGTTCTCCAAGCGCTGATATTTACATCGCTGTGTTTTCAAGAGAGTCTCTGCTCTATGTGGAGGCTCTCTTGTTATTTTGGGAAGAGAGAACAGAGGCGTCCTCGCGGCACAGCCGCTGCGGTCGGATGCTAAAAATGTGCCACCGGCACATTTTCTTAACGCACCGACAGTTCTCCAAGCGCTGATATTTACATCGCTGTGTTTTCAAAAGGGCTTTCGCTTCTGCGGAAGCTCTTTTGTTATTTGTATTTGCATCTTCTGAAAATGCTGTGGTATACTGGCGGGGAAAAGCAAGAACAAAAAGGAGTTTACCATGTTATTATCCGCAGAACATCTTTCCATCAATTTTGGGAGCCGCCAGATCCTGGAGGATGTAAACTTCTATCTGAACGAAGGAGACAAAGTGGGTGTTATCGGCATCAACGGTACCGGAAAATCCACCTTTCTGCGTGTGTTGTCCGGCATGGCGGCGCCTGACGAAGGAAAAGTTACCCGCGATCCCAATGTGCAGGTGAGTGTGTTGAGTCAGCATCCTGAGATGGACGATGAAGCCACGGTATTAGAACAGGTCTTTGCTCAATTCCCGGCAGATTTCCGGGAATTGAATGAATATGAGGCCAAGACCATGCTGACACGACTTGGCATTGTGAACTTCACCCAGAAGGTGGGTGCGCTCTCCGGCGGGCAGCGAAAGCGGGTGGCATTGGCTACGGCGCTGATCCATCCGGCGGATGTGCTGATCTTAGATGAGCCTACCAATCATTTGGACGCCTCCATGACGGCCTGGCTGGAGGATTGGCTTCGCCGATTCCGCGGCGGTCTTGTGATGGTTACCCATGACCGATATTTTCTGGAACGGGTGGTCAATCATATCACCGAAATCTCCCGCGGCAAGCTTTACCACTACGAAGCCAACTATTCCCGCTATCTGGAGCTGAAAGAACAGCGCGCGGAGATGGCACAGGCCAGTGAGCGGAAACGGCAAAGCATTCTTCGGGTGGAACGGGAGTGGATCATGCGCGGCTGTCAGGCACGATCCACCAAGAGCAAAGAGCGCATTGACCGCTATGAGGCATTGAAAAACCAGAGTGCGCCGGAAACCGATGCCGCTTTGCAATTTGCGGCGGCTGCAGCCAGCCGATTGGGAAAAAAGCTGATCTCTCTGGAGCATGTGACAAAGTCTTTCGGCGACAGAGCGGTCATTCGGGATTTTTCCTATACGCTGCTGCGCAATGACCGCATCGGTATCGTCGGCGATAACGGCGCGGGGAAATCCACCCTGCTGCACATGATCGCCGGTGAGCTGACGCCGGACAGCGGCACCGTGGATATAGGGAGCACCGTGAAAATCGGCCACTTTTCCCAAGAGGGACGGGAGGTGGATCTTAATCAACGGGTCTATGACTTTATCCACGAGATCGGTGATGAAGTGCGAACCGATGAAGGGGTATTTACGGCGAAAGCCATGATGGAACGCTTTTTGTTCCCCGGCGACCTCCAGAGTGTACCCATCGGAAGACTTTCCGGCGGTGAACGGCGGAGATTGTACCTGCTGTCGATCCTTATGGCGGCTCCCAATGTGCTGCTTCTGGATGAGCCGACAAATGATCTGGATATCATGACGCTGTCCATCCTGGAGGACTATTTGGAGAGTTTCCCCGGCCCTGTCCTGACGGTGTCTCATGACCGATTCCTGTTGGACAAGCTGTCTCAGCAGATTTTTGAGGTAAAGGACGGACAGGTGCTGCGATATAGCGGCAACTGGTCGGATTGGCAGCGGATCGTAAAGGAGCAAGAGCCGTCGAAACCGCGGGAAGAAAAAGCAAAAACGGAATCCGAGCGTCCTCGCGGCACTCAAAAGCTGAAATTCTCTTTCAAGGAACAGCGGGAATACGACACCATTGATGCTGAGCTGGCGCAGTTGGAGAGTGATTTGCAGACCTGCCTGACGGCCCAGGGAGCCTGCGGCAGTGACTATGTGAAGCTGCAGGAGCTTCAGGCGCAGCAGCAGGAACTGGAGAGTGCCCTGGAAGAGAAAACAGAGCGCTGGATGTATCTGCAGGAGCTGAAAGAAAAAATAGACGCACAATAAGAAGAAAAAGCGTGTCACAGTTCATCTGTGACACGCTTTGGTGTTACATCATCAGTTGGATTCCACCGGGAATACAGCGGATAGAAACCGTCGGCTGACTGGGGAAATACTCGCCGTCCAGCGACCAGGGGAGATCGTCTTCAGTGGAAATATCCACAGAGGATACATGGCGGAAGATAATGCCCGGCTGATCGTACTCCATGCGGGTAAGCCCGGTGATCAGCTGGTTCAGCTCAAACACGTTTTTCGGCATCCGAAGAAGGATCAGCTCCAGAAGACCGTCATCCATCTGTACCTTGCCGGGATCCAATTTCACAAGACCGCCCAGAGATGTGGAGTTACAAACGGCGCCGAAGATAAAATCGCCCTCAAAGACCTCTCCGTCAGCGGTGATGGAACAACGGTAGGGACGCAGGGAATCCAGTGAGTTGATGCCCTCCATGATATAAGCCAGATGTCCCAGGGCATTCTTGGCGGACTGAGGAGCGCTGTAAGAAGCGCGGGTGAATGCCCCGAAAGAGGCTACATATGTGAAAAAGCGATCGTTCAGCGAGCCCACATCCAGCCAATGAGGCCTTCCGCAGGCCACAGCGGCAGCAGCCATGGGAATCTGGGAGGAAAGATGCAGACTGGCGGCAAAATCGTTGGTGCTGCCGCAGGGCAGATACCCCACAGGCGGGCGCTGATCTGCCGGAATCATCATCAGACCGCTGACGGTCTCATTAAAGGTGCCGTCACCTCCGGCGCAAACCACCAGATCATATTCTGCGCCGCACTCTGCGGCGGCCTGTGTAGCGTCGCCGCGACCGCAGGTCACAAACACACGAACCAGGTATCCCACCTGAGAAAAGCGGGCGACGGCGTCAAACAGAGGGGACATGGACTTGGTACGTCCGGCACGAGGGTTCACAATAAAAAGCAGCTTCTTCATGGGAAATTCCTCCCGCAAGTGGTATGGAGATATGATATCACAGGAGGAAAGCGTTTGCAAGAAAACCACTTGCCAAATTGCGGAAAAATGCGTATAGTGAAAGAAGAGCAGAAAAAGGAGGATTGCCCATGAAAGAAAAAAACCGTTATTTACGATGGGGACTCACCGCGGTTTTGACGGTGTGTGCGATCCTTGTGTTTTACGATACATTTTACCAGAACGGCACATTGCAGACTTTTTTTGCCAGGCTTATGGCGGTGCTGGCCCCTGTTCTTTACGGCGCGGCCATGGCCTATCTGCTGGCACCGGTTGTAAACTGGTTCAGCAAGGCCATTATGTGGTGCATCGGCAAGAGTAAAAAGCTGAGCAGCATACACCTCAAGAAGGGAAAGAGCTTCCTGCGTGCAGGCAGTATCCTGCTGACCTGGACAGCGGTGCTGGTAATCATCTACTTTTTGATGTCCATGCTGATGCCTCAGTTGGTGGAAAGTGTTACCGCCCTGGTAAAAAACCTGCGTTCTTATTACTACAAAGTATATCGCTGGGTGGACGACTGGCTGATCAGCAATCCGGAGATCGGTTCCTGGGCGAACGATACGCTCAAGGATTATTATCAGGACGCTGTGGGATTCCTGACGGACAAGATCCTGCCCAAGGCCCAGGAGCTGGCCGGCGCATTGACCGGCGGTATCTGGAGCGGTATCTGGGGACTTCTCAACTTCGCCAAGAATCTGGTAATCGGCCTGATTGTATCCATCTACCTGCTGGCCATGAAAGAGCAGAGTCTGGCCCGTTGCTGCAAACTTCTGTATGCCACTTTCAAGACCTCCACTGCAGACCTTATTGCCCGCGGAACCTGCAAGGTCAATGAGATCTTCTCCGGTTTTGTTCGCGGCAAGATTCTCGACAGTGCCATCATCGGGATACTGTGCCTGATCGGCTGCGGGATCCTGAAGATCCCCTATGCACCCTTGATCAGCGTAATCGTGGGCATCACCAATGTGATTCCCTTCTTCGGACCGTTCCTGGGCGCCATTCCCAGCGCCTTTTTGGTGCTGCTGGTCAATCCGCTTAAGTGCCTGTACTTCATTATTTTCGTGGCGTTGCTGCAACAGCTGGACGGAAATGTGATCGGCCCCAAGATCCTGGGTGAGACCACCGGCATCTCCAGCTTCTGGGTCATCGTTGCCATCTTGGTGGGTGGCGGCTTCGGCGGCATACTGGGCATGTTCCTGGGTGTGCCCATCTGCGCATGCCTGCGCTGTCTGGTGAAATACATCATGGATCGGCGACTGGAAAAAAGGGACATGTCCCTGAACGCTTGCGTGTATGCGGACAGAGCAAAGCACACAAAAGACAAATGATGCAAAAGCGCCGGAGCTTACAAGGCTCCGGTGCTTGTTTTTAAAAGAAAGCCTTGCAATTTGCGGGAGTTTGTGGTACATTCTCCGTGCAACTGAAAATGCATTTTCGGCCGGCTGTGCATCGTACCGCTGATGAGGACGATAGCCGTAGAGCAAAGACCGAAAATGAACTATCAACCGTTTGTACGTCTTGACCGGATTGTCGGCAGGAACGCAAGAGGCTTTTCTTGTTCTGTCGACATGACCGAGTACCGCTCGGAATGCCGACTTTTTTTGCGGCCAATTCCCGGCGATGAGAAAGGAAAACTATGAATACTTCCGTCATGAAAACAAAAACCATTACCGGCATGGCTGTGCTGACTGCCATTGTGGTGGTTCTGCAGGTGCTGTCCGTCATTATTCCGCCTATCGGCGTCTTTCGCATCAACCTGGTGCTGGCCCCGATTATTGTGGGCGCGGCGCTGTATGGCTGTTGGGCCGGCGGTTGGCTGGGCTTTGTGTTCGGCATTGTCGTACTGCTGACCGATGCCGGCGTGTTTCTGGGCATCAGCGTCCCGGGTACCATCATTACCTGCCTCTTGAAAGGCATTCTTTCCGGTGTAGCGGCCGGTGCGGTCTATCGCCTGCTGGCCAGGAAAAACGCCCTGGCGGCTACCATTGTAGCTGGCATCTGCGCGGCGGTGGCGAATACCGGCGTGTTCCTGCTGGGCTGCTGTGTGTTTTTCTATGACACGGTTGCCGCCTGGGGTCAGGCCGCAGGCTTTTCCAATACCGGGCTATATATGCTGGTGGGCTTCGTGGGTGTCAACTTCCTGGTGGAGCTGGGTGTAAACCTGATTCTCAGCAGCGCCACCACCCGCATCGTCACCCTGCAGAAAAAGACAAGGAAGGCTTAATCATGCTCCTGGCAATTGATGTAGGAAACAGCAATATTGTCTTTGCCGTACTGCAGGATGGTTCGGTTCATAACCGTTACCGCATGGAAACATTGCGCACCGGCTCAAAAGAGCAGTATGCCGCAGTGCTGCAGGGTTCCGGAATTTTGTGCGAGGGCATAAACGGTGCGATCCTTTCCAGCGTTGTCCCGGAGGTGGACAAGGCGATTGTGGATGCTGTAAAGATGTCAGCGGGTCTTACCTGCCTGCAGGTCACACCCGCCATGCGCGTGGATATGCCCATTTGTCTTGATCAACCGCAGACGCTGGCGGCGGACATTATCTGCGGCTGTGTGGGCGCCAAAATGTTGGCGGATGGTCCCGTTGCCGTGGTAGATATGGGAACGGCCACCACCATTGTGGTGGTGGATCAGGAGGGTCAATACCGTGGCGGAACTATCATGCCCGGCGTGAAACTGGGCTTGGCGGCACTGACATCGGGCACCAGTTTGCTTCCCGAAATGGTGATCGCAAAGCCGGGAAAAGTAATTGCCACAGAAACGGCAGAGAGTCTTCTGGGCGGTGCCGTATACGGTGCTGCAGCCATGGTCGACGGCGTGGTTTGCCGCATGGAAGAGGAGCTGGGCTATCCCCTGAAGATCGTGATGACCGGCGGCCTTGGCGCCGTTGTTGCGCCCTATTGCAAGCGGGAGGTTCGCTACGATGAGGATCTTGTGTTCCGCGGCATGGCGGCGCTGTATGATATGAACCGATGAGCTTTTGGAAAGAGTATCGCAAATGGAATATCTGGCTGATGGCTCTGGCAGTGTTTTTTGCCGCCTATTTCAGCCTGCGTCAAAGCCGCACGGCCATGAACTGGTTGTGCGGCAACGTGCTTTTGCCCGTGGAGCAGGGAGTGGGCAGATTTGCCGGGCGACTGTCTGTCTCTGTGGCTGAAGTGCTGATTATTGCGGGGCTGTGTGCCGCGTTTTTCAGCGTGGTAAGTTTTGCCCGGAACATGATCACAAAGCCGCAGAAAAAGCGCAGAGCCGTCCACTTCTGCATGACGTGCCTTTGTGTTGGACTTTCGGTGTATGCAGGCTTCTGCCTGTTGTGGGGGACTTTCTACAACACTGAGAGTTTTCAGGACAAAAGCGGCATGGCGGCGCGGGGCGGAACGGTGGAAGAACTCACTGCCCTGACGGAGAAATTTGCCCGATATGTCCGCGATACGGCGCAGACGGCACATAGAAATGAAAGCGGACAGGTGGCGCTTGATGTGAGCACTGTGCTGGATGAATCGGTACAGGCTTATGAGGAACTGTATGGGGAGTTTCCCTTTCTGAATGTAAGTACAGCCGCGCCGAAAGCATTTGTAGCATCGCGTGGCATGAGTGCGTTGGATTTTACCGGCTTTTACTTCCCCTTTACCGGAGAGGCCAATGTGAATGTGGATGCCCCGGCGGTTTACCTGCCGGCGACCTGTTGTCATGAGATTGCCCATCAAAAGGGAATATCCTCTGAACAGGAGTGCAATTTTCTGGGGATCCTGGCGGCCATGGAAAGCCAAAACGCAGATTTTCGCTATTCCGGAGCATTGATGGGTTATGTATACGCATCAAATGCGCTGTACCTGGTGGACTATGATGCTTGGGAAACCATCCGCGATACTCTGCCGATGTTGACATTGCAAGACCTGCAGGAACAAAGGGAGTATTGGGCACAGTTTGAGGGTCCGGTGAAAACGGTATCCACTCGGATCTATGACGGCTTTTTGAAGTCGAACGGAGATGAAAACGGCATCAAAAGCTACGGCACGGTGGTGGATCTTCTGCTGGCCTATGAAGGGATATAGGAGATACTCTGTGAAAAAAAGAAAGACATCCGTCAGGATGTCTTTCTTTCTATGGTGCGCGGTACAGGACTCTCCTCTCATTGCGCAAACAGCGCACTGTGCTGTTTGCTGCCGAAGCTGTCGTCCCTGTGGGACGTCATCTTCGGAATTCATTTCGAGTCCTTTGCCAACGAGTAAAAAAGAAGAGACACCCCAAAGGGTATCTCTTCTTTTTTGGTGCGCGGTACAGGACTCGAACCTGTGACCCCATGCACGTCAAGCATGTGCTCTACCAGCTGAGCTAACCGCGCGGAACGTGACTATATTATACCGCGAAATAACGTTTGTCAACCCTTTTCTTTGCAATTCGGGAAAAAGATCATTTCTGCCATCCTGCAAACGCAGGATGGCAGAAATATGAAAGGATAGGTCAATGCCGTTCGATGCGGCGGGGATTGCGGTTTCCGGTGCCCACAAAAAGGGGAACCTTTTCCTCCAAAAGGGAGGAGGTGTCCAGACCGTACCAACGAATACGGGAGCCGGCCACTTCGCGGATGGTATACTTGGCGCGCAAAATGAATTCATCCAGCGCAGAGAGCTCGGTCTTGGTGGGAACGGATTTTCGCAGGAAAGCGAACTTGAAGTTGCCCACATTGGAAGTGCCGTAGATAGAATACTTGCGATTCTGGGGAGGAAGTTCCCCCGACTGCTGCAGATCCTGTACGATGCTTCGAAGGTACACGTTGATTTTCTGGTTCACCTTAAAGCCCAAATTGAGCTTTACGCGAAAAATGAAGTCTGTACCGAAGGTCTCCACCTCATAGTACATGGCGCTGGGCTCGTCCAGCACATGGACACTGATGAACCAGTAGGCCGTGGCACGCTTGGGATCCTTGTCCAGAATGGAGTAGAGGATATCACGATCGATGGTTTCCATGTCTCGGCTTCCGTCCAGAAACACCAGATTGTTGGCCATCAGCGGAACGGAGGTGTCGTTGTGCAGATCGTCCAGGTTCTTGATGTAATCTGCAAAGCGAAGGCGAACCTTATATTTATGCTCCAGTTGAGTGGCACGATACCAGATCATCATCACGGATAAAAGAAGGAGCGACAGGATCACGGCCACGTAACCGCCGTGGGAAAACTTGCCCAGACTGGAAACGAAGAAGAAGCCCTCAATGGCACCGAATACCAGAAGCATGGCACCGGCCAATACAGGCTTACCGCGAATTTTCCACAGATAAATCACCAAAAGCAGAGTGGTCATCAGCATGGTCACGGTGATAGCCAGACCGTAGGCGGCTTCCATGCGGGCGCTGGAACGGAAATAGAGAACAACGAGAATACAGCCCACCATCAAAATATTATTGACAACAGAAATATATAACTGACCCTTGGTGTCGGAAGGATACTGAATCTCCAGATGCGGCATCAGATCCAGACGAATGGCCTCGGAAACCAGGGTAAACGAACCGGTGATCAGCGCCTGAGAGGCAATGATGGCAGCGGCGGTACTCAAAAGGACGGCAAAGGGACGTAGCGCCTGAGGGAGCATCTGGAAAAAGGGGTTGAGGTCATTGATGGCCCAAAGCGCCTCATTGCTCCGGTTCATCAGGATCCAGGCACCTTGGCCCAGATAGTTCAGAATCAGGCAGGCCTTGACAAATGGCCAGCTCACATAGATGCTGGCTTTGCCAACATGGCCCATATCACTGTACAGAGCCTCTGCGCCGGTGGTAGCCAAAAAAACACTGCCCAGAATCATGATGCCGGCCTTGTTATAAGGGCTTGCCAGCACGCGAATGGCATAGATCGGGTTAAATGCGCGAAGAATCATGGGCATTTCGGCAATGTGGAACAAGCCGGTGACACCCAGGAAGGAGAACCAAAGAAGCATCACGGGACCAAAAGTGCGGCCGATACGGCTGGTGCCGGCCTGTTGCACCAGAAACAGGATCAAAATGATGGCGATGGTGATGATCAGCACCTTGGTCTGCCCACCACCCAGCAGATGGCTGATAACAGGAATGGTGCGCAAGCCCTCAATGGCGGTGGTCACTGTGACGGCGGGAGTAAGAACGCCGTCGGCCAGAAGGGCGGCACCACCCAGCATGGCAGGGAGGATCAACCACTTGCCACAATTCTTCACCAGGGCATACAGCGCAAAAATGCCGCCCTCACCGTGGTTATCGGCCTTCATGGCAATCAGGACATACTTGATGGTGGTCAAAAGGGTGATGGTCCAGATGACAAGAGACAGTGCGCCGAGAATAAAGGCCTCATCGACCTGATTGATGCCGCCGTTTCCATCCAGAATGGACTTCATCACGTACATGGGAGAGGTGCCGATGTCGCCGTAGACGATGCCGATGGCTACCAGGCACATCCCTATGCGGAATTTTTGCTTGTTTTCCATGTCGGACTCCTATATAAAAGAAAAGTAACAATATGCAAAAGCAGATATCCAGTAAATTGTACTTTACTTTTCCGTAAAAGGCAAGAAAAAGAGAATGTTTTGCCGCAAAAAAGAATCAGCAACGGCATCGGAGATGCTATTGCTGATTCTTCAGTTTTTTCAGATAAGCCGTAAATTCCTCCGGCAATTCGCAGGAGAGAAGGACCGTTTCGCCGGACCGGGGATGGATAAACTGCAGCCCCGTAGCGTGGAGGCATTGCCCCGTCAGACCGGGGACAGGTTTCCTGGCACCGTATACCGTGTCACCCAGGATGGGGTGGCCGATATGCGCCATGTGAACGCGGATCTGATGGGTGCGGCCGGTTTCCAGGCGGCACCGCACATGGGTGACACCGCGATAGCGGGCAATGACCTCCCAGTGGGTGACGGCATGGCGGCCGTCAGCAACCACGGCCATTTTTTTGCGGTCCCGGCGGTCACGACCGATGGGTGCATCCACGGTGCCGCAGTCTTCCCTGAGATTTCCCACCACCAGGCACTCATAAGTACGTGCCAGAGTGTGATCGGAAAGCTGGGCGCAGAGAGCCACATGGGCGGCATCGTTTTTTGCGGCAATGATCAGACCGCTGGTGTCCCGATCAATGCGGTGGACGATGCCAGGCCGTTTTTCGCCGCCGATACCGGAAAGGGAGTCGCCGCAATGGTGCAAAAGAGCGTTAACCAAAGTGCCGTCCGGATGACCCGGGGCGGGATGTACCACAAGGCCTACGGGCTTGTTGACCACGATAACGTCGGCGTCTTCAAATACCACGTCCAAGGGAATGTCCTGGGGCATTACCTCCGTATCCTGCACTTCGGGCAGCTCCACGCAGAACACTTCGTCGCCGCGGATACGGTAATTCTTGGGCAGGGGCTTACCACTGCAGGTGACAAAGCCATCCTCCAGCAGACGGGCTGCGGCGCTGCGGGTAACACCCTCCAGAGAGGAGGCGATAAAGGCATCAATACGGGTGCCGACAGATTCACTTGTGGCTTGCAGTGTCGTTTTCATCTTTGCCCTTTCTGTCGCATTTTTCATAGATCCAAAGGTAGTAGACAGCACCTAAGATAACGCCCACCACCACGAAGCAGTCCGCCAGATTGAAAATGGGATAGCTCATAAACTGCAGGTCAAACATATCCACCACGTAGCCGCGGAAAATGCGGTCAATATAGTTGCCCAGGCCGCCGCCGAGAATCAGAAGACAGGCGGAAACGCCCAGGGGATGCCGCACGATCTTTTTCACCAAAAGCACTGCCACAGCCACCATCAGCACAGTGGTGATCACCAGCAGTACCACGGTTTTTCCCGACAGACTGGACCAGGCCGCACCGTAATTGTGCAGACGGGTAAAGCGCATGATACCGGGGAGAAAGGACGTACTTTCGCCGATGGCGAGGTGGGAGGTAATCCACCATTTGAGCCCTTGATCGGCGCCGATAAGAGCCAGCAGAATCAGAAGATACCAAACCATGAAATGATAAAGCCCCTTTACAGAATTTGTTTGCATCATCATACCCCATAGCGTAAACTTTTGCAATCTCATTTCTTGTAATGTAGTGCAATCTATGATACAATACTTTAATTAAAGCCGAATCATAGCGCTACGTGTAGAAAGGCGCAACAGGAGGTACCCTTTGGAGCGAGAAAAAGTGATCGTGCCCCAGACAGATGTGGAAAAGCAAAGGGCGTTTATCGAAAAAATAAAAATCATTCATGACGGCCGCGGTAAAGCTCCGGTGGCCATGGTGGATACATACGGTTGTCAGCAGAATGTGGCAGACTCCCAGCACATCTTGGGCATGCTGCGGGAGATGGGCTGCAACTTTACCGACAAATATGAAGAGGCGGACATCATTGTCATCAACACCTGCGCCATTCGTGACCATGCGGAAAAGCGCATTTTCGGCGTACTGGGCGCCCTGACCCATACCAAGGCGGCAAATCCCCAGCAGATCATCTGCCTGTGCGGCTGTATGGCACAGCGCAGTGAGGTGGCGGAAAAGGTGCGCAAATCATACCGCCATGTGGACATGGTGTTCGGTCCCCAGGCCATGTGGAAGTTTCCGGAACTCCTCTACAGTATCTATTCCCGCCGCGGCCGTGTGTTCTCAGTTGAAGACGAGCACGGTACCATCGCCGAGGGAATGCCCGTTGTCCGTGAGGGACGCACCCGCGCCTGGGTCTCCATCATGTACGGCTGCAACAATTTCTGCTCCTATTGCATCGTGCCCTATGTCCGCGGCAGAGAGCGAAGCCGCGACCCCGAAAATATTCTCTCCGAAGTACGCGAGCTGGCGGAGGCAGGCTACAAAGAGATCACCCTCCTGGGACAGAATGTCAACTCCTACGGCAAGGACTTGGATATCGGATACGATTTTGCGGATCTTCTGGCGGCTATCGATGAGATCCCCGGCGATTATCTGATCCGTTTCATGTCCTCTCAGCCTAAAGATGCCAGTTACAAGCTGTTTGATACGATGGCTCGCTGCAAGCACGTGGCCAAGCAGCTGCACCTGCCGGTACAGTCCGGCTGTGACCGGGTGCTGCGCGCCATGAACCGCCCCTACGATCGGGCGAAGTATCTCGATCTCATCACCTATGCCCGCAGGGTCATGCCGGAGCTGGTGCTGACCTCTGATGTGATTATCGGCTTCCCCGGCGAGGTGGAATCCGAGGCCATGGAGACGGTGGCTCTGGTGAAAGAGGTGGAGTTTGATGCTCTTTTTACCTTTATCTTCTCTCCTCGACCCGGCACACCGGCGGCAAAAATGGACGATCCCGTGCCCCGCAGTGAAAAGCAGAAGTGGTTTGATATTCTCTGCGACACGCAGAACGAAATTTCTGCCCATCGCCACGAGAAGTATGTGGGCAAAACGCTCCGCTGCCTTGTGGACGGCGAGAGTGATGATGAGCGTTGGCCGCTATCCGCCCGAACCGCCGGCGGCCGTTTGGTGCATCTGGTAGGCGATAGAAAATACATCGGGGAATACCACGATGTAAAAATTACAGATAGTAATACCTGGGCGCTGTTCGGCGAGATGGTATGATGGGATAGATTCCACCCGAAAAGGAGAACAAGACATGGCAGAACTGACCCCCATGATGCAGCAATATCTGCAGATCAAGGAGCAAAATCCCGGCTCTATTCTGTTTTTCCGTCTGGGTGACTTTTATGAGATGTTCGGCGATGATGCCAAGAAAGCATCCAAGGAGCTGGATCTGACGCTGACTACCCGTGATAAGGATAAATCTAAGGCCTTTGAAGACAAGGTGCCCATGTGCGGCATTCCCTATCACGCCTCTGATGCCTATATCGCCCGGCTCATCGCCAAGGGCTACAAGGTGGCCATCTGCGAGCAGACCGAGGATCCCGCTCTGGCGAAAGGTCTGGTGAGGCGTGACATCATCCGCACCGTGACCCCGGGCACTGTCATTGACAGCGCCTGCCTGGAGGAAAGCAAGAGTAATTTCTGCGCAGGCATTTATCTGGACGATGATCATGCCGGCTTCTGCGTGTGCGATATTTCCACGGGCAAGACCCATGCTACGGCATTTGCAGGCGATGAGATGGTGGCGCATCTGATGAACGAGTTGGGCCGCTTTTCCCCGGCAGAGGCCGTACTGAATGAAAATGCATGGTTCTGTGAGGAATTGCGGAATGCGCTGGATAATAAATTCTCCTGCCATGCGGAGAAACTGCCCAATGCCTGCTTTAAAATGGAATCCTGCGAAAAAGCTGTTCGTCAGCAGTTCGGCGAGGACGCCGCGGCACGTTTGCCCCGGGATAATCCGGCCGCTATTCTGGCACTGGGCGCACTTCTGGGATACTTACATGAAACCCAGAAAACCGATCTCCAACACATCGATGACCTGGAATATTATCGGGAAGGCCAGTTCATGGAACTGGATCTTGCCACCCGCCGCAATCTGGAACTGACGGAGACCCTCCGCTCCAAGGAGAAAAAAGGAAGTCTTCTGTGGGTACTGGATAAGACCAAAACCGCCATGGGCGGGCGTTTGCTCCGCTCCTGGCTGGAGAGGCCGCTCCTCTCCGTGACGGCCATCAATCGCCGTCTGGACGCGGTGAGCGCCTTGGTGGAGAGCACGATAGCCCGGGAGGAACTCATATTGGCCATGAGCGGCATCGCCGACATGGAACGCCTGATGGGCCGCATCGTCTACGGCTCTGCCGGTGGCCGCGATCTGGTGAGCCTGCGCACCGCTATGGAACAGCTTCCCATGGTAAAGGCGCAGCTTGCCGCCTTCCCCAAGGGTCGACTTCGGGAACTGGACGAGCTTCTGGATGACTGCAACGATCTTTCCGCACGCATCGGAGCGACACTGGTGGACGAACCACCCTTTTCCGTGCGAGAGGGCGAAATGGTACGAGAAGGCTTTGACCCGGAGGTGGACAGACTTCGTGCCATCCTCCACGGCGGCAAGGACATTATCGCGGAGATGGAGGCCAGGGAAAAGGAACGCACCGGTATCCGTACCCTGAAAATCGGCTATAACAAGGTGTTCGGCTATTACATCGAGGTATCCAACTCTTTCAAGGAGCTGGTGCCTGAAACCTATATCCGTAAGCAGACCCTGGTGAACGGTGAGCGCTACATCACCCAGGAACTGAAAAATCTGGAGAGCGATATTCTGTCTGCATCGGATCGGGTAACCGCATTGGAATACGAGATTTTCACGCAGCTTCGGCTTGACATTGCCGCGCAGGTGACAAGAGTCCAGCAGACGGCGGCGGCTGTGGCAGAGCTGGATGCCCTGTGCTCTCTGGCCTCGGTGGCGGTGAAAAACAATTACTGCTGTCCCACAGTGGATGAAAGCGGTGTGATTGAAGTCCACGACGGCAGACATCCCGTGGTGGAGCAGATGCGAAAGGATACACTTTTTGTGCCCAACGATACGTTCATGGGCGAAAAGGAAGACCGTGTGGCGATCATCACCGGCCCCAACATGGCGGGTAAATCCACCTATATGCGCCAGGTGGCGCTCATCGTACTGATGGCGCAGATCGGCTCTTTCGTGCCGGCTCATGCGGCACACTTAGGCGTGGTGGATCGGATTTTCACCCGCATCGGCGCCAGCGATGACTTAAGCGCCGGTCAGTCCACCTTTATGGTGGAGATGACGGAGGTCAGCACCATTCTCCACAGCGCCACGAAAAACAGCCTTCTCATCCTCGATGAGATCGGCCGGGGTACCAGCACATTTGACGGCATGTCCATCGCCCGCGCCGTGCTGGAGTACTGCGCAGACGGCAAAAAACTGGGTGCCAAGACCCTCTTTGCCACCCATTACCATGAGCTCACCGAGCTGGAGAACACCCTGAGTGGCGTGAAGAATTACAATATTGCCGTCCGCACCAAGGGAGACGATATCATTTTCCTACGGAAGATCATCCCCGGCGGCGCAGACCGCTCTTACGGTATCGAGGTGGCCAAGCTGGCCGGCCTGCCCAGGCAGGTGATCTCACGCGCCAAAGAGGTGCTGGAGGAACTGGAAACCGAAGCCGGTAAGCCCCATGTGGCAGCGGTGGAGGAAGACCAGGTATCTCTGGAGGCCATGGCGGAGGCAGAGGTCATTGATAAACTCCGCCGTGCCCAGGTGGAGACTCTCAGCCCCATTGAAGCGCTGAATCTGCTGTACGAGATCAAGAAAAAACTGCAGTAAGGAGAACCCCCTATGCCCGAAATTCGTCAACTGGACAAGCATGTTTCGGAGCTTATCGCCGCCGGTGAGGTAGTGGAGCGCCCTGCCAGTGTGGTCAAGGAACTGCTGGAAAATGCCATCGACGCCAAGGCCTCTGCCATCACGGTGGAGTTGGAGAACGGCGGTCTTACCTACATCCGCATCGCGGATAACGGCTGCGGCATCGCTTCCGAGCAGTTGCCCACGGCATTTTTACGCCACGCTACCAGCAAGCTCCGTCAGGCATCCGACCTGAATGCCATCGGCACCTTGGGCTTCCGGGGAGAGGCTTTGGCGGCCATTTCCGCCGTGAGCCATGTGGACATTTTCTCCCGGGAAAAGGGCAGTGCCGAGGGCGCTATGCTCCATTTAGACGGTGGTGTGCCTCGGGAGGTACAGCCTGCCGGCTGCCCGGAGGGTACTACTATCTGCGTGCGAGAGCTTTTCTATAACACCCCCGGCCGTATGAAATTCATGAAAAAGGATTCCGCCGAGGCAACGGCCATTGCGGGCATCGTGACCCATCTTTCTCTGAGCCATGCGGACATTTCTTTCCAGTTGATCCGCAACGGCCAGGAGGTACTCCACACCCCGGGTGACGGCAAGCTTCATGACGCCATTTATGCCGCTATGGGGCGTGATTTTGCCATGTCGCTGATCCCGGTAGAGGGCTGCGGCGGCGAAGTGCAGGTGGAGGGCTTTGTGACAAAACCCCTTAGTTGTCACGGCACCCGTGCACGGCAGGTGTTCTATGTCAACGGACGCTTCGTGAAAAATCAGCTTCTCACGGCCGCCGTGGAGGAGGCCTACCGCAATCAGCTGATGAAAGGCAAGTTCCCCGGCTGCGTGTTACATATCACGCTTCCCACCGACCAGGTGGATGTGAATGTCCATCCCGCCAAGACGGTAGTAAAATTCGTTTCCGACAAGGCGGTTTTTGATGCGGTATATTACACCGTTCTCGACACATTGAATGCCGAGAAAAAGCCGGTTTCTGCGCCTGCCACGGCTGTCAATGCGGCGCCGAAGAAAGAGGACTTTTATCAGTCCATGACGGTGCAGCAGTACCAGAAGACGACCCCGAAAGCCGCCACTCCCGAAACAAAAAAGCCGTTGGGAAGTTTCGCGGTGGCAAAAACCATCGAGGGCGCGGCAAAACCGCAATTTGTGCGTGACAGTGCACCTGCGGAAAAGAAACCGTTTACCGCGCCGGTACCTGTCAAACCGCCGATGCCCGAGAAAGCACCCGTGTCTGTGCAGACGGGCATTGAAATGCCTGTCGAGCCTGTGCAGGAGACCATGGAGCCAAAAAAAGAAGCACCCTGGCGCATCGCCGGTGAGGTGCTGAAAACCTATATTATCTGCGAGGACGAGCACGACAATGTATGGCTCATCGACAAGCACGCCGCCCATGAACGGATTCGCTTCGATGCGCTGAAAGCGAATACCCAGCCACTGATGTCTCAGAGCCTGCTGGTGCCGGTGACAGTAACGCTGGAAGCAGAGGAGTATGCCGCTGTGCTGGATAACCTCAAGACCATGTCGGACTTCGGCTTTTCCTGCGAGGATTTCGGCCCCGGCACGATAGTCGTGCGTGAGGTGCCCTGTGATATTCGCAGCGAGGATACCGCCGCCACGGTGGAGGAACTGGCTCACAAGCTGGTGCTTGGCCGTGCCGATCCCACGGCCGCAAGGGACGATCTTCTGCACACCATGGCCTGCAAGAGCGCCATCAAAGCGGGCATGACCACGGATATTTCCGAAATGAAAGCATTGGTGGAAAAGGTGCAGGCCGGAGAGATCCTCTACTGTCCTCACGGCCGCCCCGTGAAGCAGAAACTCAGCAAGTATGACATCGAGAAGATGTTCAAAAGAGCGTAAAGGAGAACATATGCCGCAAGTCATCTGTGTGGTGGGCCCGACAGCCTGCGGAAAAACGAAAATGGGCGTGGAACTGGCTCGCCGTTTTAACGGCGAGGTGGTATCTGTGGACTCCATGCAGATCTATCGCGGCATGACCATCGGCACAGCCGCCCCCACGCAGGAGGAGATGGAGGGGATCCCCCACCACATGATCGCCGTGGCGGACCCTGCCGAAAGTTGGTCCGTGGCAAAATATGTGGAAATGGCCGATAGTAGCGTACAGGATATCATCGCCCGGGGGAAGACCCCTATTCTGGTGGGCGGTACCGGCTTGTGGCTGGATTCCCTTGTTCGGGGCATTGATTTTGCCGAAGGTTCTCAGGGCGAAAAGATGCGTCTTGCCCTGCAGGACCGAATGGCGCGGGAGGGTGCTCAGACGCTTCTGGATGAGCTGCGCAATATTGATCCTGCGGCGGCGGAAAAGCTGCATCTCAAGGATGAAAAGCGGATTCTCCGGGCCCTGGAGGTATATTATACCACCGGCGAGACCATCACGGCCCACGACGAAAGAACAAAGACCATTCCTGACCGCTACGAAGCTTTTTATATCGGTATTTATTATTCCGATCGTGAAATTCTCCGTCGGCGCATTGATATGCGCGTGGACATCATGGTAGAGCAGGGACTCCTGCAGGAAGTCCAAAACCTTTTGCAAAGCGGCCTGCCCCATGATGCCACAGCCCTGCAGGCCATCGGCTACAAGCAGTTTCTGGCAGTTGCCCAGGGAAAGGCAACGGTGGCGCAGGCCATCGAGGAGGTAAAGCTTCGCTCCAGACAGTATGCCAAACGCCAGATGACATGGCTTCGCCGCAATGAGGCCATTCATTGGATCGACCGAACAAATGAGAGCGATTTTTCCACCGCTCTACAAAATGCGACAGAATATCTCACCGCCTGTGGATTAGGATAATACAGGCGGGTGCACAGCATCCGCACAAAGAGAAAAGGAGCAGATGCTATGCAAAAGACAAACAATTTACAGGAAGTGTTTTTGACGGTGGCCCGAAAGGAGAACGTCCCGGTGACGATTTTTCTGATCAACGGATTCCAGCTGCGGGGCACCATTGCCGGATTTGACAGCTTTGTGGTGATCCTTCTCAACGAAGGACGCCAACAGGTGATTTATAAACACGCCATTTCAACCATCGCCCCTCTTCGGAATGTGACCTTGATGCCGCAGGAGGACACCGGGGCATAAAGAGGAAAAGCCATGAAAAAAACACCCATCTTCACCATACTGTGCGCGGCTGTTCTGGCAGCGGCGGTGTTGTACTTTGCCGGACAGGCCTATAAGTACTTTTCCGATCCGTTGACCACGACCCTGGTCTATGAAGCCCGGACGCAGGACAGTGTTTCTCTGACCGGCTACCTGGTGCGGCAGGAGGAGACGTTCCACAGCAATGCCCATACCCTGGTACATAATCAGACAGAGGGCGCCCGTGTGGGAGTGGGGCAGACTTTGGCTGTAAGCTATCCCAATGATGAAGCATTAAAAACCGTTGACCGGGTAGAGCAGTTGGAACTGCAGCTGGAGCAGCTGGAATTTGCACTGAATTCCTACCTGGATCCCGATGCGGCTCTGCAGCTGGACAGCACCATTACCCAGGATGTGATCAGACTTCGCCAGGAGATTTCCGATGGGAATTACGCAGACGGATACAGCGAAATTGCGGCACTGAAATCTGCGGTGATGAAACGTTCCTACAGCTATTCTTCAGTGGAAGAGATCGAGGCGGATATTACCCGGGCCAAGCAAGAGATGGCCGGCGAAAAAGCCAAGCTCTCCGGTGCCGAGCGGATTACCGCACCTTATTCCGGCACATACAGCGCAGTTTGTGACGGCTATGAGACGGTGCTGACCCCGGAATGGCTGCAGACGGTCACACCGCAGGCCCTGGATGGGATCAAACCCATAGAGAGTCAGGCCAACGTGGGAAAGCTGATCTCCGGCGATACGTGGTATTATGTATCTGTGATCACCACGCAGCAGGCAGAACTGCTGAAAGGGCGCAGTTCGGTGACAGTTCGTTTTTCCAAGGGCCTGTCTCAGGATCTGTCTATGGCGGTCGATGAAATCACGGCCGATGAAAACGGCCGATGCGTACTGATTCTCAAGAGCAGCCGCTATCTGGCCCAGACAACGACGCTTCGCCATCAGGCGGCGGAGTTGATTCTGCGGGAGTATTCCGGCCTCCGTGTGCCGGCCAATGCGCTGCGCGTGAATCAGGACGGAGTAGCCGGTGTTTACTGTGTAGCCGGTGTGACAGCCAGATTCAAGCCCGTACAGGTGGTTTGGCAGGGCGAAGGTTACGTGTTGGTAAAAGCGGCCGCAGATGCTGCCGGCACAACGATTTTGCGTGTCGGAGATGAAGTGATCGCAACAAACGGCGAGCTGCATGACGGCAAGGTGATCGGATAAAAGACGAAAGGGTGGACAACGATGGGTATTCGGGAGAATGTGGAAGAGATCCGCGAAAAAATCGACGCCGCGGCGCGTAAAAGCGGCCGAACCGGCACAGATATCACACTGGTGGGCGCCAGCAAGATGAACGATGCATCCCGGTGTCGGGAAGCCATCGATGCGGGAATTGATGTGCTGGGCGAAAACCGCGTGCAGGAGATGACGGAGAAGCTGGCACAAAATGCCTACGAAGGTGCCCCACTCCATTTTATCGGCCATTTGCAGCGCAATAAGGTCAAGCAGGTGGTGGGCAAAGTGGCACTGATCCAGTCTGTGGGTTCCCTGGAGCTTCTGCGGGAGGTCGACAAACAGGCGGAGAAGTTGGATATTGTGCAGGAGATCCTTCTGGAGGTCAATATCGGCGGTGAAGAGGCAAAATCGGGCTTTGCACCGGAGACGCTGCTGGATGCCGTGGCGCAGACGAAAGAGATGAGCCATGTAAAACTTCGGGGCCTGATGGCAATCCCACCTATTGCGGTGGAGGAACATGGCAATATACCATATTTTGAAAAAATGGCCGCTCTTTTTGTTGACATCAATCAAAAAATGTATGATAATAAATTAGATTGTATATCCATGGGCATGAGCGAGGATTATGAAGACGCAATTGTCTGTGGTGCAACTATGGTGCGGGTGGGCAGTGCCATCTTCGGAGCCAGAGATTATAACAAAATATAAGGAGGCTTTCTTATGGGTTTCATGGACGAGCTGAAAAAAATCATCCATCCATACGATGATGAGGATTACGAATACGAAGAGGAGTTCGAGGATACTCGGCCCGATAAGAGCGTCTTTGAAGACCATCGCGAAGAACGCCGTGAGGAACGTCGTGAAGAGCGCCGCTCCACCATGGACGATCGCCGCAACAAGGTGGTAAATATCCATGCTACCACTGCGCTGAAAGTGGTTTTGGTGAAGCCGGACCGGTTTGAAAATGCCAGCGAGATCGCCGACCACCTGAAAGAAAAGCGCACTGTGGTACTGAATCTGGAGTCCACCAACAAGGACGTCGCCCGTCGACTGATCGATTTCCTCAGCGGCGTGGCCTATGCCGGTGAGGGCAAGATCAAAAAGGTCGCAGCCAACACCTACATCATTACTCCGTACAGTGTGGATATCATGGGCGACCTGATTGACGAACTGGAAAGTAACGGCCTTTATCTGTAAAAAACAAATTCGGAGGGATAATACCATGTTCACACCGCAGGAAGTTTCCGAAAAAGTATTCCCGAAATCTTCTGGTCTCGGCGGCGGCTATCAAATGGCAGCTGTTGACCAGTTTTTAGATAACCTGACTGAGGACTATACAGCGCTCTACAAGGAGAATGTCACGCTGAAGGCCAAACTGAAAGTATTGGCCGAAAAGGTGGAAGAGTATCGCTCTACTGAAGATTCCATGCGTGCTGCACTGATGACTGCCCAGAAAATGGCGGCCAAGCTGGTGCAGGAAGCACAACAGGAACGTGCCAGAGTGATTGAGGAGGCAGTGAGCGAGGCAAAGGCTGAGCGGGAGCGCTATGAACGCGAAAACCGTGCCGTGGAGCAGCGCTTGGCAGAAGGGCAGCAGAAGCTGTCTCAGTTCATCCGCAACAGTCAGGAACTCTGCGCCAAGCAGGTGCAGTTCCTCGATCAGCTGCCGAAAATGGAAGTACTGCCCCGGGAAGAAGTACCCCAGGATACCGTGGACAGCATCGGGCAGGATATTCTGCAGGCCTACAGTGAAGAAAAGGAAAGCGCCTCCGATATTGAGGAAAGTTCCGAGGTTCAGGTGTCCCTGGATCTTCCCGAAGAGTCCGAACCTTTCCCCATTGATGATACCTCGGATATGACCAAGGTGTTCAATCTGGACGATTTGAAGTTCGGCCGCAACTATACCGGTGAATGATGAAAAAGGGCACCCGATGGGTGCCCTTTTCTAAAGGAGAAATACCATGGAACAAAAACCTATTGTTGCGATTCTCTATGATTTTGATAAAACCCTCTGTACCACAGATATGGAGGACTACTCTTTCATTCCTGCCCTGGGCATGACTCCCAGCGAATTCTGGGATCTGGCCAACAGATTCGGGCGGGAGAATCAGATGGACGGCCTGCTGGCCTATATGTACACCATGATCACCGAATGCCGGAAAAAGAGCATACGGCTGGATCGGGAATTCCTGGTTAACTGCGGAAGGGAAATTGTCCTCTTTCCCGGCGTGAAGCAGTGGTTTGATCGCATCACTGCTTTCGGAGAGATGCTGGGTGTTGAGGTAGAGCATTATGTGCTGTCCTCCGGCCTCAAGGAGATCATCGAAGGCAGCGGGATCGCGGAAAAGTTCAAAATGATCTATGCCTGCGAGTTTTTCTATGATGGCAACGGGCTGGCTTCCTGGCCGAAACTGGATGTCAACTTTACCAATAAAACGCAGTTTGTATACCGCATCAACAAGGGTGTACTGGATGTGGCCGAAGACCGCCAGCTCAACGGCTCCATGCCGGATGATTCCAAGCGGATTCCGTTCACCAATATGATCTACATTGGTGACGGATTGTCTGATGTGCCCTGCATGAAAATGATGCAGGCCTATGGCGGGCAGGCCATCGCGGTGTATCAAAGCAGCAACCGAAACGGCGTGGAAGAACTGCTTCGCAAGGAGCGCGTAGACTTTATCTTCCCTGCGGATTATCGAGAGAGTACCGCGCTGGATGAAACCGTGAAAAACATCATTCGAAAAATGGCCATTTCCGAGGCGCTCACCACTGAAAAGGCAAAACAAATGAGATCTCTGTGACAATAGAAAAAAGGACGGCCAATGTGAACCGCCCCAGTAAAAACGGACAATAGACAAGGCCCCCTATGTAGGAAAATGGAAGTACTACATAGGGGGGGTAATGTTATGTCCAGGAAATATGAAAAAGTACAGGCACTGCTGCCGGAGGTAAGACGATTGACCGAGGAGGGTTACACCCATCGGCAGGTGGCGGAAAAGCTTGGTCTGGGAAGTAGAAAAGTAGTTGAGCAGCTATTACACCGAGAGCGGCAAAAGGCTGTGCAGGGTGTACCAAAGCAGCGCGTGCGTAAACCAGCGAAGACGCTACAAGAATACAAGTACGAAAACAAGCGGCTGAAGATGAAAAACGAACTTTTGCGGGATTTTCTCTCGCTCACAGAAAGGAAGTGAAGATCAGCGTCAAATATACCGTCATTTCTTTCCGACCATGGTATAAATATAGCCTTTTATCTGCTCGCAGCGTATTACTCAAATTAGAAAACCCGAAAACCAATGCAAGTGTACGGGCCTTTCAATATCAAATCCCCACATAGGATAAGCATTTTCCTACTTGGGAAAGTATTCCGAATAATTTTATAAGGAATTAAAATGGTATTCGTAGATAACGCCGCCACAACGGGGCTCAGCAAAACTGCGCTTGATGCTATGATGTCGTACTTGACAGACAATTTTGGTGATCCGTCAAGCCTCCATAAAGCAGGAGAAACGGTTTTTATTATTTTGTTTACTGATCAACCATTGAAATCCTACTAAACCTATGGTATAATAGGAGTAATGAAAGGCGGTGCTTGTATGATTTCAACACGAGGAAGATATGCACTTCGAATGATGGTAGATTTGGCACAACATCAAAATGACGGATTTGTTCCGTTAAAGGATATTGCCGAAAGGCAGGATATTTCAAAAAAATATCTGGAGCAAATTATTCCCGTTCTAAACCACTCCGGACTTTTGCAAACCTCAAGAGGTGCCGGCGGTGGGTATCGTCTTGTGAAGCCACCGAAGGAATACACCGTCGGAGAGATATTAAGGGCTACCGAAGGAAATATGGCACCTGTATCCTGCTTGGAAGGTCCGAAAAACACCTGCCCCCGCCATTCGGAATGCAATACACTTCCCATTTGGCAGGGACTGCAAAAGGTTGTGGATGAATACCTTGACGGAATAACCCTTGCCGATGTATCTGAAAATACAAAGTCGCAACAGGGATGTGAGTATATTATTTGATAAAGAAAAACAAAATGAGAAATAAAACTTTTGATTTGATACTGTCGGCTTTGGGAACGGCACTGATATCCGTTTGTTCATGGATGACAATTCCAGGGGCGGTACCGTTTACCTTACAAACCTTTGCAGTGTACTGTGTCCTTTGCCTTTTTGGTGCCAAAATAGGATTGCAATCAATTATTGTGTATATCTTAATAGGGTCAATCGGTACCGCGTGGTTTATGCTTGTACATGCAAGAGCAAATGGTCCGATAGGCATTGCAACTGCATTTTCATGGTGTGTGCTTCCATTTGTTTTACCTGATGTTGGAAAACTTGTTTTGGCGGTTTTTATCTCAGAAAGACTACGTCCGCTTGTTCTAAAAAATAACATTTTAATGCCGATTTTGCGATCGGCATTCTTTTTACATATAATTCTTACAATACCTATTGACATAGTAGGACATAAAGACTATAATTATTTAGCAAGCTGAAGAGAGACGGATATGATGGACATACTCAACAGTCGAGATTATGTAGTAAGTTTATAAGGAGACAAGTTAAGATGATATACGTAGATAACGCAGCCACGACAAAGCTCGGCAAAACCGCACTTGATGCTATGATGCCGTACTTGACAGAAAATTTCGGCAATCCTTCAAGTCTGCATTCGGTCGGTCAAGCCGCCGCCGAAGCATTGCAAAAAGCAAGAGAAACGGTGGCGGAATGCCTCGGGTGCTCGCCGAAAGAAATCTATTTCACATCGGGCGGAAGTGAAGCGGATAACCAAGCTATTATTTCCGCCGCAAGAATCGGCGAGAAAAAGAATAAAAAGCATATTATCTCCACCGCTTTTGAACATCATGCCGTGTTGCATACCCTTCGCAAGCTTGAAAAAGAGGGGTTTGAAGTTGAACTTTTAGATGTCGGAGCAAACGGTAATATCACTGCAAATCAGGTTAAAAATGCTATTCGGGAAGACACTTGTCTTGTTACAATCATGTTCGCCAACAACGAAATCGGCTCGGTACTTCCCATTGCGGAAATCGGAAAGGTTTGCCGTGAAAAAGGAGTGCTTTTTCATACCGATGCCGTTCAAGCGGCAGGGCATATTACAATAGATGTTAAAGAACAAAACATCGATATGCTCTCCCTTTCCGCTCACAAATTCCACGGTCCCAAGGGAATCGGCGTTTTGTATGCAAAAAGCGGAATATCGCTTACAAACATCATCGAAGGCGGTGCGCAGGAGCGTGGCAAGCGTGCGGGAACCGAAAATATTCCTGCCATTGTCGGTATGGCGGCGGCACTGAAAGAGGCGGTTTCTCACCTCGACGAAAATGCCGAAAAAATGACCGTTTTGCGTGACAAACTGATTGCGGGACTATCCGAAATTCCTCACAGTATTCTTAATGGTGACGACAAAAACCGACTCCCCGGCAACGTCAATTTCTGTTTCGAGGGAATTGAGGGAGAAAGCTTACTTTTGCTTTTAGATGCAAAAGGTATTTGTGCCTCCTCGGGCAGTGCCTGCACCTCCGGTTCTCTTGACCCGTCCCATGTTCTTCTTGCCATCGGTAGACCTCACGAGGTGGCACACGGATCTTTGCGGCTTTCTCTTTGCGAAGAGAACACTGAGGAAGAAATAGATTATATTCTTGCCGAAGTTCCGAAAATCGTTGAGTATCTCAGAAATATGAGTCCCATGTGGAAAGACTTGATTTCGGGCAAAAAGAATTTTGTTTTGTAAGGAGAAAAGGATATGGCTTTATATACGGAAACGGTAATGGACCACTTTATGAATCCACGCAATGTGGGTGAAATCGAGAAAGCCGACGGCATCGGCGAGGTCGGCAACGCAAAATGCGGCGATATCATGAAAATGTATCTGAAAATTGAGGACAACATTATAGTTGATGTTAAATTTGAAACATTCGGTTGCGGTAGTGCGATTGCATCCTCTTCCATGGCAACCGAAATGGTAAAGGGCAAAACGATTGAGGAAGCACTCGCTATCACCAATAAGCAGGTTGTAGATGCACTCGGCGGACTTCCGGCACATAAGCTTCATTGCTCGGTGCTTGCCGAAGAGTCCATAAAAGCGGCAGTAAAAGACTACTATGACAAAAACGGAATTGAGTATGACCATAGCAAATTCCCCTGCGACCACAACTGTGAAGCGTGTCACATGGTATGAGTAAAAAGGTATTAGTTGCAATGAGCGGTGGCGTGGATTCTTCAGTCGCCGCTTTTTTGCTGAAAAACCGGGGATACGACTGTATCGGCTGCACCATGAAGCTTTACGAAAACGAGGATATAGGTATAAGCAAAGGACATACCTGCTGTTCCCTTTCCGACGTGGAAGATGCAAGAAGTGTAGCATATAAGCTCGGTATGCCGTATTATGTTTTTAATTTTACCGAACATTTCAAAGAACAGGTAATAGACCGTTTTGTTAACAGTTATCTTGAAGGGAAAACACCGAATCCGTGTATTGACTGCAACAAGTATATGAAATTTGATTTGCTTTATGAAAGAGCAAGGATTCTCGGTTGTGACTTTATTGCAACGGGACATTACGCCCGAATTGAAAAGACAAACGGCGAATTTTCATTAAAAAAAGCAGTTGATATTTCAAAAGACCAAAGCTATGTTCTTTATCAGTTTACAAAAGAGCAGTTAGCCCACACCTTATTGCCTCTCGGTAGCTTACATAAAACCGAGGCGCGTAAAATTGCCGAAGAAAACGGTTTTTTGAATGCCGATAAACCCGACAGTCAGGATATTTGTTTTGTTCCGGACGGCGACTATGCAAAAATTATTACGCAATATGCAAATGGAAATATTCAAAACGGGCTATTCAAGGATACGTCGGGAAATGTTCTCGGCAAACATAACGGCATTATTCACTATACCGTAGGTCAAAGAAAAGGTCTCGGACTCTCACTCAGAAAATCTTGCTATGTTTGCAAAATAGATGCAAAATCGAAAGACATAATAATCGGTGAAGAGAAAGATTTGTTCGGCAAAGAACTGATGGCGACCGATTTTCATTGGATATCGGGTGACATACCAAAAGTTCCTCTTGATTGTCATGCCAAAATAAGATACGGTAAAAACGAAGCAAAAGCAACCGTCTTTCAAATGGAGGAAAGCTCTGTTAGAGTTGTTTTTGATGAGCCTCAAAGAGCAATAACCCCCGGACAACGGGTTGTGTTATATGACGGTGATACTGTACTCGGCGGCGGAGTTATCGACACAATATAATAACGGAACACCCGACTGTTTATATCGGTCGGGTGTTCCATTATGATATTCGATAAATCCATTTACTGCTTTTGGCGATTTCGTAAAGTTTTCTTTTGCTAAGGTGTTTACACAAGGCTTTGACTTTTCTGCTTATTTGGAAAACCACTCTGTAACCACTTTGGTAATTACTTTCTTAACTACCGCACTTGCGTTTTGCCTTGTGGAT
>R26__coassemble_249_pt1 | contig 36152 bp, 31 predicted proteins | sample R26__metabat2_high_PE_009 | metagenome-assembled genome bin R26
GCCTAACAAAGTATGGGTAAGCGACATCACATACTTCAAATGCTGCGAAAAACCCATGTTTATATGCGTGATCATTGATCTGTATTCAAGAATGGTCGTGGGATATTCGATTTCAGAACGAGAATCAAAACAGGTAGTTTCGGGAGCCCTGAAGCGGGCGGTTGAAAAAAGAAATCCCCCAAAAGGATTGATATTCCATTCTGACAGAGGTGGCCAGTATATATCCAAGACGTTCAAAGATTTGCTGAAAAATTTTGGATTTATCCAATCTCTTTCCGCTGCGGGGAATCCATATGATAATGCTGTCGCCGAAGCCTTCTTCTCAACCTTAAAAAAGGAGGAGTTATATCGGAAAGATTACCGCAGCATTAACGAAATGAAAAAGGCGGTAATACAGTACATCGATTTCTACAATAACATCCGTGTACACACATATTTGGGATATCTTTCACCACAAAAGTACGAAGAAAAATACCGTAAAAATGATAATAGGTAGTGGATATAGGCCGACCAATGAAAATTTTTTGTATAACGAATTTTAACTTTTTCTTAAAAGCACCATAAACATGCCATTTCCAAAATCCTTGTGATATCAACAAAAAATAAGAATACTGGTCTTCAATTCCGATAATTTTGTTCGAAATTGAAGACCAGTACAATTTGGAGCTTGTGGCCGGACTCGAACCGGCGGCCTGCTCATTACGAGTGAGCTGCTCTACCAACTGAGCCACACAAGCAGATGGCCAGGTTTCTGAAAACCAGGCCATACTATACCATATTCCGGAGGATACGTCAAGCAGGAAAAAGCCGCACCCACAGGGCGCGGCTTAAACTTATTCCTCGGTAAAATGAACGTGGGAGAAAATGTGATCCTGGCAGAAGCAGTGGTAGCCGGCGCACTTGCTGCAATACCGGAACTGCAGTTCCGGATGGTCGGCATCGGTGCGACCGCATACGGCACATTTGTGGTGGTAGCCCTGATGTTGCTGCTGTTTTACAGCCTTTTTAAAGTGAACCGTTTGCGGGCGGTGCTGATAGGCACGGCGCTCAGCGGCATAGCGGACAGAGGGCCAGATGAAAATGGCAAAGTTTAAAAGTGCCACAAGGGGGAGTACCACACCCGCCCAATACCCGGCAATGGCACTGCGGAGAATATCGAACAGGAAAAGGGCACCGTCCAGATAGGCTAGCCATTTCATCTTTACGGGGATGAAAAACATCAAGAGTACCTGTGCATCGGGGAACAGGCACGCAAAAGCCAGGAACATGGAGAGGTTGAGGTATCCGGAACCCGCAACGGTAACGCTGTGTCCGGAGATCACAGAGGCCAGCAGAGCGCCCAGCACCGTCAGCAGAATGCCGGAGAAATAGTAAAGATTAAATCGCGCCGTGCCCCATTGTCTCTCCAGAGTGGAGCCGATCCAGTAATAGAAATATAGGCTGATAGCCAAAAAGAAGATATTACTGCTGCCGGGCACAAAAGCGAAAGTGATGATTCGCCAGATCTCACCCCGGAGGAGGTAAGCCGTATTCAGATAGAGAAAACCTAACGCACCACTATTGCGCACGAACATGGATAGAATAAATATGGCGGCATTGCCGATGACGATGTAGCGCATCAGGTTGGGAATACCGAAGCGCGGATGCCGTGCACAAAACCGCTCCATGGCTTCATATATCTTCTTCAAAGGTGTAAACCTCCCGTATGGCATAGAATATGGAAATTATAGCCGATTGCGCATAAAAAGTCATGACATTTTTTTAAACAATCAATTTTTCAGAAAGGCTATTGACAAATTCCACAATTCTGTTACAATACTTTCAGTAAATATCCCAAATTGAATACCTTATCAAGAGTGACGGAGGGAACGGCCCGATGAAGTCACGGCAACCTGTTTTTTCAAGGTGCCAAATCCGGCGAAGGAATCGAAAGATGAGGATGTGCAAAGTATAGTAGGCGCTCCATCATCGATGGAGCGCTTTTTTGCGTAATCCCCCGGAAAAGAAAGGAAGAAAAAACTATGGCAAGACGTTTATTTACCTCTGAATCCGTTACCGAAGGACATCCCGACAAGATCTGCGACCAGATCAGCGATGCTGTGCTGGATGCCATTCTGGAAAAGGATCCCAACGGCCGCGTAGCCTGCGAGACCTGCGCTTCTACAGGCCTCATCCATATCATGGGTGAGATCACCACCTCCTGCTATGTGGACATCCCCAAGATTGCCCGTCAGGTAGTGCTGGACATCGGTTATGACCGGGCAAAGTACGGCTTTGACGGCACCACCTGCGCCGTGATTACCAATATTGACGAGCAGTCCGGTGATATCGCCATGGGCGTGGATAAATCTCTGGAGGCCAAGGCCTCCGGCGATGCCGCTCTGGACAACGGCGCCGGTGACCAGGGTATGATGTTCGGTTACGCCTGCGATGAGACCCCCGAACTGATGCCTCTGGCCATTTCCCTCAGCCATAAGATGGCAAAGCGCCTCACCGATGTGCGCAAAATGGGTCTGGTAAATTATCTGCGCCCCGACGGCAAGACTCAGGTCACTGTGGAGTACGATGAAAATGGCAAGCCCGTGCGTGTGGATACCGTGGTGCTGTCCACCCAGCACGATGCCGAGACCTCTTTGGAGACCATCCGCAAGGATATGATCGAGCTGGTGATCCGTCCCACCGTTCCCGCCGAACTCCTGGATGAGAACACCAAGTTCTATGTGAACCCCACCGGCCGCTTCGTCATCGGCGGTCCTCAGGGCGACTCCGGCCTCACCGGCCGCAAGATCATCGTGGATACCTACGGCGGCAGTGCTCCCCACGGCGGCGGCGCTTTCTCCGGTAAGGATCCCACCAAGGTGGACCGCAGCGCCGCTTATGCCGCCCGCTGGGTAGCCAAGAACGTGGTGGCTGCCGGTTTGGCCCGCCGCTGTCAGGTGCAGCTGGCTTACGCCATCGGCGTGGCACGTCCTGTGAGCGTACTGGTGGAGACCTTCGGCACCGGCGTGGTGTCTGATGAAAAGCTGGAAGAGGCTGTGAATAAGGTCTTTGACCTGCGTCCCACCGCCATCATCCGTGATCTGGATCTCCAGAAGCCCATCTATCGCCAGCTGGCCGCCTACGGCCACATGGGTCGCGAGGATCTGGGGGTTGCCTGGGAAAAGACCGACCGTGTGGATGCCCTGAAAAAGGCTTTGAACATCTAACAAAAAGTGAGCCGATAGTTTTGCTATCGGCTCACTTTTTGTTAACAGGATTGCGCTGCATTTTGGCGCCTCATTGTCAGCAAAGCTGACAATTTCGACACGTCACTCCGCGAGAGGTAAAATTTGTCACGTACACGCCGCGACAAATTTTGATTGAACAGGTTTGCCGCCTGCGGGCGGCAAACCTGTGAAGCTATGATTATTCCTGTGCCTGTACTTCAGCGGCCTTGTGCTTTTGTTCTTCCTCTTCTTCCAGCACGCGGTAAGCAACCTTGCCTACCAGAGTTTTGGGGAGCTCCTCACGGAACTCGATATCATAGGGCATGGCGTACTTGGCAATATGCTTGCGGCAGTAAGCCATCAGCTCTTCGCGGACGGACTCATCGGCCACGACGCCGGGCTTGAGGGTCACAAAAGCCTTGACTTTCTGCATCTTATAGGGATCGGGCACGCCGATGATACAGGACATCTGCACCTTCTCATGAGCGTCCAGAATGTTCTCCAGCTGGCCGGGATAGACGTTGTAGCCGGAGGAGATAATCATGCGCTTGGAGCGGCCGCGGAAGTAGATAAAGCCCTGCTCGTCCATGGTGCCCAGATCGCCGGTGTAGACCCAGGTGAGACCGTCGGCGTGGGTGCGGAGAGTCTGAGCGGTCTCGTCGGGATGATTCATGTATTCCTTCATAGCGGTAGGACCGGCCAAAAGGATCTCACCCTCGGTACCGTAAGGCACTTCCTTGTCTGTGCCGGGCTCTACGATCTTGATATAGGTGTCGGGGAAAGGCAGACCGATGGAGCCCTCTTTGTACATATGGGAGGGCGTCAGGCAGCAGGCGGTGACGGTTTCGGTGGTGCCGTAACCCTCACGCACCTGAATGACGGCATGGTGATCGTACAGGAACTTGTCGAACTTTTTCTTCAGCTCAATGGACAGGCTGTCACCGCCGGAGAATACGCCTTTGAGGCTGCTGAGGTCCGCGCCGTCCATACTGGGCAGGCGCAGAAGTGCCTCATACAGAGTGGGCACACCGGCGATGAAATTGCACTTGTACTTGACAATCTGTTTGGCATAGCTCTTGGCGGTGAATCGGGGGATCAGAATGCAGCGGCCACCCTGGGAGAGCATGGAGTGGACGCACACACCCAGACCGAAACCGTGGAACAGGGGCATGGCGGCCAGCATCCGGTCACCGGGGCGGAACATGGGGTTGGTGGCAATGATCTGCTGACCGAGAGCGTTGAAGTTGCCGTTGGTCAGAACGATACCCTTGCTGGTACCGGTAGTGCCGCCGGAATAGAGCACCACAGCGGGGTCTTCTGCGGTACGGGCTACTTTAAAACTGCTGTGGGAGCAATAGCGGCTGAGCTTCATAAATTCGTTCCAACGGATGACGGGTGCATCCTCAGGAATCTTTTGAATTTTACGGCCCTCAGTGAGCATATAGCCGGCGCGAATGGGCTTAGAAAGGGCATCCTTCACAGAGGCAATGATAATATTGATGATGCCGGTATTCTGGCGGACACGCTCAAACTTATCGTAGAACTGATCCAGTGTGATAGCGGCCACGGAATTGGACTCATTGAGATAGAATTCGATCTCCTTCTCAGCGCTGAGGGGATGGATCATGTTGGCAATAGCGCCCACCAGATTCACCGCGTAGAACATGTAGATGGCCTGGGGGCAGTTGGGCATGGCGATGGTGACTCTGTCACCGGCACGGATTCCCAAAGTGCGGAGACTGCGGGCACAGTCTTCAATTTCCTGAATCATTTTTTTGTAGGTGGTAGACTTTCCCATGAAGTCAAAAGCGATGCTATTGGGATACTGTTTGGCAATATTCTCTACGGCCTCAAACATGGAGCCGCCGAAATAGTCAAGATGCATAGGCACGTCGCCCATATAGTTTTTCCAAGGGGTTTTGCAGGTGATTTCACTCATATTGTACTTCCTCCTTCAAGGGCTTTTCCAGTTCCTGGGGGTGCTCCAGCAGGTATTTCAGCAGGCGAACGGACTTGGAATAATAATAGCCGTCGGCCAGACGCTCATCAATGGTCAATCCCAGATCCAGTGTTTCACGCATCTCGGCAGAGCCGTCAGCGTTATAATAAGGAGCCAGCTTCTTTTCGCCGATGATACAGAACAAAGAGCAGGTGCCCCAATTGGTCAGATGGTGGTAGCCACATTTGAGCTTGATAGAGCCCAGATTGGACAATACCACTGAAGCGTAGTAGGGGTCAGTTTCTATAAGACCCTTGGGCACCCAACCGTGTTTATCCAGGAACATGATGCATTTCACAGCTGTCTTGCTGATAAAGCGAGGCAGCTTATTGAACATATCCATGGAATCGGTGGAGGAGTCCACCTTTTCACTGCGGCAATCCCGTACCTGAGAGCGGATATAGTCGTGAATATCCACGATATTCATATCCTCTTTGCTGTGGAGAAAGGCCAGTGCCTCGGCGGCGTGGTCGGTAAACTGCTTTTTCACCACAAAGGCGGCGGAAGTTTCATTGCGCTGATAGAAATTGCTGTTGGCAATAAAACGGTTCAGCTTGGGACGCAGAGTGATGGTCTTGAGAAGAGCAGTCACAACGATGTGGAACATGGTATAAGGGAAATCTTTTTCCTCTTCGTTTTTCTGCGCCAGATACTTGTTCATTTCGGTCAGATCAATGTGCAGGGAGATATAGGCCTCATTGTCACATCGATTGGGGTAGATAATGCCGGTGATGAAATGCAGGGAATCTAATTCCCGCAGAAGACGACCGTCTTTGCGATCACCGGGACGGCGTTTATATTCACTCATATATGTACGGAACTCCTATCTGTCGGATACATGTGATCTCTTTTTCGACACACATGTCAAGATAGTATAGCACATATATGACAAAAAAGCCACCCTAAATATATCAAAATTGCTAAAAAAGGTAGCCTTCCACATATTGGAAGGCTACCTGATGTTTCTCAGAAGCTGTTTACTTTGCCTGCATGGTGTGAATGATATCGTCAATGGTGTGGGCCACTTGGATAAAATCTTTTTCGGTATACCCTTTTGTGGTCATGGCCGCAGCACCGATGCGCACGCCGCTGGTCTGCTGAGGGGAACGGGTTTCACCGGGCACACAGTTCTTATTCAGGGTAATATGGTGCAGGTCCAGCTCGTCCTGCACCTGCTTGCCGGACAGACCTGTGTCCGTAAGATCCAGCAGGAACAGATGGTTGTCGGTGCCTCCGGTGACCACCTTGTAACCCATGGAGATAAACTCGTTGCACATGGCGGCGGTATTTTTCACCACCTGATGGATATACTGTCGGAACTGCTCTGTGCAGGCTTCTTCGGCGGCGATTGCCTTGCCGGCAATCACATGCTCCAAAGGACCGCCCTGACTGCCGGGAAAGACAGCGCTGTCCACTTTCTTAGCCAATTCGCTCCTGCAGAAGATCAGACCGCCGCGAGGGCCACGAAGAGTTTTGTGGGTGGTGGTGGTAATAATATCGGCCAGACCGAAAGGAGAGGGGTGGTCTCCGGCGGCCACAAGACCGGCAATATGAGACATATCCACCATGAAGTAGGCGCCGACACTTCTGGCAACTTCGGCAAAGGCGGTAAAGTCGATTTTGCGGCTGTATGCGCTGGCTCCGGCTAAAATCAGACTGGGACGGTACTGCTCCGCTTTGGCACGCAGGTCGTCGTAGTCGATCAGGCCTTCGCCTGTAACAGCGTAAAACACGCAGTGATACAGTTTGCCGCTGAAGTTTACGGCACTGCCATGGGTCAGGTGACCGCCGTTGTCCAGATTCATGGCCAGTATGGTGTCACCGGGCTTGAGTACGCTCATATAGGCGGCCAGATTGGCGCTGGCGCCGCTGTGAGGCTGTACGTTTACATGGTAGTCCGTGGCAAAAACTTTGCGCCACATATCACAGCAATACTCCTCGATTTCGTTGACGCACTCACAGCCGCCGTAATAGCGACCTTTGTTACCGCTGGTTCGCTCCACCGGGTAACCCTCGGCATATTTGTTGGTCAGACAGGAGCCCACAGCACGGCGCACATTGTCGCTGACAAAGTTTTCGCTGGCAATTAATTCAATATTCCGGTTCTGGCGTTGCTGTTCTTTTTCGATCATGGCAAAAACTTTGGATTCCATGCGAGACTCCCTTCGGTCAGATAAAGAATTTTTCCTGATATTCCTTATAGTACCGGGCAAAGGAGGCATCCTTCATTTCCCGGACACTCTTTAAGTACTCATGGGTATCAAAACTGTCGCTCTCCATCTCGATGATGGCAACGGCGATGTTGCTGCAGTGGTCTGCCACGCGCTCAAAGTTGGTCAGCAGATCCGTGAAGATGAAGCCTTGGATCAAGGTGCAGTTACCGGTCTGCAGACGCTCCACGTGGTGAGATTTCATTTCATCGCACAAACCGTCGATGACCTCCTCCAGAGGTTCCACGCGGGTTGCCAGCTTCTCATCATTGTTGACAAAAGCCTCGATGGTAATGTTCAGGATCTCCTTGACGGCAGCCTCGAGAATATCCAATTCCCACTGCGCATCGTGAGAGAACTGTACATCCTTTTCCAGCAGTTCCTGAATGACTTCGGCAATGTTGGAGGCGTGGTCGGAGATGCGCTCAAAGTCGGAGATGGTGTGCAGGTATTTGCTGACCTCATCGGACTGGGCAGGGCTGAGTGATTTGCGGGTGATCTTCATGAGGTAGGTCCCCAGCTTGTCCTCATATCGGTCAATGATGGATTCCTGATCCATCACCTCGGCCATACCCTTTTCAGAGAAATTGTGCCGCAGAGTAAGTGCATCCAATAGATTCTGACGGGACTTTTCCGCCATAGAATTGGTGACAAGACGGCTCTGCTCGATGGCCAGAGTAGGGTGCTGCAGGAATCGCTCTTCCAACCGGTCCATATCCTGCTCCTGCAGGAGTGTGGCGTGATCGGTGGGGAAGAGCCATTTCACAAACCGTTCCAACAGGGGGATCAGGGGCGCTTCCACCAACACGATCATCAGGCGGAACAGGGTATTGACCAGAGCTATGGTCACAGAGGTCATCACCAGGGAATTGATAGAGAAAACGAAGATGGCATTGAGACTGTAGTAGACAACAGAACCGATTACAGCGCCTACGATATCGATGATCAGATACACCATAGCTGTGCGCTTGCCGCTGGTGCTGGCACCGAGAGCGGACAGCAATACAGGAACGGCAGCGCCGATACCGATACCCATGATAATGGGCAGCGCCACGTCAAAGGTCACCGCGCCGGTGATGGCCAGAGCCTGCAGAATACCCACAGCGGCACTGGCACTCTGGATGGCGGCTGTAAAGGCCACACCCAGAAGGATACCCAGAATGGGATTGGAAAAGCGGGTCAGAAGGCTGATAAAAGCAGGACTGGAACGCAGAGGGGACACCGCACCGGACATGGCGGACATGCCAAACATCAACACAGCGAAGCCCAGCAGAATATTGCCGATTTTCTGGTTGGAACCCTTCTTGCTGAACATACGCAGGACGACACCCACGATAGCGGTCAGACCGGTAAGCGTTGAGGTACTGAAAAGGGAAACCACACCGCTGGCACCACTGCCCAGTTCACCCAGACAGAGGATCCAACCGGTAATACTGGTGCCCAGAATGGCACCCAGAATAATGCCGATGGCCTGCTTGGTCTTCATCAGACCGGAGTTCACGAAACCCACCACCATAACAGAGGTGGCAGAAGAGGACTGGATCACGGCGGTGACACCGGTGCCCAGCAGAACACCCTTCAGCGGCGTACTGGATAAGCGAAACAGAATCAGCTCCAGCTTGCTGCCGGCCACTTTCTTCAGGTTATCGCCCATGACGGACATGCCGTACAGGAAAAGAGCGATACCACCCAGCAATGTAATGATGTCCGAAACACCCATGGCGTTCCTCCTTTGTAGTTCCCCGGCCTGCATTAATTATGCAAGGCCCTAATAATCTATTGTCCATTATATATCAGAAGCCCGAACTTGTCATCAAAAAGATGGCACAAATACGACTTTTTTTCCGCCTTTTCGGGTCTTGTCAAAAAGGACACAGTGAAGTACAATGACTATGTATTTTTTGGAAAAGGTGACGGACAAATGCTCAAAAATATCCTGATTGTATTTCTGGTTTCCATGGTGCCGCTGGTGGAACTGCGCGGTGCCATTCCCTATGGAGTATACTTCGGTCTTCCTCTGTGGCTGACCTTTGTGGTGGCCATCGTAGGCAATATGCTGCCGGTACCGTTTATCTATCTGTTTGCCCGTAAGATTCTGGTTTGGGGCTGTGGTAAGCCCGTCATCGGGAAATTCTTTTCCTGGTGCCTGCGGAAAGGTGAAAAGGGCGGTGAAAAACTGCAGGCAAAGGCAGGTCGAGGCCTGTTCTGGGCACTTTTGCTGTTCGTGGGGATTCCGTTGCCCGGCACGGGAGCCTGGACGGGTACCTTAGCCGCCAGCCTTTTGAATATGGGACTGAAAAAGTCGACGATTGCCTGCGTAGGCGGCGTTTTGCTGGCCGGTGTGATTATGGGGGTGCTTTCCATCCTCGGTGTGGAAGCCTTCGGATTGATCACGGCATAAAAGCAAAATCCTCTCGGTTGTGCCGAGAGGATTTCCACATTTCCTGCATTGAAATTGCAGTGGATTGGTGGTAATATCAAATACAATGCAGATAACTGAGGAAATCTGTCCTGAAGGGAGGCACTGTATGGCAAAGGATTTTCGGGAATTATTCCGTCAAAAAGGGATTATTTCCATATGCCGTAAAATTAAGACGGAGCATCTGATTGTGCTGTCTGACGTATTGGCAGATGCAGGTATTCTTTTTATGGAAGTGCCTTTTGACCAGAGCGATCCTCAGCACTTGGAAAAGACTACGGAGCAGATCCGTTTGCTGAAAGAGCGCCACAGTGATATGGAAATCGGTACCGGTACGGTACTGACCTGCAATGAAGTACAATCTACAAAAGATGCCGGCGGCTCTTTTATCGTATCCCCTAATACCGATAAACATATCATCGAATTTGCGAAGAAACTGGACATGGTCTCTATACCCGGTGCCATGACACCCACAGAGATCGTGGGTGCCTATCAGGCCGGTGCCGATGCGGTGAAGCTGTTTCCTGCCGGTTGGCTGGGAGTCGATTACGTCAAAGATGTTTCGGCACCCTTGGGGCACATTCCGCTGATCGCCACGGCCGGCATCACAGCGGAGAATTTCGGAGCCTTTTTACAGGCAGGCTGTTGCGGAGCCGGCATCGGCAGTGCCATCGCAGATCGAAAGCTCCTGGAAGCAGGCGACCGTCAGCAGCTTTTGACCAATGCCAGAGAGTTTGTACGGATCTTTGAAGCGTGTAAAAAATAAAAAAGAATGAGCATCACCGGATGCTCATTCTTTTATTTATGCATCATATAAACCCAGGATCACGATACCGGCTACCACCACGAAAATCATGGCGTAGTGTCGCCAGGACAGCTTTTCTTTCAAGAACAGCCGGCTCCATACCACAGAGGCCACACAGTAGGCACTGATGATAGGTGCGCTCAGTGCCACGTGCTTTGAATCCGCCAGAGCGTAGATGTAGGTAAACTGACCCGCTGTTTCGAAAATGGCACCGGCGTACTTGGGAGCCTCGCGCTTGGGGATCAGAGGTGATTTTTTGATCAGAACCACATACACAAAGCACACGATGCCGGCGGCCAGGAAGGTCAGCTCATAGGCGCAGTTGGCACTGTCTTCATTGAGTGTTTCCAGAACCTTGCTGTCAGCAAAGGTGCCCAGAGCGTCCAGAAGGCAGTAGATGATGGGTAGCGCCAGGGCCAGTGCTGACTTGGCGTAGCGCCGATTTCCGGCCTCCTGCCGTGCGGCACGGAGATCGTCATCCTCCCGTGCCTCCACGATCCCCAGTCCGATCACGCCGATGCACACCAGGGCCGTGGCCACCAGCTGAGCAGGCGCTACATCGCGCAGACCGCTGACAGCCAGGGTCAGCACGGCCACCAACGCACCGCTGGAATTGCAGATGGGGGAGGAGATGGACAACTCGATATATCTAAGGCCGATATAGCCGATGGCCATGGAGCCGATATAGAGCAGCGATACCGGCAGATAAGTCAGCATCACATTTGCACTGATCTCCACTCCGCCGATAAAGATCTGATAGCAGGCGTGCAGACCCATTACAAGGCCCACAGCCATCACCATCTTCAGATGGGAAAGCTTGTCATCTTCATGCTGGCAGCCGATTTTACTGAACAGGTCGCTTCCGCTCCAGCAGAACAGTGTAATAAGGGAAAACCAAAACCACATATTATAATTCTCCTGTTTTTTTATTTTGAATGTTTTTACTTAAAAACAGGGTGGCGTCTTCTGCGGAAAGGGTGGTTGGGCAGGCGCATATCGTATCCTCGCAATTACAGATTGATAAGCCCTGCGTCCAACATTTTCTGCAGGCTCATCAGCACACCGATTTTGGCGTGATACCAGGTGAGGCCGCCCTGGAAGTAGACGGCGTAGGGCCGGCGAATGGGACCGTCGGCGGAGAGCTCGATGGAGCTGCCTTGCACAAAAGCACCGGCAGCCATGATCACATCGCTGTCATAGCCGGGCATGGCCCAGGGTTCCGGAGTCACATAGCTGTCCACAGGTGCGGCAGCCTGGATGCCACGGCAGAAAGCCACCATACCTTCGCGGGAGCCCAATTCTACGCATTGGATGATATCATGACGGATCTCTTTGCTGGAAGGCACCACGGGAAAACCCAGCTTCTCATAGCAGCCGGCTGCAAAGGTGGCACCTTTCACAGCACCGGCCACTACGGTGGGAGCCAGAAAAAGTCCCTGATACAGTTGGGTCAAAAGGCCCAGATTGGCACCTACTTCCCGTCCCAGTCCGGGAGCGGACAGACGGTATGCACACTGCTCGATGCACTCCTTCTTACCGGCGATGTAACCGCCGGTGGGAGCAAGTCCACCGCCCAGGTTCTTGATGAGACTGCCTACCACCATGTCGGCGCCCACATCGGTGGGTTCATTTTCCTCTACCAGCTCGCCGTAGCAGTTGTCCACCATGCACAGCACATCTGGTTTACACTTCTTGCAGAACGCGATCAGCTGGCCAATCTCTTCCACGGAGAAGCTGGGGCGTGTGGCATAGCCCTTACTGCGCTGAATGGTGATGAGCTTGGTGCGCTCGTTGATGGCATTTTTGATGCCATCAAAGTCAAATTTTCCGCCGGGGAGCAGATCTACCTGGGCATAGGTGATGCCGAACTCCTTCAAAGAGCCTTTGGAGGGACGGATTCCGATCACTTCCTCCAGGGTGTCATAAGGAGAGCCCACAGGGGACAGAAGTTCATCGCCGGGCCGGAGATTGGCACCCAGAGCAAGAGCCAGCGCATGGGTGCCGCAGGTGATCTGGGGACGTACCAGGGCGGACTCCGTGTGGAAAATATCTGCATAAATACGCTCCAGGTTATCGCGCCCTTCGTCATCGTAACCGTATCCGCTGGAGAGATTGAAATGATTGGCGGCCAGCCGATTTTTCTGCATGGCATGGAGTACCTTGGCCTGGTTATGCTCGGCAATGGCATCAATTCGGCAAAACTGCTCCGAAAGATTACCCAGCACGGCATGGCCGAAGTCCAGCACGGCATCGCTCAAACCCATGGCATTATAAAGTTCGCGGTTTTCCATGGCTTACTCCTTCTCGGCGGGGAACTCTACACCGTTTACCTTCAGTAGAACCCGGATCGGATAGTCACGATCCAGATAATTGCGGCAATACCACGCAAAGGTGGCCTCGGGCAGCTGCTTGAGCTCCGGTGCTTCGCAGCGGAAGGTCTCAAAGGTGGCTTTATCGCCGGAGAGCAGGGCCGCCAACACGTCCAGACGCTCTTCGCGCAGAAGGCGCTCCATGCAGCCGTCCATGATTACGGCGCAGGCCTTTTCCTCATCCGTACCGAAATCTTCCCGATGTCCCAGCCAATAGAGGAATTCCCGGGGATCCAGATCCAACTTGGTGGTGATCTGGGAGAGTTTGAAGAACTCTTTCCAGTCTTTGCTCTTCAGAACCTCTACGAGATATTGCACCAGACCGTCATCCATAGCCACACAGTCCAGAAATACCTCAAAGGCATGCTTTCCGGCATCGGGGTCCGGTTCGTCGGACTTTTCCTCCGGTTGGGGTGTCTCCTGGGGCGCGTTCTGTGCATTTTTCAGCATGGAGGCAAAATCACCCATACCGTCATCGCCGGTAAAAAGCTCTTCTGGCAGTTTGGTGCCGTCCTGTTCTGCGCAGGCTCGCACAAAAGCGGCAACACCCATCTCAGATAACTGAGAGGAGAGTTGCGCCATGCGTTCCTGCTCGTCGATGGCGGTGAGGGTGATTCCCTCGGGCGCAGAGCGCCGACCCTCGTAGAGCTCTGTCATATATTGCAAGTAATATTCAAACAATGTCATAGGTTCACTACCTTTCCAGTTTAGCATTTTAGCATGATTCTGTTGCCAATGCAAGAAAAATGGGGTAAAATAGCGCCATGTATTATGTTTATATGCTCAAATGTGCCGGCGGTTCCTTTTACACCGGCTATACTCCGGAGCTGTGTCGCCGTATGCGTGCCCATATGGCAGGTAAAGGCGGCAGCTATACCCGCGCCCATCCACCGGAAGAGCTGGTGGGCTTGTGGGAATGCCCGGATGCCACCGCTGCCCGCCGTTTGGAATACGCCGTCAAGCATCGACTGGATCGGAAAGGGAAAGAACTCCTGCTTTTGCACCCGGACACCGTGAATCAGCTATTTCCGCATTTGGCCGAATACGTTTATGTGGCGCACTGCACGTTTACGCTGGAAGACTGCCTGGAGGGATCGACCAATGGTTGACATAAAATTATATGCTGCGCCAATGGAGGGAATCACCACCTATATATGGCGACAGGTATATCGGGAACTGTTCGGCGGCGCGGTCAGGTACTATACGCCGTTTATCTCCCCTAACGGCAATTTTGCCTTTCAAAGCAAAGAACTGGCGGAAATATCACAGGGCGAAGACGATCTGGTGCCGCAGCTTCTGGCCAATAAGGGCGAATATTTTGTATGGGCCGGAAAAGAGTTGGCGGCACGGGGATTTCGGGAAATAAACCTGAATTTGGGTTGTCCCAGTGCCACAGTGGTGGCCAAGCACAAGGGAAGCGGCATGCTCAGCGATTTAAAAACGTTGGAGCAAACACTGGATGAGACCTTCAACGGCCTGCACGACATGAACATCTCTGTCAAGACCCGTGTGGGGCGGTACTCGGCGGAGGAGTGGCCGGCATTGCTGGAACTGTATAACCGCTACCCGATTACGGAGCTGATCGTGCATCCCCGAGTCCAAAAAGAGTTCTACCAGGGCAAAGCCCATCGGGAACTGTTTGCCTATACCCGTGAAAACACGGCGATCCCGCTGGTATATAACGGCGATGTGCTCTCCACCGTAGATCCGGCACTGCAGGAAGGAGTTCCTGTGATGATAGGCCGCGGTATGGTGATGGATCCGGCACTTTTGCGAAAATGTCACGGCGGAAAAGCGGCCTCCCGTGACGAGCTGACGGCATATCACGACCGACTTCTGGAAGCCTATCGGGAAACCCTCAGCGGTGATGTGCCGGTACTCCATAAAATGCGCCTGATCTGGACCTATATGAGCCAATCTTTTGAAGGCAGTGAGAGGTATCTGCGCACCATATATAAGGCGAAGAATCTGGCAGCCTATCTCTCGGTTGCTCAGGCCATTCTGGAGAATTGTCCTCTATGTGAATAAAAACAGATCGCAGATATCTGCGATCTGTTTTTTTGATATTTATTCCATTACATAACAGGTGACATTGCGCCGTCCCCAATAGGAGCACTCCCGGAAGGTGGCATACCATACATCAATGACGTTACCGCTGAAGTTTCCGCAGTCCTCGATCTGACTGAAGCCGTAACCGCTCACATAGAGGTGGCTGTGATAGGGGAACACCTTGGGGTCAGCGGCGATAATACCTGAGCCAACGGCGTGACCGGTAGCAGTGCGCCACCCGGCACCGTGCTCGCCGCCGCTGTAATAGGCGGTGGCATTACATACGACCTTGCGGGAATAAAGCATACTGTCTCCGCTTTCAAAGACCAGATACCCGCCCTCACTGCCGTCCCGATTGGGATGAACTTCCACCAGCTTGTCTTCAAAGGGGACACTCTTGACCAGTGTGCCGATCTCCACGATCTTTGTTACGGAAGAGTTGTCGGTGCGGTCGATGAGATCGCTCTGTACCACCTTACCCATGCGGTATACATCGTCATAGGTGTCCATGATAGTACCGTTTTTGCCCTCGCGGATAACAGTGTGACTGCCCTTGGCGGCCAGAGGATTGGTGATCTCCTTGGTAGCATAGGAGACGGAGGTGATCTCATTGCGCTGATAATGCAGTTCATCGCTGATGTGGATAATGGGCATATCGCCGGAGATGTTGATGGCGACCATTTCCTCCGGCTTCGGAGAAACATCAAAACGTCGCAGCAGGTTGGCAACCGTTTCATGGCGGGAAGTGACGATAAAGCTGCTGTTGCCGTACCGAACAGCCACCTGCTGCCCTTTTTCCAGAATCAACTGAGCATCGCTGCCGGATTGATCTGAGGATACACGAAGAGTATCATAGGAGATATCCTCCGTAGGATAGTTGAAGAACACCTGGGGTACCGCGCCGTCCACCAGAATATAAATGGTGTCGTCCGGCTGTACCGGTTGTGACAGACAGGAGGGAAGAAACAGTATAACAAGTAGGAGGGTCAGGCGAATGAAGCGGAGGAAGGGATGCGCTTTAAAGAAGCGGTGGCTGCGGCAAAGAAAGCGAAATTGAGGAAGAGTTCGGACGTTCTCTTTTGTTCGCGACCACCATCTCAAAAGGCCACAGACCATCGGTGTATGGAGAAACCAGAGCCAAAGTCGAGAAACCAGCATGCTGATCCGGCGACCAATGCGGCAAAGGTACGGGGACAGGAATGTCCAAACCCGCGCCAGAAGAAGAGAGATCACCCGGAACAGCCTGCGGTTAAATCGCCGCACAGCCTTCACCTGAGGCAAAGCAGAATAAGCCCGTTGAAAGCGAGCCTGACGAGTCTGTTCCGCGGCGCGACCTGCCAAAGCAGAGCTGTGCGGCAGAAGATTGGATTGTGTCAGTCGATCTTGCATAATACCTCAAAATATATGCCATTTTAGAAAAAAAGCCTAAATTGGCAAATTCGTTGCCCAGTATATCACGAAAAACAGAGTGTGTCAAATGAAGGGTGTCGAATATCCGCCTGCGTGATATTTCGCTGTCTTGCTTTTCTTGTATGAATAGCGGAATTCTGATAGCTATACCGAATTGTGTTTTCCGAATTTTTGTGGTATCATCCATATGAGGTGACTGATATGGGAAAACTCCATGAATTGCTGATGATAAAACCGGGGGTAACGGCGCTGATCGGCTCCGGCGGCAAGACCAGTTTGCTGTATACTCTGGCAGGTGAACTCTATAAGAAGGGAACGGTGGTGGTAGCCACCACTACGCATATCCATCGTCCGGAGCAGTTCCCGCTGGCCTTGACGCTGCAGGAAGCCCGGCAGCTTCTGAAAGAGAATCCCATCATCTGCGTAGGAAGTGTGGCAGAGGATGGTAAACTGAAAGCACCGGACTTTTCCGGTTGGGACACACTGGCGGACTATACTCTGGTAGAGGCGGACGGGTCTCGAAGATTGCCCGTCAAAGCTCATGCCGCCCATGAGCCGGTGATTCCCGCAGGCTGTGAAAACGTGATCTGCGTGGTGGGTGCATCGGGCTTTGACAAGCCGATTTCCCAGGTGGTCCATCGTCCGGAGCTATTCATGCCCCTGGCCCAGGCCAAGGGCCGCGATACGATGGTATCGCCCCAAATGGTGGCGGAGGTAATCGGCAAAGAAAACCTCTGCACCCGAGTATTCATCAATCAGACCGATACACTGCCCAGATTTTTCGGCGGTGGAAAGCTGAAAGAATTTGCCAAAGCGGTGGATGTGCCGGTGGTAGCAGGTTCTCTGCGCCAGGGCATCTGGCAGAAATTGAAATAGAAAAGAGAGGTCAATGACCTCTCTTTTTCATTGCATGGCATCGTACAGGGCGTCGGATAGCCGGGCATATTCCTCCAGACCCAGTCGCTCTCCCCGGATGGAAGTCTCCAGACCGCAGGCGGTAATCATCTGAGATAGTTTCTCTTTGGGCAGATCGAAACCGGTCTGCAGGCTGTTGACCAATGTTTTACGCCGCAGAGCAAAACCCGCACGGACAGTGCGCCAGAAGCAGGCGGTGTCCCTGACTTCTACCGGCGGCGCTTTCCGCACCGGGCAGTGGATCACAGCCGAGGTGACCTTAGGTGCGGGCAAAAAGCAGGAGGCAGGTACCTCAAAGAGAAGCTCCGGCTCCGTATAGTACTGCATTAAGAGGGTAAATGCGCTGTAATCCGCCGTGCCGGGCTGAGCACAGATGCGCTGGGCTACCTCTTTTTGAATGAGCACCGTGAGACTCTCGAAGCAGCCGGATTCCACCAGCCTGGTCAGCATCGGAGAGGTAATGTTATAGGGCAGGTTGGCACAGAGAATAGGGCGGAGCCCCACAAACTGCTCGTCAATAAGTTTACATAAATCTGTTTTCATAGCATCGCCGGGAATCAGCGTGAAGTTGTCAAATGTCGCCATCGTCTCCTCCAATACCGGATAAAGACGAGTGTCCAGCTCGATGGAGACCACCTTGGAGGCCAATTTACATAACTCATTTGTCAAAGGGCCGATGCCGGGGCCGATCTCCAGCACACCGGTTTTCTCATCGGCACCGGAGGCTGCGGCAATCTCCCGTGGCACCCAATCCTCAATGAGAAAGTTCTGCCCCTTGCCTTTATCAAAACGAAAGCCGTGCCGGCACAGCAGTTGACGAATTTCATCGCGGTCGCAGAGATTCATACCATACTCCTTTGTGTAAAAGATACTTTTTATACATTTTATCATATTATCTTTTTCCCGTAAAGCCCTTGACAAAGGGAGTACATGGGTATATAGTGCGTAAAGTAAGAAAAGTTATACTTTTGTTGGGGGGCGTAAATATGATCGGGAAGAAAGAGGAAGGGCGCTACTTCATATCCTCTGCAAAAATCGGCCCAAAGGGACAGATCGTGATCCCCAAGGAAGCCCGGGAGATGTTTGGCATGGAGCCGGGGGATATCATTGCGCTGATGGCCGACCGGGAAAAGGGCATAGCCTTGCAGACGGTGGACAAACTCCACCCTTATCTGAAGAAAGTATTCAGTGAGACAGAGTGTCGGGAGGATGAGGAAACGTGAATACATTAGAAGTGAAAGGCCTGCAAAAGGTTTACCCGGCCTTTACTTTGCAGGATGTGAGCTTTACAGTGCCCCAGGGGGCTATTGTGGGTTTCATCGGCCGCAACGGTGCCGGAAAGTCCACCACCTTGAAATCCATTCTGGGTCTGGTGCATCCGGACGCCGGTGAGGTGCTCTTTGAGGGCGGTGACGTGCGTGAGGAGGAAAAGCTCTTTAAGGAAAACATCGGCGTGGTGTTGGGTGGTATCGACTTCTATCCCAAAAAGACCGTTAAGACCATCACCGCCGTGACAAAGCGGTTTTATTCCAACTGGAGCGAGGAAAAATACCGCCACTATCTGGAGGTTTTTGCCATCGATGAGGCCAAGCGGGTGGATCAGCTCTCCACAGGTATGCGTGTGAAATATCTGGTTGCACTGGCACTGAGCCATGACGCTCGCCTTTTCATTCTTGACGAGCCTACTTCCGGATTGGATCCGGTGAGCCGTGATGAGCTGGTGAGCCTTTTCCGCAGTATCGTGGCGGATGGTACCCGCAGCATCCTCTTTTCCACCCATATCACCTCAGATCTGGAGAAGTGCGCCAGTCATGTGACCATGATTCAAGAGGGTGCCATCCTTTTCAGCGGCACCAAGGCGGCGTTTATGGAGCACTTCCGAGACAAGGGCGAGACGCTGGAGGATATTATCGTGGCAGTGGAAGGGAGGCATTTTGATGAAAGCGCTATTCTATAAGCAGCTAAAGCTGGTTTGTCATCCCATGACGCTGGTTTTTGCACTCTTTGGCTGCATGACCATCATTCCCAGCTATCCGTATACTGTGGCCTACTTCTATGTGACACTGGGCATCTTCTTTATGTATATGAACATCCGTGAGCAGCGGGATGCGGACTATTCCGCCATTCTGCCCATCTGTAAAGGCGACAGCGTGCGTGCGAGCATCCTTTTTTGCGCCCTTGTGGAGTTGGCCTCGGTTGTGATCTCTGTGCCGTTTTGTATGCTTTCCGCGAGAATCAATCCCAATGGCGGCAACCCCGTGGGACTGGACGCCAATGTGGCGCTTCTGGCAGCTGCACTTTTGCTCTATGCGCTCTTTAACGGCATTTTCTTTTCTGCCTTTTATGAGAATGGCTACAAGGTAGGAAAAGCCTATCTCAAGGCGGTGATCCCCATGTCTGTGCTGATGATTCTGTTGGAGGCGCTTCCTCACTTTCCCCGTATGGAATGGCTTAACGCCACGGATACGGCGGCCAACTGGCAGCAGTTGCCCATTCTGGCGGTTAGTCTGGCGGTGTTCGGCGCAGTGACGGCTATGGCGATCCGCACAAGTGTTGAACGCTACGAAAAAGTGGATCTGTGATAAAGAATCGGTCATCATGAGATGACCGATTTTCATTATAGAAGTTTTTCCATATCCTCCGGCAGGGGAGCTATGATGTGCAGCGGTTCTCCGGTGAGAGGATGACGAAGCCATAGCTCGTAGCTGTGGAGTGCAGGACGGCCGATCAATGACCGATCCTCCGTACCGTAGAGCCAGTCACCCACCAGGGGATGGCCGATAGCGGCACAGTGGAGCCGCAGCTGATGGGTGCGCCCGGTAAGGGGACGAAGCCGAAGCAGGGCGCGGTCTTTAGCCGTTTTCAGTACCTCATATTCGGAATGCGCCTCTAAGCCCGCCGGGTCGATCCGGCGGCGAATCACGGAATCGGGATCCCGCCCGATGGGCAGATCGATGGTGTCGATAGGGGGAATGGGAACCCCTTCGCAGATGCCCCGATATTCCCGATGAAAATCATCCGTGTGCAGAATACGCATGCAAAGATCGTGGGCATGGCCGTTTTTGGCGATGACCATGATGCCTGTGACGCCCTTGTCCAGTCGATTCACCGGATGAAAAGCGCTTCCATCCAGGTAATGGGCTACCGCACCGGCCACAGTGACGCTCTCCTCCGTCAGAGCGGCACTGTGCACGGCGATACCGGCGGGTTTGTTGAGGATGAGAAGGTCCTCGTCCTCCCAGAGAATGTCCAGGGGGTAGTTTACCGGAATAATATGCCGACTGATTTCTGTAGTGTCCTCTGCGTTTACGGTGACCACATCGCCATCGTGGACAATCTGTACCACCGTACAGGGGCGTCCGTTCAGACAAATGGCGCCTGCACGCCATTTGAGGCTTTGCAGCAGTCCGTAGGAGATGGCCATCCTGCCGCGGAGAATGAGCTTGAGCTTTCGCCCGTCATCCTCTGCGGTTACCGTGTATTTCAAAATGCGCATACTCTCACCTCCCGGGAAAATAATTGTAGCATATCCGGAGAAAATATGGTAGAGTGAAACAAAATCTTACAAGGATGGTGTTTTGTATGGCCTCAAAAGTCTACTTTGCAGACCTGCGTGCGGATCATCATGAGAACCTCCAGCAGAAACTGACCCGTTTGCTGAAAACGGCAGGAATGGGTGATATCGATTTTGATAAAAAATACGTGGCCATCAAGATGCATTTCGGCGAGCCAGGCAATCTGGCCTTTCTGCGCCCCAACTGGGCAAAGACCGTGGCGGATTTTGTCAAAGACCGTGGCGGTAAGCCGTTCCTGACCGACTGCAATACCCTCTATGTAGGCGGTCGCAAGAATGCGCTGGATCATCTGGACAGCGCCATGCTCAACGGTTTCTCTCCGCTTTCCACCGGTTGTCAGATCATCATTGCCGACGGCTTGAAGGGCAACGATGAGGTGGATGTTCCTGTTGCAGGCGGCGAGTATGTGAAGGAAGCCAAAATCGGCCGCGCCGTTATGGATGCGGATGTGTTTATTTCCCTATCTCATTTCAAGGGTCACGAGGAGGCAGGATTCGGTGGCTGTCTGAAAAATATCGGTATGGGCTGCGGCAGTCGCGCCGGAAAGATGGAGCAGCATTGCGACGGAAAGCCGCAAGTCAGTCAGAAGCATTGCGTAGGTTGTGGCCAATGCACGAAAATCTGCGCTCATAGCGCCATAGCCGTGACAGATCGCAAGGCCGCTATTGACCACAATAAGTGTGTGGGCTGTGGGCGCTGTATCGCCATCTGCCCGCAGGATGCCATTGCGCCTGCCTGGGACGGTGCCTTTGATCGCCTGAACTACAGAATTGCCGAATATACAAAAGCGGTGGTGGACGGCCGCCCCTGCTTCCATATCTCTATTGTCATTGATGTATCCCCCAACTGCGACTGCCACAGCGAGAATGATGCCGCCATCGTGCCCAATGTGGGCATGTTTGCCAGCTTTGACCCTGTGGCGCTGGATATGGCCTGCGTGGATGCGGTAAATGCCCAGCCGGTAAATGCCAACTCCGCTCTGGCTGATTGCTGCCACGAACGTCCCGAGGATGAAGATCATTTCCATGTGATCCACCCGGATACGAAATGGATGTGCTGTGTGGATCATGCCGAAAAGCTGGGCTTGGGTACCAAGGATTATGAGCTGATAAAGATTTAAGAGCAAAAAAGAATGGGCATCTATCGGATGCCCGTTCTTTTTTCGTTATTTTCTGAGGTATTCGTTGCACTTGCAGTTGGCTTCGTGAGCCACCTTGTCCTCGTCCACCGTGGTGAGACGGCCGTTTTTCACTGTGACCTTGCCATGTACCACCGTGTAATCCACAGCGCCGCGGACACCCACAGTACCCAGAACGCTCTTGGGATCGATGCAGGAGCCAACCAGCTCCAGACGGCGGGAATCGATCATGAAGAGGTCCGCGCATTTGCCGACAGCCAGCTGGCCGATATCGTCGCGGCCCAGCAGACGGGCACTGCCGCGGGTGGCCATCTTCAGAATATCATAGCCGGCGGGAGCCTTGCGGCTGGAGTTCAGGCGGTGCAGCAGGAAAGCGGTGCGCAGCTCTTCCATCAGGGAGGAGCCGTCGTTGGAGGCGCTGCCGTCCACAGCCAGACCCACGGGCACACCCAGCTCCAGCATTTCGGGGATGCGGGCAATACCGGAGGACAGCTTCATATTGGAGATGGGGCAGTGAGCCACACCGGTGCCGGTCTTTGCCAGCAGGCGCAGCTCCTCATCATTGAAGTGGATGCCGTGGGCATACCACACATCGTCGCCGATCCAGCCCAGACGCTCCATATACTCCAGAGGACGAATGCCCTCACGCTGCAGCATGAAGTTTTCCTCGTCCTTGGTCTCGCACAGATGGGTGTGCAGGCGCACACCGTACTGACGGGCCAGAATAGCGCTTTGCCGCAGAAGTTCAGCGGACACGGAGAAGGGAGAGCAGGGAGCCAGAGCCACGCGATGCATGGCGCCGTAGGAGGCATCGTGATACTTCTCGATGACTCGGGCGGAATCCTTCATGATCTCATCTACGGTCTGCACCACGCTGTCAGGGGGCAGGCCGCCGTCCTTCACGGACAAATCCATGCTGCCGCGGGAGCAGTACATACGGATGCCCAGCTCATCAGCGGCGGCAAACTGCACGCCCAGCAGATCGCCGGCGCCCTGGGGGAACACGTAGTGATGGTCAAAGCAGGTGGTGCAGCCGTGCTTCATCAGCTCGCCCATACCGGTGAGGGAGCTGAGGCGAATCACGTCGCCGTCGAGATTCTTCCAGATCTCATAGAGGGTCTTGAGCCAGTCAAACAGCTCCATGTTCTGCACCTGGGGCAGGTTGCGGGAAAAGACCTGATAGAGATGGTGGTGGGTGTTGACCAGGCCGGGATAGCACAGCATATGGCTGCCGTCGATGGTCTCATCGGCAGTCACATCCAGGTTCGCACCGATGTTTTTGATCAAGCCGTTCTCGCAGTAAAGATCTACATTTTCAAGCAGACGATCTTGATCATCGCAGGTGATGAGACTGCGAATGTTGCGAATGAGCAGGGTGGACATAGGGACATCCTCCTTATTGCTTAATATAGTGCGGGAAAGGTATTTTTCCCAATTTGAATGTAAAAAATGAGTAGGCCCTTTCGGGCCTACTCATCCGTTTCTTAATCAGCATTCCCCGTGGAAGTAGGTGAGAAAGGGGAATGTGAGATGCAGTTGATCAGCGCTCCTCGCGGAAGTAGCTGAGGCCCAGAGAGGCAGGCGGCTGATCCTCATGACGCTTACGCAGGGACACAAAGATCAGAACGATCAGGGTGACGGCGTAGGGCAGCATCTTGAACAGTTCCTGGCTGCTACGGGTCAGGCCGGGAATGTACATATAGGCCCAGTAGACCATACCGAACAGATAGGATGCCCAGATGGCACGGACGGGCTTCCAGGTAGCAAAGATAACCAGAGCCACAGCCAGCCAGCCCAGACCTTCCATGATACCATCGTTAGCCCAGGTACCCTTGATGTAGTCCATAACATAGTACAGACCACCCAGACCGGTAATACCGGCGCCCACGCAGGTGGACAGGTACTTGAAGCGATTCACGTTGATACCGGCAGCATCAGCAGTGCCGGGGTTTTCACCCACGCTGCGCAGATGCAGACCGTTGCGGGTGCGGTTCAGATAGAAGCTCAGGAAAATGGCCAGGGCAATGGCAAAATAGGCCATGAAACCATAGGAGAAGAAAATCTTTCCGATGTTACCTGCGCCGGCCAGAGCACCGATCTTTGCACGATAGGCGCTGGAGGTCAGAGCCACGGAGATCTGGCCCACGCCGCCGGACAGTTTGTTCAGAGAGCCGCCGAAGAAGTTGGCCACGCCGCCGCCGAAGATGGTCAGAGCAAGACCGGTAACATTCTGGTTAGCACGCAGAGTGATGGTCAGCAGAGCAAAGATCAGACCGCCGAAAGCAGCACCCAGGAAGCAGGCAATAAAGCTCAGCAGAAGACCGACAAAGGGAGAGCCGCCGCCGGCACGCTCATAGAAGAAAGAGGCGAGCAGGCCGGAAATACCGCCCATGTACATAATACCGGGGACACCCAGGTTCAGCTGGCCGCCCTTTTCAGTGATGATCTCACCGAGAGCGCCGAACATAATCACGGTACCAAAGGTAACGGCGGAGTTAAACAGAGAAATCAGTTGCGTCATTACTTGGACACCTTCTTTCCACGGAAACGAACCGTATAGTTGACAAAGAACTCACTGCCCAGCAGGAAGAACAGGATGATACCGGTGATCATATCGGACATCTCGTGGCTGATACCGTACTGGGAAGCAATGGACTGAGCACCCTTCTCCAGAATAACCAGCAGGAAGGAGAAGATGATCATGACCACGCTGTTGAACTGTGCCAGCCAGGCTACAATGATGGCGGTGAAGCCACGGCCGCCGGCAGTGGATGTAGAGATGGTGTGGGAAGCACCGGACACGGCGATGAAGCCGGCAAGACCGCAGATAGCACCGGAGATAACGATGGTGCGGACATAAGCGCGGTTGACGCGGATACCGGCATAGCGGGCGGTATTGACGGAGTCACCGATGACGGCGATCTCGTAGCCCTGCTTGGACTTGTTCATGTACAGATACATGGCGACGGTGACGATCAGGACGATCAGCACGTTCCAGCCGAAATCCTTGTTGTAACCTTCGGTGAACAGGTTGGGCAGCCAACCTGCAGAGTCATTGGGATTGATGATACCAACCTTATTGGAACCGGCAGGAGTTTCCCACTTGGCCACAAAGAAGCTGGTGAGCTGCAAGGCAATGTAGTTCATCATCAGGGTGAACAGAGTCTCGTTGGTGTTCCACTTGGCCTTGAAGAAGCCGGGGAAGAAGCCCCAGATAGCACCGGCCAGCAGGGAAGCGAGAATCATCACGATGAACAGCACGAAGGTGGGAAGACTCTTGAGGTACATCATGCAGGCGGCGGTAGCAATACCACCCACCAGGATCTGACCTTCCGCACCGATGTTCCAGAATTTCATTTTGAATGCAGGTGCCAAACCAACGGCGATACACAGCATGGTCATAGCATCACGGACGGTAACCCAGGAACGCTTGGCGGTACCCAAAGCGCCGTCAATAATGCTGGCGTAAACATTCAGGGGGTTGATACCAACGATAGCGAAAATCAGAATACCGCAGGCAACCAGACTCAACAGCAGACCGATGACGCGGATGCCCCAGGACTGCCATGCGGGCAGAAGCTCTGCACGCTTGGACATCTGCAGTACAGGCTCATGAACTTTTTTCTTTTCCATTATTCAGCGCCCTCCGTTCTATGCTGGGTCATCAGCAGGCCCACTTCTTCCTTAGTGATGGTGCGACCATCCACAACGCCGGAAACCTGACCACCGCAAAGGACTACAATGCGGTCACACAGCTCCAGCAGCACGTCCAGATCCTCACCGACATAGATGACGGCATTGCCCTTCATCTTTTCGGCGGTCATCAGGTTGTAGATGGTGTAGGATGTATTGATATCCAAGCCGCGGACAGCGTAAGCGCTCATCAGCACGGCAGGCTCCTGTGCGATCTCGCGGCCTACCAGAACTTTCTGCACGTTACCGCCGGACATACGACGGACGGGGAAAGAGGTGCTGGGGGTAACGACCTCCAACTCCTTCCAAACATCATTGGCCAACTTCTCGGGACCCTTGGTGTCCACGAAAATACCCTTGCCCTTACGCCAGGAACGCAGCATCATGTTGCCGGTCATGCCCATGGAGCCTACAAGGCCCATGCCCAGACGGTCTTCGGGAACGAAAGCCATAGCCACGCCGGCCTTCTTAATGTCCAGAGGATCCTTACCCACAAGGTTAACGTCCTTGTCATTCTTGGGATCGTGGAAAATGATGGAACCCTCTGCCACGGGATAAAGACCTGCGATGGATTCCAGCAGTTCCTTCTGGCCGGAACCGGCCACGCCTGCGATGCCCAGGACCTCACCGCTGTTGGCGGTAAAGGTGACATCGTCCAGACGCTTGACACCCAGTTCATCGTACACGGTGAGGTTCTTAATCTCCAGACGGGGAGTCACATTGACGGGGGTAGGACGGTCAATATTCAGGCTCACGGCACGACCCACCATCATATCGGTGAGGCTCTGCTGGCTGGCATCCTTGGTAGCTACGTCGCCGATGTATTCACCCTTGCGGAGAATGGCCACGCGGTCAGATACGTCCAACACTTCGTGAAGCTTGTGGGTGATGATGATCAGGGACTTGCCGTCCTTCTGCATGTTGCGCATAATGGCAAACAGCTTGGTGGTCTCCTGAGGAGTCAGAACGGCGGTGGGCTCATCCAGAATGAGGATGTCAGCGCCGCGGTAAAGCACCTTAACGATTTCCACAGTCTGCTTTTGAGAAACGGACATATCGTAGACCTTCTGGTCGGGCTTAATGTCAAAGCCGTACTTATCGCAGATCTCCTTGACCTTGCGATTGGTCTCTTTCATGTCCAGCTTGCCTTCATTGTCCAGGCCGAGAACAATATTCTCAGCGGCGGTAAATACTTCCACCAGTTTAAAATGCTGATGGATCATACCGATACCGTTGTTGAAGGCATCCTTGGGGGAGGCAATGGTCACGGGCTTGCCGTGAACATAGATCTGTCCTTCATCAGGATAGTAGATGCCGGAGAGCATATTCATCAGGGTAGTCTTACCACTGCCGTTTTCGCCCAGCAGGGAGAGAATCTCGCCCTCGTGCAGTTCCATGTTGATGGCATTGTTGGCCACAACATTGCCGAACCGCTTGGTGATGTTCTCCATCTTGATTGCGTTTTTCACAGTTTCCAAGGCTGTCATCCTTTCTTTCGGAGCGGTGGCTGCAGCACCTTGCGTTACTCCGGGTATTTGAACCCCATTCCGGGAAATATCACGCTTAGCATTGTAGCATATTTTTCGACACTTGTAAATCGTAAACAACAAAAAAATATTTAGGTAACCACAAAAAATGTAAGCTTCAACAACTTTTGTAATGATGTTTTGTTACATTTGACAGAAGCCCTAAAAAGCACCCGGAAATCATATACTGTGGCGAAACATCAGGGCTGAGAAAAACAGAATAACATATAAAAAAAGAACAGGCCCGAAGGCCTGTTCTTTATAAATTCTCTCGAATTAGTCAGCAGTCAGCTCGGTGATGCCGTCGATCTTCAGAGCGAAGTAAGGAGCAGCACGGAAGGTGGACTCGGAGAAAGCACCGTCCACGATAGCCTCAACGGTCTCGCCGTGATAGATCTCGGTGAAGCCGTCAGCACCCCAAGAACCGAAGGACATATCGATGGGAGCGGACTCAACAGCCTTGCCGTCCACGGTGAAGGTAGCGGTATCGAAGACCTTCAGGGAACCGTCGATGATAGCAGCCTCGATCTCGGCGACCTTCTCGGCAGTGCCGGGAGCGCAGGACTCGCCCAGAGCGGAGATCATCACAGCGCCGTCAGCATAACCCTTGCACCAGTCGGTAGCGATCTTCTCGCCAGCCAGGACCTGGCCCAGAGCATACTCATAGTAAACTTCCCAGTTGTTCTGAGCAGAGGTCAGAGCAGCGGTGGGAGCGACGGACAGCATGTCGATGTTGTAACCGACGGAGTAGTGAACCTCACCGGCATCCAGCTTAGCCTGGACAGCGGAAGGAGCACCGGTGGAGTCAGCGTGCTGGCCAATGATGACGCAGCCCTTAGCCATCAGAGCGTTAGCAGCCTCAGCCTCCTTGGTCAGATCGAACCAAGACTGGGTGTACTGAACGTCCATGTGAGCATCAGCAACGATGGACTTGATGCCCAGGAAGAATGCGGTGTAACCGGAAATAACCTCAGCATAGGGGAAAGCACCAACGTAGCCGACATAGGGATCGGTCACAGTGCCTTCGTCCATGAGCTGCTGCAGCTTCATGCCGGCCACGACGCCGGACACGTAGCGGGACTCATAGGTGTTGCAGAAAGCGTTGGACAGGTTCTCCACGCCGCAGATAGCAGCCATGTCGCCGGTCATAGCAACGAACTGAACATCAGGATACTCCTTGGCAGCCTGTGCGCAGTAGGTCTGATGGCCATAGCTGTTGGTGAAGACCACATTGCAGCCCTGCTCAGCCAGGTCAACGCACTTGTCGTAGCAAGTCTCGTCTTCGGGGATAGCAGTGTACTCGATGTAGTGATCAGCATCAACGGGGATGTTCAGAGCAGCCATAGCAGCCTTCACGCCGTCCATGTGAGCAGCGGTGTAGCCTTCGTTTTCGTCGCCGACGTAAACGTAGCCGATCTTGATAGCAGCAGCGTCACCGTTATCGGCAACGGGAGCTTCGGTCTTACCGCAAGCGACCAGGGACAGAGCCATGATCAGAGCAAGAACCAGTGCAAGGAACTTTTTCATTCTGTTTTCCTCCTTAAAATATGTGACGTACGGTTGAAGGTAAGATAAAATTTGCCGTACGCCTGAATAACGGGTAAAACCCGGAATTCACTTTTGCTAATAATAGCCATTACAGATCTATTATACAGTAGTGCTTTGTAGATTTCAACAAAAATTTTAAAAAACTACAAAAAACGATCAATAGTATCTACAGGCTACTGCGCAGTATAGCACACACAAATGGACTGTGCAATAAAAAATCGAAATAGCAGCAATCAGACCATTTTGCCCCATTGTCTGCCTGATAGATGTTTTACAAGCGCCGTGCATGCTATAGGCAAATACTCCTTACTGATGTACGCGGGTACCGGTCTTGCCGTCGATACCGTGTCGGCTGCGCCGCCAGAGAGCGCTTGCTGCGCAAGCGTCCTTATTGAATGGCAGGACGGTTTATCGACTTGCGCATCGGCGGAAGCGGTTGGTAATCCGCAGCAAATACTCCTTACTGATGTACGCGGGTACCGGTCTTGCCGTCGATACCGTCCTGTGCCTTCTCCAGCAGGGTGATGAGGGCGGTGCGGCCGGCCTTGGACTCGGCGAACTTCAGAGCGGCCTGGACCTTGGGCAGCATGGAGCCCTTGGCGAACTGGCCTTCTTCGATGTACTTGTAAGCCTCAGTGGGGGTCAGATCGTCCAGACCCTTCTGGTCGGGCTTGTTGAAGTTGATAGCCACCTTCTCCACAGCGGTGAGGATGATGAGCATATCAGCGTCCAGCAGTTCGGCCAGCAGCTCGGAGCCAAAGTCCTTGTCAATGACGGCGGGAGTGCCGGAGACCTTACCGTTCTCACGGATGACGGGGATACCGCCACCGCCCACGGCGATGACTACATGACCGGCGTTGATGAGAGCCTTGATGGACTCCTTCTCCACGATGTCAAAGGGCTTGGGGGAGGGAACGACCTGGCGATAGCCGCGGCCGGCATCCTCTACCATGGTGTAACCGCGCTCGGCAGCGATGCGATCGGCGGTCTCCTTGTCATAGAAAGCGCCCACGGGCTTGGTGGGATTCTGGAAAGCGGGATCGTCCTTGGACACCACAGTCTGGGTGACGATGGTGGCCACGGGCTTATTCATGCCGCGGGAGGCCAGTTCATTGCCGATGGCCTGCTGCAGATGATAACCGATGTAACCTTCGGACATGGCGCCGCACTCGGGGAAAGGCATGTCGGCCTTGATGGCCTTGGACTCAGCGGCGGTGGAAAGACCCAGATTGATCATACCCACCTGGGGGCCGTTGCCATGAGCCACCACCACTTCGTTGCCGGCGGCGATCAGGTCTACGATGGACTTGGCGGTCTTGGTGACCAGTTCCAACTGCTCAGCAGCAGTGTTGCCCAGAGCGTTGCCGCCCAGAGCGATAACAATTCTCTTGCTCATTACAAATGTTCTCCTTACAGATGATGCAACAGCGGCGGCGATGCCGCCGCTGTTGCGGGAAGTCTTAAACTGTTTTTGCATCGCAGATTTTGCCGCCCACAGGCGGCAAACCTGTTAAATCAGTCCCGGAGGACGACATGTGCGTACGCAGGGACACTTTGCAAAAATTACTGCGGTGAGCAGGAATTTTTGAGAGCCCTACTTCTCAAAACGCTTGCGTTTTGAGAAATGTGTTAGAACACCTTGCGGGTATCCTTGCTCTCGTCCAGCTCCATCAGAGCCTTGACGGGATCCTTCACCTGGGCCATGAAGATCATAGCGGCGATGATATAGGGCTTGTAGGAAGCCTGCTTGTACAGAGGAACGATATAACGATCGAACACGCTGTTATCCACTTCGCCTTCCTTGCAGGAAAGACCGGTGATGTCGGCGGGCAGGCAGTGCATGTACAGAGCCTTACCGTCGCGGGTGAGCTTCATCATCTCTTCGGTGCAGGCCCAATCCTTATGCTGAGCGTTCTCGGCCAGCAGCTTCTTCTCCAGAGCGTCGATGCCATCCTTATCGCCGGCGGCATACAGCTTGGTGCGCTCTTCCATAGCCTTGAAGGAAGCCCAGGACTTGGGATACACGATATCAGCATCCTTGAAAGCCTCAGCCATGCTGTTGGTCTTCTGGAACTTGGAGCCGTACTTCTCGCAGTTCTTGCGGGCGACTTCCTCGACCTCGGGCATCACATCGTATCCTTCGGGATGAGCCAGGGTGACGTCCATGCCGAAACGGGTGAACAGACCGATCACGCCCTGAGGAACGGACAGGGGCTTGCCGTAGGAGGGAGAATAAGCCCAGGTCATAGCGACCTTCTTACCCTTCAGGTTCTCCACGCCGCCGAAGTAGTGGATGACGTGCAGCATATCGGCCATGCACTGGGTGGGGTGATCCACGTCGCACTGCAGGTTCACCAGAGTGGGCTGCTGCTCCAGGATACCGTCACGGTAGCCTTCGCGGGTGGCGTCCATGAAGGTCTTCTGATACTTGTGACCCTCGCCGATGAACATATCGTCGCGGATACCGATGACGTCAGCCATGAAGGAGACCATGTTGGCGGTCTCGCGGACGGTCTCGCCGTGGGCGATCTGGCTCACCTTCTCATCGAGCACCTGTTCTTCCAAACCCAGCAGGTTGCAGGCGGAAGCGAAGGAGAAACGGGTACGGGTGGAGTTGTCGCGGAAGATGGAGATGCCCAGGCCGGAATCGAACACGCGGGTGCTCTTGTTGCGCTCACGCAGATCGCGCAGAGCATCGGCTACGGTGAAGATAGCGTCGATTTCGTCATCGGTCTTGTCCCAAGTCCAATAGAAATCGTTCTTGTACATGTTGTTGATGTTCAGGGTGGAAAGGTGACGAGCCAGTTCGATAGTCTTGCTCATGATTTTTTCTCCTTATTGTGTATTTTTATAATAGGTGTTCGGAATGACATCCCCCGTGAAGGGGGATGTCAAAGGAAAGATAAATTACTTGATGTCGTTGCCGGTCAGTTCCTGACGGAAAGAGGTGGCGGAGCCATCCTTGTTCTCGGGCTTGTACAGGCCGGGAACAGCAGCGTACAGAGCAGCGCAGGTCACCAGATCCTGCTTGAAGGTCACCTCGTTGGGAGCGTGAGCCTGAGACTCGGCACCGGGGCCGAAGCCGACGCAGGGGATACCGTAGCGACCCTGGATGGACACGCCGTTGGTGGAGAAGGTCCACTTGTCGGTCAGAGGACGGCCTTCGCGCTTGGAGGCAGCCAGCTCGGTGGGCATCAGACGTTCAGTGCCCCACAGACCGTGGTGAGCATCGATGAGGGCCTGGACGTGAGGAGCAGACTCCTTGTTGATCCAGGTGGGGAAGAAGCACTCGGTCTCATAGACATGGCCGGTCCATGCGGGACGGTCGTACATGTACATGGAAACCTTGACATCCTTGGCATACTTCTTGCAGGCGGGCAGATCCTCGATCTCCTTCAGGCAGGACTTGTAGGTCTCGCCTGCGGTCATGCGGCGGTCGATGGAGATAGAGCAGCTATCAGCCACGGCGCAACGGGAGGGAGAGGTGTAGAAGATCTGGGAGGTGGTGCAGGTGCCGCGGCCCAGGAAGCGGGCATCTTCATAATGATCGGGGTTGAACTTGGGATCCAGCATCTTCACGAGGCCGTTGATCTCGGTGGAACCGTCAGCGGGATTCTCGTTGAGGTCGCGGATGTTCTCGATAACTTCGGCCATCTTATGGATAGCGTTGTCGCCGCGCTCGGGAGCGGAGCCGTGGCAGGAAATGCCGTGCATGTCAACGCGGATCTCCATACGGCCGCGATGACCGCGATAGATACCGCCGTCGGTGGGCTCGGTGGAGATCACGAACTCGACCTGGTTGCGAGCATCCTCGGGACCATTGAAGTACTCATTGACGATGGACTGCCAGCACATACCGTCGCAATCCTCTTCCTGGACGGAGCCCACGATCATCATCTTATAGCCCTCGGGAATCAGGCCCAGATCCTTCATGATCTTAGCACCGTAGGTAGCGGAAGCCATGCCGCCCTCCTGGTCGCTGCCGCCGCGACCGTAGATGATATCGTCGGTCTCGTAGCCCTCATAGGGATCCTTTTCCCAGTTGTTGATGTTGCCGATACCCACGGTATCGATGTGGGAGTCGATGGCGATGATCTTGTCGCCGGTGCCCATCCAGCCGATGACGTTGCCCAGCTTATCAAACTCGACCTTGTCATAGCCCAGAGACTTCATCTCTTCGGCGATGCGCTTGACAACACCCTCTTCTTCGCAAGACTCGGAAGGAATGGCGATCATGTCACGCAGGAACTTGACCATTGCGGGCTTATAACCCTCAGCGGCCTTCTTGATGGCTTCGAAATCCATAGTGAAATACCTCCTGAAATATATTTTTGAATTTATTGCATTATTTTATAATGAATAACACTCTCAAGGCAGGGGAATAGCCCCCTTACCATCTCATATCATATCACATGGATAACAGATGTCAAACAAAAATTTATGAAACCTAAAAATTTTTTTGGAAAAAATGTTGATTTATGAAAAGAATGTGTTATGATGGTATTCGTAAAAGATTGGACGACATGGGAACGAGTCGTCCGCAATAGACTTTTGTGAGGAGAGTTGATCGCATGGAAGCAAGACGATTAGAAGCTCTGAAGCAAATCGCAGATGGCATCGCAGCCCAGTTCGGTGATAAATGCGAAGTTGTCATTCACAATGTAAGTGCCAGCCATCCGGAGCATTCCGTTGTATACATCGTAAACGGGCATGTGTCCGGCCGAAAGGTTGGCGACGGTGCCTCTCAGGTGGTGTTGGATCAGCTGGCCCATCAGGATGAGCAGCCCAAGGATCACCTGTGCTATCTGACCAAGACGCCTGACGGCAGAATCTTGAAGTCCTCGTCCCTTTATATTCGCAACAGCAAGGGTGTTGTGGGTGCAATTTTTTCCATCAACTACGACATGACCAGTATGATCATGATGCAACAGGAGCTCACCAACCTTGTAAATAGCCTGGATAATAACCAGAGTGAGCCCCAGCGGATCATCAATGTGAACGATGTGCTGGATGAACTTATCGATCAGTCTGTAGCACTGGTGGGCAAGCCGGCGGCGCTGATGAATAAGGAAGAGAAAATCCGTGCCATCCAGTTCCTGAACCGCAGCGGTGCCTTCCTGGTGACCAAGTCCGGTGACAAAGTGGCAAAATACTTCGGTATTTCCAAATATACTTTATATTCTTATATCGATGCAAATAAACAGGAGGAAAAAAAACATGGGTAAAATCGATCTGTCTATCAACAAAACCGGCCTGCAGCACAACATTGAAAAGGCCAAAGAGAACAACATCATCATCCCCACCATCGCTCAGATGCAGGATCCTACCAAGGTTCCCGAGAAGATCCAGGCCAAGCTGGCCAAGACCGGCCTGTGGGACGTTGACCCCGTCAACCTGTTCCGTATCACCTGGAAGAACGAGGCCAAGGAGCAGGGTGGTCTGTTCCAGGCTGCTCCCAACTATGTGGAGATTCCCAGCAAGCTCTCCGGCGTGCCCTGCCGCATCATTGCCATGTCCGGTAAGTGGTTCCCCACCGGCTGCCACAAGGTCGGCGCTTCCTTCGGCTGCCTTGCTCCCCGTCTGGTGACCGGTCAGTTCGATGCTACCTATCATCACGCTGTATGGCCCTCCACCGGTAACTACTGCCGTGGCGGCGCTTTCAACTCCAAGCTGCTGGCTTGCGATTCCGTGGCCATCCTGCCCCAGGATATGTCCAAGGAGCGTTTCGATTGGCTGAAGTCCATCGCCGGCCAGATCATCGCTACCCCCGGCTGCGAGTCCAACGTCAAGGAGATCTTCGACAAGACCTGGGAGCTGAAGCAGGATCCCACCATGATGATCTTCAACCAGTTCGCCGAGATGGGCAACCCCCTGTGGCACTACAATGTCACCGGTTACGCTCTGGCCGATCTGTTCGAGGCTGTTAAGAAGCCCGGCCAGAACTTCGCCGGCGCTTGCTTCACCTCCGGTTCCGCCGGCACCATGTCCGCCGGTGATCTGCTCAAGGAGCGTTATCCCCACCTGAAGCTGGCCGTTGGCGAGGCTCTGCAGTGCCCCACCATCGTGAACAACGGCTTCGGCGGCCACCGTATCGAGGGTATCGGCGACAAGCACATTCCCTGGATCCACAATGTGAAGAACACCGACATGGCCATTGCCATCGATGATGAAGATTCTCAGCGTCTGCTGCGTCTGTTCAACTGCGAAGAGGGCAAGAAGTACATGAAGGAAGAGTGCGGCATGTCCGACGAGCAGATCGAGAAGATGTCCTGGCTGGGTATCTCCGGTATCGCCAACGTCCTGTGCTGCATCAAGATGGCCAAGTACTATGAGCTGACCGAGAACGATGTGGTTGGTACCGTTCTGACCGACTCCGCCGTGATGTACGGCAGCCGTATCGCCGAGCTCAATGAGATGCACGGTGCTTACAACGCCAAGGAAGCCGCTGTTGACCACGCTGTTCATATGCTGAACCTGCGCACCGACAACATGATCGAGCTGACCTATGCCGATCGTAAGCGCGTCCACAACCTGAAGTACTACACCTGGGTTGAGCAGCAGCAGATGGATGTTGCCGATCTGAATGCCCAGTGGTATGACACCGCCAACACCTGGGATGCCGTTCACGCTCAGGCCAAGGAGCTGGATGAGCTGATCAACGAGTTCAACGAGGCTACCGGCCTGCTGAAGAAGCTGTAAGAAATCAATTCACTACGCCTCAAGGGCGGGGCATCAGCCCCGCCCTTGTTTATTTTAATAAGGAGAAACCACCATGAAAAATGTGAAATACGGCAAGTGTGTCAAGTGCGGCAAGACCTACGAGGCCACTCCCGACCTGACCAACTGTGAGTGCGGCGGTATTCTGGACATCGTATATGATTACGATTACATCAAGACCGTGCTGACCAAGGAGAAGCTGGCCAAGCGCGACAATCGCTCCATGTGGCGCTATCGCGAGCTGCTGCCCGTGGAAGAGACCACTCCCGACACTCCCCTGCGGGTGGGTTGGAGCCCTCTGTACGAAGAGCCTCGTCTGGCCGAGATGCTGGGCATCCGTAAGCTGTGGGTGAAGGACGACGGTCAGAACCCCACTGCCTCCCTGAAGGACCGCGCCAGCGCTATGGCCGTTGCCAAGGCTCTGGAGGCCGGTGCCAAGACCATCGCCTGCTCCTCCACCGGTAACGCCGCCTCCTCTCTGGCCGGCAATGCCGCTGCCGCGGGTCTCAAGACCTACATCTTCGTGCCCGACCGCGCCCCCAAGGGCAAGGTGGCACAACTGATGATCTTCGG
>R26__coassemble_328_pt1 | contig 30933 bp, 34 predicted proteins | sample R26__metabat2_high_PE_009 | metagenome-assembled genome bin R26
GTACCGTGAAGTCCATGACCAGCTACGGCGTATTCGTGGACATCGGCGGTGTGGATGGCATGGTGCATATCTCCGAGCTGAGCTGGAGCCGCATCAAGAATCCCGCTGAGGTTTGCGCTGTGGGCGACACTCTGGATGTGTATGTCATTTCCTTCGATGCTGAGAAGCACAAGATCTCCCTGGGTGTGAAGGATCGTTCCTCCAATCCCTGGGATAAGTTCATGGCCACCTATCATGTGGGTGATGTTGCCAACGTGCGTATCGTGAAGCTGATGACCTTCGGCGCATTCGCTGAGGTCGTTCCCGGTGTGGATGGTCTGATCCACATCTCCCAGATCGCCGATCGCCGCATCGAGAAGCCCGGTGACGTTCTGTCCGAGGGCCAGATGGTGGATGCTAAGATTACCGCTGTGGACGAAGAGAAGCAGAAGATCTCCCTGTCCATCCGCGCTCTGCTGGCTCCCGCTGCCGACGAGGCTGAGGAAGCTGCCGACGAGCAGTAATTGCCGATTTAATAAGGGACGAGCTATTGGCTCGTCCCTTATTTTTCCGTTGTTTTTTTATTTTCTTCGCAAACCACTTGCACAGGGGAAAACATTGTGATACGATTAACAAAGCAACCTGTGAGGATAGAAATACGATTTGAGGGAAAGGAAACGAAGGTATATGGCATTCGCAGATTTTCAGGCACTGTATCAGCAGAAGCTGACCACGGCAGACGAGGCCGTCAAGATTATCAAGTCCGGTGACTGGGTGGATTACGGTTTCTGCGCCATTCATCCCCACGTATTGGACGAGGCTCTGGCCCGTCGTGCTCCGGAATTGGAGGATGTGAAGGTCCGCGGCGGTATCAGCCTGTGGAAGCCCGCTATTTTTGACATTGAAGACCCCGTACATCATATTATTTTCAACTCTCATCACATGAGCAGCGTGGAGCGCAAGCACATTGAGTCCGGTGCCGGCTTCCATGAACCCATGCGCTATTCCGAACTGCCCCGCTATTATACCGACCATATTACCGCGCCCGATGTGGCCATGTTCCAGGTCTCTCCCATGGATGAGCACGGCTACTTCAATTTCGGTATCTCCGCCAGCCATGTCAAGGCCGTATGTGAGATGTCCAAGGTGGTCATCGTGGAGGTTAACAAGAATATGCCGCGCTGTCTGGGCGGTTTTGATAACTGCATCCATATCAGCGAGGTGGATATGATCGTAGAAGGCCGCAACGATCCCATGGGTATTCAGGGCAGCAATCCCGCTACGGATGTGGATAAGGCTGTTGCCAAGCTGATTGTGGAGCAGATCCCCAACGGTGCCTGCCTGCAGCTGGGTATCGGCGGTATGCCCAATACGGTGGGTGCTATGCTGTGCGAATCCGATCTGAAGGATCTGGGTGTACATACCGAAATGTATGTGGACGCCTATGTGGATCTGGCCATGGCAGGGAAGGTGACCTGCGCTAAAAAGACCATCGACCGCGGCCGTCAGGTATATGCCTTTGCCGCCGGTACCCAGAAGCTGTATGATTATCTCAATGACAACCCGGCCTGCATGGCAGCGCCTATCAGCTATACCAACGATATCCGTACCATTGCGGCCATTGATAACTTTATCTCTATCAACAACGCCGTAGATGTAGACCTCTACGGTCAGGTCAACGGCGAGACGGCCGGTATCAAGCAGATCTCCGGCGCCGGCGGTCAGCAGGACTTCGTGCTGGGTGCCTATCTGTCCCGTGGCGGTAAGAGCTTCATCTGCCTCAGCTCCACCCATAAGGACAAGGAGGGCAACCTCAAGTCCCGTATCCGTCCCACGCTCCAGACCGGCAGTGTCGTGACCGATACCCGCGTGAACACCATGTATGTGGTCACGGAATACGGTTGTGTGTGTCTCAAGGGCCTGAGTGTTTGGGAACGTGCTGAAAAGCTGATTTCCGTTGCCCATCCCCAATTCCGCGAGGAACTGATCAAAGAGGCCGAAAAGCAGAAGATCTGGTATCCCCACAACAGAAGATAACCTGCATGCACATCAAAGGACGCACCTCCGCAGCTGCGGAGGTGCGTTTTGCACAAGAGGAGGAATGAAAACTTGTGCAAATCCATGAATTTGTGCATTCTTTAACAATCTTCTTTTCATTTGCAAAATATGTATGTTATAATAGCAACAGGGATTGTTATCAAATTAACAAATTGCGGGTAATTTGAGCAGTTTGAGGACAGAAAAGAGAATTAAGGAGGAAAAGCAGCATGGTATATTCCGATTTCGTAGCAATGTACAAACAGAAGCTGACCAGCGCCGATGAGGCGGTGAAGGTCATCAAGTCCGGCGACTGGGTGGACTACGGTCTGAGTGCCATTCATCCCCGTGTACTGGATGAAGCACTGGCCAAGCGTGCACCGGAACTGAAAAATGTGAAGGTTCGCGGCGGTATCTGCCTGTGGAAACCCGCCATTTTCGATATTGAAAATCCTGCTGAGCACATTATTTGGAACTCCCACCATATGAGCGGTATTGAGCGCCGCTATCTCAATTCCGGCGCCTGCTTCCATATCCCCATGCGTTACAGCGAGCTGCCCATCTACTATGAGACCAATGAGCCCTCTGATGTGGCCATGTTCCAGGTTGCTCCCATGGATAAGCACGGCTATTTCAACTTCGGTATCACCACCAGCCATATCAAGGCTATGTGCAACCGTGCCAAGAAGATCATTGTCGAGGTCAACGAGAATATGCCTCGCTGCCTGGGCGGCTACGGTGAGAGCATTCATATCAACGCCGTTGACATGATCGTGGAAGGCCGCAACGATCCCATGGGTATGTTGCCTTCGGCTGCTCCTACGGACGTGGATAAGGCCGTCGCCAAGCTGATCGTGGAGCAGATCCCCAACCGCGCCTGCCTGCAGCTGGGTATCGGCGGTATGCCCAATGCCGTTGGTATGGCATTGTGCGAGTCCGACCTGAAGGATCTGGGTGTGCATACCGAGATGTACGTGGATGCTTTCGTGGACCTGTCCGAGTGCGGAAAGGTCAACTGCCGCTATCTGGATAAGGACCACGGTCGCCAGACCTATTCCATCGCCGCCGGCACCCAGAAGCTCTATGACTTCCTGGATGATAACCGTATGTGCCGCTGCGCACCCATCAACTACACCAACGATATCAGTGTCATCGCCGCCATCGATAACTTCATTTCCATCAACAATGCTGTGGACGTGGACCTGTACGGTCAGGTCAGCTCCGAGAGTTCCGGTATCCGCCACATTTCCGGTGCCGGCGGTCAGCAGGACTTCGTGCTGGGTGCCTATCTGTCCAAGGGTGGTAAGAGCTTTATCTGCCTGAGCTCCACCTATACCGACAAGGACGGCGAGGCCCAGTCCCGTATCCGCCCCACCCTCAGCGCCGGCAGTATCGTTACCGATACCCGCGCCAACACCATGTATGTGGTCACCGAGTACGGTTGCGTGAACCTGAAGGGCTGCACTGTGTGGGATCGTGCCGAGAAGCTGATCTCCATCGCTCACCCCGACTTCCGTGATGAGCTGATCCGTGACGCCGAGCGTCAGGGAATCTGGCTGCCCAGCAACAAGAGATAACAAACTGCCTTGAAAAGTCCTCTGCTTTGTGCAGAGGACTTTTTTATCGCCAGAATCAACTTGAAAACGCGCTTTTTCTCCGCTATAATGTGGCTAAGTAAATGAGAAGAGGTTTGGCTATGGGTTTGCGCAGAAAACTGGAAAAAGTGAAGGAAAAGCGCCGCTTGTTCTGCACTATGATCATTCCGGCAGCCGGCAGCAGCCGGCGAATGGGTGGCGACAATAAGCTCCTGCTGCAGCTGGACGGCATGCCCGTATTGATGCGCACCCTGCTGGCTGTGGATCAGGCAGCATGGGTCGATGAGATCGTGGTGGCAACGCGAGAAGATCTTCTGCTGGAAGTGGCAGATCTGTGTGCGCACTGCGGACTGCAAAAACCCGTGCGCGTGGTCAAAGGCGGCGACAGCCGTACCGCCTCTGTGCTGGCGGCGGCCGTGGAGGCGGATCCCCGTGCGGAGCTTATCGCCATTCACGACGGCGCTCGTCCGTTGGTGCGCCCGGAAATGATCGACGATCTGGTGCAGGCCGGGGCAAAGACCTATGCCGTGGCGCCTGCCGTACCGGTGACGGATACTGTGAAGATCGCCGATGAAAACGGACTTGTGCGCGCTACACCCAACCGGAAGGAGTTCTTCGCCGTGCAGACCCCGCAGGTATTCCAGGCGGATATCCTGAAGGCGGCTTTGCAGGCTGTGCTGGACAGCGGCGTGGAAGTGACCGATGATTGTGCGGCGGTGGAACGGCTGGGTAAAGAGGTGTATCTGACAGCGGGTGACCGGGAGAATATCAAGATCACGACACCGCTGGATATGGACATTGCCCGGGCAATTCTGCGGCGCAGGGAGGGAAGAGTATGACCGGTTTGCGGATTGGACACGGATATGACGTGCATCGTTTGAAAGAGGGAAGAGATCTCATTCTCGGCGGTGTCGGGATCCCATATGCCAAAGGCTTGGAGGGACACAGCGACGCAGATGTCCTGACCCATGCGGTGATGGATGCGCTGTTGGGTGCCGCCGCTCTGGGGGATATCGGCAAGCTGTTTCCGGATCATGACGATACCTATCTGGGAGCCGACAGCCTTGTTCTGCTGGAAAAAGTCTGTGACATTTTGGCGGAGAATGGGTATTTGATCGTGAATGTGGATGCCACGCTGGTGGCACAGGCGCCTAAAGTTTCACCATATATCGTGGCCATGAGAGAGAAACTGGCATTGGCCATGAAAACAGAAGTGGAGTGCGTCAGCGTAAAGGCGACAACGGAAGAGCATTTGGGATTCACCGGAGAGGGTCTCGGCATGGCCGCCCACGCCGTTGCACTGATCGAAAAAGTGAAATAAAACCACCGAGCACCGCAGAGAAATCTGCGGTGCTTTTTCACAGCATCGCAGATTTTGTGCCCGCAGGCACAAATCCATTTAATCATTTTCGGAGCGGCGTGTACGAGAACGAAAATACTTCTCGCGGAGCGCGCGTCAAAGGCGCGAAGCGGAGCGCAAACCCATTTTGCCAAAGAAGCACGTAGGGCTTCTTTGACAAGGAGGAGCACCGCAGAGAAATCTGCGGTGCTTTTTCACTTTGTCCGGGGGCCTCTCATAGAATGGCTGTGAGGAGGTGTGCCATGGATTATTATCTGTTTTCGGCACAAAACGCAACCATTGCGCAGCGCATGGCGCAGGTCTTGCTGGGCTGCGGTATGATCGGGCAAATACAGCGAATGCCCGCTCTGTTGACAAGACAGGGCTGCGGTTTTGCTCTGCGGATTGCAAAGGAAGATGCCGACGAAGCACTCAGATGCCTGAGAAGCCGCAACATGATCTCGAAGCATATCTATCTGCGGGAAAACGGAATGTATCGGGAGGTATCAATATGATCTATTTAGATGCAGGCGCAACCACCTTACAAAAGCCGCAAACGGTGTCAAACACTGTGGCAGAGGCTGTTCGCACATTGTCTTCACCGGGAAGAGGGAGCTCGCAGGCCACCAGAAACGCCGAGCGGGTCGACTATCAGTGCCGCCAGCTGGCAAGTGAAATGTTTGATGTAGATGACCCGACCCATGTGGTATTTACCTTTAATGCCACCCACGGACTGAACATCGCCATTTTCAGCCTGGTGCATCCGGGAAGCCGCGTGGTGATCTCCGGTTATGAGCACAATGCGGTCACAAGACCCCTCCACAGCATGGCGGATGTGGAGATGGTCATACTGGATGTGCCGCTGTTTCAGCCGGAAAAGATGGTGGAGCAGCTGCATGAGGCACTGACGCAGAAAACAGATGCTGTCATCATCAACCATGTGTCCAATGTTTTCGGGAATATCGCACCCGTGGAGGAGATGGCGAAAATCTGCAGAGAAAAGGGCGTTCCCCTTATCGTGGATGCCAGCCAGTCGGCAGGTATATTGCCGCTTTCCGTAAAAGACCTGGGCGCGGCATTTGTCGCCATGCCAGGGCACAAGGGCCTTTACGGGCCACAGGGAACGGGACTTCTGCTTTGCGGCGAAAGACACCGTCCGCTGCTTTACGGAGGTACCGGGTCGGCCTCTCTTTTACAGACCATGCCGGAGGAATTGCCGGACCGTCTGGAGGCCGGGACCCATAATATGCCCGGTATCGCGGGCCTTTATGAGGGCTTGAAATTCGTAAAAAGCCATGGCGTGGACGCCATCCGACACCATGAGCAGAAGCTGGTGCAGCAGGCCATAGAGGAGCTGAAAAAGATCCCGGGGATCGTGCCTTTTTATGACAGCAGTTTTCAGAATCAGACGGGGGCATTGAGCTTTATTGCGGACGGGACGGACTGCGAGGAGCTGTCGGAGAAGCTGGCACAGCGGGGCATTGCCCTGCGGGCGGGCTACCATTGCGCGCCCCTGGCTCACCGCACCGCAAAAACGCTGAAAACGGGGACGATTCGTATGACGCCTTCGGTATTTAATACCCCCGGAGAGATCCGGCTTTTTGCAGAAAATCTGCGTACGGTCCTTCGTTAAAAGTTCACATTTTCCGCGCGATATTTTTGTTGCATTTTCCCAATATTTTTTATATAATAGGTAATATCTATGAGTATGCGTATTTGCAGGCGCAGATCAAGAGCCCCTGCAGAAAGGAACGCCTATGGAAACTTTCCTGACAGTGATAGAAAATATTGGGAGATACTTATCTTTGATCCAGATCACAGATATCATCGATGTGGCGATCATAGCCTTTTTGGTGTATAAGCTGCTGAGCCTGGTAAAGAGTACCCGCGCTGCCAATATCCTTAAGGGTGTGGCGGTATTTCTGGTGGCACTGTGGCTGTCTACGGCGCTGCAGCTTCGCGCCGTAGCCTATATCCTCAGCCATGTGATGGATATTGGTATTCTGGCGCTGATTATTCTCTTTCAGCCTGAGATCCGTCAGCTTCTCGAGCGCCTGGGCGGCACCAATATCAAGCTGTTCCGTCTGATCCGCTCCGAGAAGGTGGTCTCCGAAATGGAGAAAGCCATTGAGCAGACGGTTCTGGCCTGCACGGAGATGAGCCAGACCAAGACGGGTGTTCTGATGGTATTTGAGCGTGAGATCCGTTTGGACGCCATCGTGCGCAGCGGCACTGCGTTTGATGCCGCAGTGAACAGTGAGCTTTTGAAGAATATCTTCTTTATCAATGCCCCCATGCATGACGGCGCCTGCATCATCCGCAACGGTCGCATCCTAGGAGCCGGCTGTATGCTTCCTCTTTCCAGGAATGTGAATCTCAGCCGAGAACTGGGCATGCGCCACCGTGCCGGTATCGGCATTAGTGAAAACTCCGATGCCGTGGTGGTGATCGTCTCGGAGGAGACCGGCGCCATTTCCGTGGCACAGGGCGGTATGCTCAAGCGTCACCTGAAACCGGAGACTCTGGGCATGCTTCTGCGCAATGAACTGCTGCCGCCGGAAGAGGAAACGGAGGACAAGCCGTTCTCCCGTCTGGATGCACTGCTGCATCACGGTGGAAAGGAGGCCGACCATGGAAAAGATTAAGGGAAGAAAATTACTGCAGGTCGCAGCCTCCATCCTGATCGCCATTGTCGTGTGGATCTATGTGGACACGGAACTTGTGACCAATACCACCATGAAAGTCAAAGAGATCCCGGTGGAGTTCGCCGGGGAGGATACCACTCTGGCCGACCGCGGATTTATGCTGCTGTCCGGCTATGATGCCACGGTGGACCTGGTGCTGGAAGGGCCTCGAAGCGTCCTTTATTCCCTCAATGAAGAGGGGATCCGCGTGGTGGTGGACACCTCCAATATCTCCGCTATCGGCACCCAGTCTCTGGGGTACTCGGTGTACTATCCGGATAACGTGTCCCGGAACAGCGTCTCCGTGAAGAGCGCCAGCGCCTATAATATTACCGTGTCGGTGGGCGAGCTCTACACCAAGGAAGTCCCTGTTTACTGCGATGTGATCGGTGATGTGGCCAGCGGCTACATCAAAGGCGATGTGAGCATTGACGTCAATACGCTGTCTTTGCACGCACAGCGGGAAGACCTGCTGAATGTCAGCTACGCCAAGGTGCAGGTCAGTGCATCGGGGGCTATCGATACCATTACCCAGACCCTGAACTACACCCTCTATGATTACAATGGCGTTCCCGTGGAAAACGAAAACATCCGCAGCGCCACCAAGGTGATCCAGGTCACAGTACCGGTGCGCACCACCAAGGAAGTACCCTTGCGGATGGAACTGCTGGGAGTGAGCAGTGCCGCGGCTGATACGGTGAGCTACGTGATCAGTCCCGAAACGGTGACACTGGTGGGCGAGAGAACCACACTGGAGAAGATCACCGACATAGTTCTGGATCGCATCTATGTAGAGGACCTTCAGCCCTATCAGACATTTACCTATGAGATCCAGGCGCCTGTGGGAACCAGCATTGCCAATGAACAGACAACGGCTTTGGTGACGGTGAGTGTGAACGGTGCTCTGGAGCGGACTCTGTCTGCGGAAGGCATTACCTGCATCAATGTACCGGATGGCCTGAAAGCAACCGTCCAGGACGAAAACGTTGCTGTGACTGTATGGGGCCTCCGCGAAGAGGTGGAGGCGATGGAGAGCAAGAACATCCAGGTCAGTGCTGATCTCAGTGAAGTCACAGAGCCCGGCGTTTACCAGGTTCCTGCCAAGATCGTTATCAACGGTTTTGAAGATGTGACCGCCAAGGGCGACTACCTGATCTCAGTGGCTGTACAGCCTCGAGATGCCAATGAAAACGCAACAGCATAGCAGTAAACCATTACCGAGAGAGGAATTGTTTCCATGACACAGATCGCAACTGTTCAAAGAATACTGGACGACGGCTACGCAGAGATCGCTGTACCCCGCAAGTCTGCCTGCGGCCACGATTGTGAAGAGTGCGCCGGATGCGGTATGACGGGGGCATCCATCTATGCCAGGGCCCGAAACACCCCCGGTGCCCGACCCGGCGACAAAGTGGTGGTGCAAAGCAGCACCAAAAAGCTGCTGGGTGTCGTGGCTCTGGTGTATTTGCTGCCGGTGCTGGGCTTTATTCTGGGTTATTTCCTGACGGATATGTTCAGCGAGTCCTGGCGCTATGTAACGGCCATTGCCGGTGCTGTGGTGTTTTTCATTCCCTGCATTTTCTACGACCGTTATGCAAAACGTCAGGGAACCCTGACTTATGAGATCCTGCGTCTGTTCTGATGTTTGGCTATGTACACCCGTCAGCTGACATGCTGAGTGATGCAGATCAGAAGCTCTTTCAGGCGGCCTACTGCGGCATGTGCCATACCCTGGGGCGAAGATACGGCCTGCCGGGGAGAATGATCCTCAACTATGATCTGACATTTCTGGCCATGCTGTTGGAAAAGGGCACCTGTGAGCAATGCCAAAAGCGCTGCATGGTACATCCCTTTCAAAAGCGTACCTGCTGCGGCAGAAGCGACGCCATGGACACCGCGGCAGACCTGAGCATCATCCTTACCTGGTGGCAATTGCGAGACGGTATCGCCGACCACGGCTTTTGGAAAGGCTTGAAATACCGCGTGGCGGCACTGCTTTTAAAAAGGGCATACCGCAAGGCCCGAAAGTGCCAACCTGCATTTGATGCCACCACGGAAAAGCATCTGGAAGAGCTGGCGGTTTTAGAGTGGGAAAACTGTGCCACACTGGACCAGCCGGCGGATACCTTCGCCCGTCTTTTACAAAGCGCCTGTGAAGTGGAGCCGGAGCCTGTACGCAAGAGAGTCCTCTCCGAGATGCTCTATCATCTGGGCCGCTGGATCTATCTCATCGATGCCGCGGACGATTTGAAAAAAGATGTGGCATCGGGCAATTACAATCCTTTGCCCCTTCGCTATAACCTGAGCGGCGATACACTGGACGATGAGAGCAAGACGGAATTATCCTTCACGCTGGATGCCTCTATTCGCACCATGGCCGCCGCCTTTGAGTTGGCCGATTTCGGCGTTTACCGGAGTCTGGTGCAGAATGTGGTTTACCGCGGTCTGTATCAGGTCAGTGCCGCGGTACTGAACGGTACCTATCACAAACCTGCTTCCAAGAAATAACCCACGAAAGGAAATACCTGTATGGCAGATCCCTATCAGGTACTGGGCGTAAATCCCGATTGTACCGATGATGAACTGAAAAAAGCCTATCGGGAACTGGCGAAGAAATACCATCCCGATAACTACCACGACAGTCCTCTGGCGGACGTGGCCCAGGAGAAGATGAAGGAGATCAACGAGGCCTATGAGGCGATCCAATCTCTCCGCAAAGGCGGCAATGCCGGCGGCTACGGCAGCACCTACAGCCGCTACGGCAGCTACAATCCCTACAGCGGATACAATCCCAACTCCGCCTATGCCAAAGTGCGCGTAGCCATCCAGCAGGGCAACCTGAATCTGGCGGACGAGCTTCTCAATGCGGCCACAGATCACAATGCCGAGTGGAACTTTCTCAAGGGCGTGGTGTGCCATCGCCGCGGTTGGATGGATGAGGCCAAGCGCTATTTCAGGATCGCCGTGCAGATGGATCCCGATAACGGAGAGTATCAGCGTGCGTTGGATGCCGTGGAGGGTCGCAGCGGTGCTGCCTATAATCCTTTCGGTTCCATGAGCAGCGCCGAGTGCAATACCGGCAGCCAGTGCTGGAGATGGTGTCTGATCGCCTCTTGCTGCAGTGCATTAAGCGGCGGCGGATATTACTTCCTGCCTTGCTGCTGCTGAAAAAAGCAATCAATTTGTGTTCATATAGGAGGATAAAGCGTGGTTAAAAGCATGACCGGTTACGGACGCGCCAGAGCGACACTGTCCGGACGGGATATTACGGTAGAGGTTCGCTCTGTGAACAACCGGTATCTGGACTGCACGTCCAAGATGCCCCGTGCCTACATTTTTGCTGAGGATGCCATCCGCACCCATGTGCAAAAGGCCATTTCCCGGGGTAAGGTGGATGTATTTGTCACCATCGACAACACCGGTGCTGATGACACCGTGGTTTCGGTGAATGAGAGCCTGGCCAGGGGCTATTATGAGGCCCTGCAGAAAATAAACACCATGTTCTCTCTGGAGGGCAGTGTGTCCGCTGTGAACCTGGCCAAGTTCCCCGAGGTTCTGACCATCACCAAGGCCGAGGAAGACCAGGAAGCCATGGGCAGCGATCTGTGCAGCGTGCTGGATATGGCTCTTGAAAACTTCAACGGCATGCGTGCCGTGGAGGGTAAGAAGCTGGCCGAGGATGTGCTGCACCGTGCCGCCGTCATTGAAAAGTGCGTGGGCATTGTGGAGGAGCGCTCTCCCCAGACCGTGACCGAGTATCGCGAAAAGCTGAGCGCCAAGATGCAGGAGGTGCTCTCCTCCACCACCATCGACGAGGGCCGCATCCTGCAGGAGGCCGCCATCTACGCCGACAAGGTGGCCGTGGATGAAGAAACCGTGCGTCTACGCAGCCATATTGCGCAGCTCCGCAGCATGCTGCAGAGTGAAAAGCCCGTGGGCCGTGATCTGGATTTCCTGGTGCAGGAGTTTAACCGCGAGTGCAACACCATCGGCTCCAAGTGCAAGGATCTGGCCATCACCGAAAATGTGCTGGCCATGAAGGCTGAGGTGGAGAAGATCCGCGAACAGGTGCAGAACATCGAGTGAGGTGGCTATGGAACTGATCAATATCGGCTTTGGCAACCTGATCTCTGCAGGTCGTCTGATCTCTGTTGTCAGTCCTGACAGTGCACCTATCAAGCGCCTGGTACAGGAGAGCCGCGACCGCGGTATGCTCATCGATGCCACCTATGGCCGCAAGACCGCATCCATCCTAATCATGGACAGCGACCATGTGGTGCTCAGCGCACTGCCCCCGGAAAAGCTGGGACTGCGCTTTGGCATGACAGCGGAGGATTTCAAGGAGGAAGAAAGTTGAAAAAGGGAAAAACATTTATTATTTCCGGACCTTCCGGTGTAGGTAAGAGTACGGTGCTCAAGAAGCTGTTTGAAGGAAGGGACGATCTTTATTTCTCCATTTCCGCCACCACCCGTCAACCCCGTCCCGGTGAGCAAGACGGAAGAGATTACCACTTCATCAGCACCGAGGATTTCCACGAATGGATCGAAGCCGACGAGTTTTTGGAGTACGCCGAGTATGTGGGCAACTTCTACGGAACACCGAAAAAGTTTGTGGATGCCGCCCTCATTCAGGGCAAGGATGTGATCCTGGATATCGAGGTGCAGGGCGCCTATCAGGTCTGCGCCAAGCGCCCCGACACCGTCCGCATCTTCATTGCGCCGCCTTCCTGGGACGAGTTGGAGCGCCGCCTGACCGAGCGCGGCACCGACAGTGCCGATAAGGTGGGAAAGCGTCTTCTGCGTGCCAAGGTGGAACTGAAGAACGCCGCAGATTATGATTATTTCGTGGTCAATGACACCGTGGAAAACGCCGTTCATGAAATTTGCTCCATCATGCTGGCTGAGCACTGCAAGCCCGAGGAGCGCATGGAAGCACTCAATAAGTAACCAACAAATATTTGATGATATATAAGGAGAACAAAGTTATGATGCTCTATCCCGCTATGAACAAACTTACCGAGAATATTCCCAACCGTTACATGATGGTCAACGTGGTGGCACGCCGTGCCCGTCAGATCTCTGCCGCCGCAGAACTCACCGGTGAGCATCTCGCCGAGAAGCCCGTGACCCTGGCCATCCGCGAAGTGGCTGACGGTCAGTTCCAGGCTGAGGATATCAAGGAATAATTTGCCGAGAGTATAGCAAAAAGGAGGGAAGTCAATGCCGCAGATCGCCAAGGTCGCACTGGAAAAGGCCACCTACGCCATTGACAAGCCCTATGACTATCTGGCACCCCGGGAGTTGAATCTTCAGGTGGGCTGCCGGGTGCTGGTACCCTTCGGCCGGGGCAATCGCACCTCAGAGGGTATCGTTTTGGCCCTGCAGGAAAAGATGCCGGACATGCCCCTGAAGAGCGTTCGGTTGAATCTGGATGAAACGCCTCTGATGGGCGAAAAGGAGATCCGCCTTGCTCTTTGGATGACAAAGCGCTATTTCTGCACCTTCTACGACGCCATTCGAACCATTCTCCCCGCCGCTGTGTGGTATTCTTACCGGGAGCAGTGGAAAGCTGTCGATGGTGCGCAAACAGAGGCCTTGACGCCCCGAGAGATGGAGATTTTTTCCGCTCTTAAGGAGGAAAAAACCTCCGACCAACTGCGAGAACTCTTCGGAGAAAACGTGCTGGCGAGTCTCTATGCCATGCATGGAAAAGGCCTTGTGGAACAGGTGACGGACTGCCGCCGAAAGGTGCAGGATAAAACGGTTCAGATCGTATCCCTTGCGGTGGATTCGGAAGAGGCATTGTCCGCATTAGGAAAAAGCAAGGCCGTACGCATGCGTGATGCGTTGCAATTTCTGGCCGGAAGCGGGGAAACCACTCTCCACGATCTGATCTACTATACCGGCGTTTCGAGGCAGGGCGTGAGCAGTCTGCAAAAGAGGGGCCTTATCCTGCTCCGTGCTCAGGAGGAGTATCGCATTTCTCCTCGGGATTGCGCCGTGACAGCGGAGCCTATCGTGCTCAATGACGAGCAGGAAGCGGCCTTTTCGGAACTGCTTGCCAGGTGTCGGGGACAAAAGCCCGGCGTAACGCTGCTGCAGGGAGTAACCGGCAGCGGCAAGACACTGGTCTATATCCGATTGACGCAGGAACTCCTGAAGGATGGCAAGACCGTGATGATCCTGGTGCCGGAAATTGCGCTGACACCCCAGATGATGGCGCGTTTTACCGCCTATTTCGGCAGCGATGTGGCGCTTTTGCACAGTGGCCTTCGCATGACGGAGCGCTATGACCAGTGGAAGCGGATCCGCAGAGGACAGGCCCATGTGGTGCTGGGCACCCGAAGCGCCGTGTTTGCTCCGCTTTGTGATCTGGGCCTCATCATTCTGGACGAAGAGCAGGAGGGCTCTTACGAATCGGAAAAGGCACCCTGCTACCATGCCAGGGATATCGCCAAATATCGCTGTGCCACGGAAGGTGCACAGCTTCTTCTGGGCAGTGCCACCCCTACGGTGGAAACGGCCTATTTTGCCCGGCAGGGTGATTATCACCTGCAGCTTCTGCGCAGGCGCTATAACGAAAAGAATCTTCCCCGGGTGACCATTACCGACATGCGAAAAGAACTGCAAAACGGCAATACCTCCTGTATCAGCGAGGATCTGCGCCGTGAACTGCAGGAAAATATAAGTCGTGGTGAGCAAAGCATTCTCTTTCTCAATCGCCGGGGTGCCAGTCGGCAGCTGCTGTGTCCCCAATGCGGCTATGTGCCACAATGCCCCCGGTGCAGTGTGTACCTGACCTATCACAGTGCCAACGGGCGGCTTATGTGCCATTACTGTGGCTATTCGGAAAAGGCACCGCAGGTCTGTCCCGACTGCGGCGGACCTCTCAAGCAGATTGGCATCGGCACCCAGAAGGTAGCTGAGGAATTACAGAATCTCTTCCCCGATACCCGAATCCTGCGAATGGATGCAGACACGGTGGGTGAGGGCCATGAGTCCATCCTGCGGAAATTCGCAGAAAAAAAGATCCCCATTCTCCTTGGCACCCAGATGGTGGCCAAGGGACTTGATTTTGAAAATGTGACCCTGGTGGGCGTTTTGGCCGCCGACATGGGTCTTTATGTAGAACATTACCGCGCCTCGGAGCGTACCTTCAGCCTGCTGACCCAGGTGGTGGGGCGTGCCGGCCGCGGTGAAAAGGCGGGCCGGGCTGTGATCCAGACCTACACACCGCAAAACGATGTGATTCTCTCGGCTGCCGCGCAGGACTATGACCGTTTTTACGATGCAGAGATCCGTCTGCGGAAGCTGCGGCGTGACCCTCCCTTTGCCGACCAGTTTATGGTGACGGTGACGGGCCCAGATGAGCGAAATGTGCGGCAGGCCGCCGGTGAGATCGCGGGCAGTCTGCGAATGGCCATGGAAAAGCCGCCTTACTGTGAGGCAAATTGCGACGTGCTGGGCCCGGCCAGTGCACCGGTGGTGAAGGTCAACAACCGCTACCGCTATCGGGTGCTGGTGATCGGCCGCGGTGATAAAAATCTCCGCCAGTTGCTGGCAGCCTACATGCAGGAATTCTTAAAACGCCCGGAGCACAAGGGCATGAACATTTTTACGGATTATAATTTGATGGATTGAGGTAGATACAATGGCTTTACGAACGATAGTGCTGCAGGGTGATGAGTGTCTGACAAAAAAGTGCCGCCCTGTGACGGACTTTAATGACAGACTCCACACGCTGTTGGACGATATGACCGATACTCTGTTGGATTCCGGCGGTGTGGGTTTGGCCGCTCCCCAGGTGGGGATTCTGCGCCGCGCTGTTGTGGTGATGAACGAGGATGAGGAGATCCTGGAGCTGATCAACCCCGAGATCATTCGCACCGAGGGTGAGCAGACCGGCCTGGAGGGCTGCTTAAGCGTACCCGGTAAGTACGGTGAAGTGAAGCGCCCCATGGTGGTTTGTGTCCGCGCCCAGGATCGCGACGGCAACTGGTTCGAGGTGGAGGATGAGGGCCTGACAGCCCGCTGCTTCTGCCATGAGATTGAGCATCTGGACGGTCATCTCTTTGTGGAGCATACCGATCACCTGCTCACCGAGGAAGAACTGCAGGAGTATATCCGCAAGCAGGAAGAAGAGGAAGAGGGCTAATGAGAATTCTTTTTATGGGTACCCCGGATTTTGCCGTGGCATCCCTGAAGGCACTGGTGGAGGCAGGTCATGAGATCTGCGGTGTTTTCACCCAACCGGACAAGCCGAAAAACCGCGGCCACAAGTTGGCCTTTTCTCCCGTGAAGGAGTATGCGCTGTCCCGGAATCTGGAGGTTTATCAGCCCCTGAAAATGCGCGACGGAGAGGCTCTTTCCATCGTGCAGAGCCTTTCTCCCGAGCTGATTGTTGTGGCGGCTTACGGCAAGATCCTGCCCGAGGATATCCTCAATACCCCCAAGCACGGCTCCATCAATGTCCACTCCTCCATTCTGCCCAAATACCGCGGCGCCGCGCCCATCAACTGGGCCATTTTAAACGGCGACACCGTTACGGGCGTGACCATCATGTACATGGCCAAGGAACTGGATGCCGGAGATATCATCCGCTGTGCCCAGACTACCATCGATCCCAACGAAGATGCCCAGGAGCTGACCACCCGTTTGGCGGAATTGGGCGCCGATGCTCTTTTGCAGGCTGTGGATTCGATTGCCGACGGTACGGTAACGCGTACCGCGCAGGATCATGAGGCATCCACCTATGCCCATATGCTGGATCGTGATTTAAGCCCCATGGACTTTGCAAAGTCTGCGCTGAGCCTGCACAATCAGGTGCGTGGATTGATCCCCTGGCCTTGTGCCGTGGCGGACATCAAGGACAATCACCTGAAAGTCTACCGTACCGAGGTCTTGGGCGAGACTGCGGCCTCGGCGGGCAGTGTAGTTGCCGCCAACAAGCATGGCATCGACATGGCCTGCGGCGACGGGAAGATCCTGCGCCTTCTGGAAGTGCAGGCCGAGGGTGGAAAGAGGATGGCAGCAGGTGCTTATCTGGCCGGTCATCCCATGGAAGCTGACGTATGAATGAACGAGTAAAACCCGGTGCCCGCGACACGGCTCTGGAAGTTTTGATGCAGGTCAACAGTGCCAACGCCTGGTCGGACGGAAGCTTAAAGCGCACCATCGCCAAAAACGGTCTGGACAGCCGCGATGCCGCTCTTTGCAGCCGGATAGCCTACGGTGTTCTGCAAAATAAGGCGTATCTTGACTACTATATTGATCTGTGGTGCTCTCAGCGGGCAGACCATCTGGAGCCTGTGATTCTGAACATCCTGCGGATCGGTGCCTACCAGATCCTCTTTATGGACAAGATCCCCCACAGTGCCGCGGTGAACGAAGCGGTGGAGATGACACGCCGCCGCGGCCGTCCCAAGGCCACCGGCATGGTGAACGCCATACTGCGTAAATTTGTGACCAATTGGATGAATCTGCCGCCCTTGCCACAGGGCACCACGGCGGATTATCTGACAGTGCGTTACAGCCATCCCAAGTGGCTGGTGAAACGGCTAATGGATATTCTGGGTCCTGAGGAAACCGAAAAGTTTCTAAAAGGCAACAATGAGCCCATTCCCACCACCATTCAGACCAATCCTCTGAAGGTAACACCGAAGGAATTGGAGAAAGAACTGAAAGCGGCGAATGTCACGGTGGAGACCCATCCCTGGCTCTCCGGCTGCTTTACCGTCAGCGGCACCGGTGATCTGGAGAGCCTGGAGGCTTTCCAAAAGGGTCACTTTGCCGTGCAGGACGCGGCGGCAAAACTGGTTGCCGTGGTGGCCGACCCTGCGAGGGATGCCCGTGTGATGGATATCTGCTCTGCCCCCGGCGGAAAATCTTTTGCCATGGCCATGGACATGGGCGATAAGGGGGATATTCTCTCCTGCGATATCCATCCCCACAAGCTGAAGCTCATCGAGAGCAGTGCAAAACGTCTGGGCATTACCAGCGTCCGTACCGCTCTTGCCGATGGAAGTGAAAACCATGCCGCATGGCTGGAAAAAGCCGATGTGGTGGTGGCCGATGTGCCCTGCAGCGGCATCGGCATCATCCGCAAGAAGCCGGATATCCGCTATAAAAACCCCAAAGAGCTGGCGAAACTCCCGGCCATTCAGGCGGCCATTCTGGCCAATGCCGCTACCTACGTTGTGCCCGGCGGTGTACTGGTATACAGCACGTGTACCGTGCTGCCGGAAGAAAACGAAGGAGTGACAGATGCCTTTTTGACCAAACATCCGGAGTTTTCCCGGGAGGAGTTTGCTTTGCCGCTTCCTATCGGCAATTGCCCCGGCCAACTGACCCTGTGGCCGCAGCGATGGGGAACGGACGGATTCTATATCTGCCGAATGAGAAAGGCAAAAGGGTAATTGAGGATTGCTATGATCGACATCAAATCCATGACAATTGAAGAGATCACAGAGCTTCTGCGCTCCATGGGCGAGCCCGCCTTTCGTGGCAAGCAGGTGTTTACCTGGCTCCACCGGGGTGTGAAGTCCTTTGAGGAGATGAGCAATCTCGGCAAGGCCCTGCGCCAAAAACTGGCCGAGACCTGCTATATTTCCTATCCCACAGTGGCCCGAAAGCAGGAAAGCCGCCTGGACGGTACCATCAAATATCTGTGGGAGCTGCAGGATGGCAACTGCATTGAGTCTGTTCTCATGCAGTATCACCACGGCAATACTGTGTGTATTTCCTCCCAGGTGGGTTGTCGAATGGGCTGCGCCTTCTGCGCCAGCACCGTGGCCGGAAAGGTACGCAACCTGACGGCGGGAGAAATCTTTGATCAGGTGCTGTTCGTAGGTCTTGACAGCGGTCGGGAGATCTCCAATATTGTCCTGATGGGTATCGGAGAGCCCATGGATAACTTCGACAATGTGATGCGTTTTCTGGAACTGGTGAACCATCCTGACGGCTTGAACATCGGCATGCGGCACATCAGCCTTTCCACCTGCGGCGTAGTGCCGGGAATCGAAAAGCTGATGAATAAAGACCTGCAGCTGACCCTTTCTGTATCGCTCCACGCACCGGACAGTGAGACCAGAAGCCGTATCATGCCGGTGAATAAGGCCTACGATGTGGAGGAACTCTTTGCCGCATGCCACCGCTATTTTCAAAAGACCGGTCGGCGCATCAGCTTTGAGTATGCCATGATCGACGGTGTCAACGACAATGACTGGCAGGCGGATCTTATCGCTAGGCGGATCCACGGCATGCCGGGCCATGTGAATCTGATCCCTCTCAATGATGTGGTAGAAAGTCCCTATAAGCCCAGCAAGCGTGTGGCGGCCTTCCAGAAACGTCTGGAATCCCATGGAATTACGGCCACTGTCCGGCGGAGTCTGGGCGGAGATATTGACGCCTCCTGCGGCCAACTGCGCCGCAAGGCGATGGAGGAAACACAATGAAAGCATGGGGAATTACGGATACGGGTCTTGTCCGCAACGAAAACCAGGATGCCTACAGCATCTTGTACAGCGAGGCATACACCGCCGCTGTGGTTTGCGACGGTATGGGCGGCGCGGCCGGCGGACAGATCGCCAGCACCGTTGCGGTGGAGACCTATCAGCATGAGCTGACAGCGGCACTGCGCTCGGACATGGATGCCAATCAGATCGCGCAGGCCATGCTCTATGCCATATCTTTGGCCAATAACGCCATTCATCAGCGTGCTAAGGAAAATCCGGAACTGGTAAAGATGGGCACCACGCTGGTGAGCGCAGTGTGTATGCCTACCGAGGCCGTCATTGCCAATATCGGCGACAGTCGTGCCTATTCCATCACCGCTGACGGCATTACCCAGATCAGCCGGGATCACAGTGTGGTGGAAAACATGGTGGAGCGCGGCGAAATCACCCGGCTGGAAGCCCGCCATCATCCCAGCCGCAACCTGATCACCCGAGCCATCGGACCGGATGATGCGGTGCAGGGAGATACATTTACCCACAGTTGGAAACCGGGAGATTTTCTGCTGCTGTGCAGTGACGGACTGATCAATACCGTCAGCGAGCAGGAGATCCTGTTTGAAGTGATCCATACCCAGGACCTGGATCACTGTCTGCAGAGGCTTCTGGACATTGCAAAAGATAACGGCGCCCCCGACAATGTGACGGCGGTGCTTCTGATGAACGAAGAAAAGGAGGTGACATGATGGACTCTTATATCGGAAAAATGCTGGATAACCGCTATGAGCTTCTGGAGCTCATCGGCACCGGCGGCATGGCCAATGTGTATAAGGCCAGGTGTCACCGTTTGAACCGTCTTGTGGCGGTAAAGATCCTGAAAAGCGACCTGGCGGATAATGCCAATTTCCGTCGCCGTTTCCGGGATGAGTCCCTGGCTGTTGCCCAGCTGAGCCACAGCAACATCGTGTCGGTTTACGATGTTTCCAGCAGCGAGGGCATTGAGTATATCGTCATGGAGCTTATCGACGGTATTACTCTCAAGCAGTATATGGAACGCAGAGGCCAGATGGATTGGCGTGAGGCGCTTCATTTTATTACCCAGATCGTCCGCGGTCTTGCCCATGCACACAGCCGCGGCATCATCCACCGGGATATCAAGCCCCAGAATATCATGGTACTCCGTGACGGCAGCGTCAAGGTGGCTGACTTCGGTATTGCCTGCCTTGCCAACGAAGGACAGACCATGACCCAGGAAGCCCTGGGCAGTGTACACTATATCTCCCCGGAACAGGCCCGCGGCGACAGAACCGATGCCCGCAGCGACATCTACAGTGCCGGTGTGGTGCTCTATGAAATGCTCACCGGTCGACTGCCCTTTGAGGGGGAAAGCGCCGTATCGGTGGCTATTCAGCATCTGTCCAGCACACCTCTGAATCCCCGTGATGTGAATCCGGAGATCCCGGAGGCCATGGAACTGATCTGCATGAAGGCCATGAACGCCGATATTCACAAGCGCTATGTCACGGCCAATGATATGCTGGAGGACCTGGAGCGCTATCGCAAGGATCCCAATGTGGATATGGATTATATCCGCAGGGAACTGGCCACCTCGGTGGACAGTGAACCCACCCAGCAGCTGCCTGTGAGCGAAGTGAATGCCGCGGTAAACCATGTAAAGCGCGTTCAGACACCTCGGCCTCATGAATCGGAAGAACACACCTCCAAACTGCTGGAGGGCGTGGATGACAAGCGAAAAAAGCTGTTGATGCGGCTGGGTATCATAGCCGGCATTGCGCTGGTGCTGGCCGTATTTGTGACCATTTTCTCCGGCTTTGACGGCGGGAAGTCCTACGAGGTGCCCAATTTGCTGGGTCACACGGTGGAAGAGGCCATGGCCATGGAGGGCGTGGACGGTATTTTCGAGATCGTTGTGTCCGGAACACGTTTTGATGAAAACTTTGAGCCCGGCCAGATCATTGAACAGGATCCCAAGGCCGGTCGCACCAAGAAGAGCGAACTGACCATTTCTGTGGTGGTATGTGCCGAAGAGGAGACAGTCAACATTCCCAATGTGCTGGGCGACAATTACCGAGATGCGAAGATCGCTCTGCAGAACATGAACTTCGGCTTTGACATCGTTCGCGGAGAAGATCAGTATTCCGATGAATTCGGCGCAGGGCAGGTCATGGCCATCGACCCCGCGGCAGGTACGCCGGTGAAGCGCGGCACCGTGATTACGGTGACGGTCAGTAAGGGTTCGCAGAATATCGCCATGATCTCCTTTGCCAAGATGAATATCGACCAGGCCATTGCCACGGCTCAGGAGATGGGGCTTGTGGTGGGTCCCGTTACCTATGACAACGATCCCATGTATGCCGAAGGCACTGTCATCCGCCAGAGCGTGGAAAGCACCGCTACCGTTCCCAGCGGCACCACCATCACCTTCGTGGTGTGCAAGGTGGACAGCAAGGTGGCGGAAGTGAGCTTTGATGTGCCAAAGGAGGTGCAGGACAACCTGGCGCAGGGTATGAGTGTCAAGGCGGTGTTCTATCGCGACGGTACCGCTGTGGACAGCCAGACACTGACTTCCCAGACCTCCACCGTGAGCTATAAGTTCGAGGGAACAGCCGGCGATAATTGCGAGGTATCCGTCAGCTTCGACGGCAAGATATACGATAAGGAAGCCGACGGCTATGCAGGAAGGAAGAGTATCACCTTTTGAGTAGAGGCCGAATTGAAAAAGCCCTCAGTGGCTTTTACTATGTGAATGTGGGCAGCGAGGTTCTGCAATGCCGCGCCCGGGGCAAGTTCCGCAAGGAGGGCACCAGTCCTCTGGTGGGCGACTGGGTGGAAATCCGGGAGCTGGGAAATGCAGAGGGCTTCGTAGATGCCATCGAACCGCGTAAAAATGAGTTTTCCAGACCATCTGCCGCCAATATCGATCAGCTGGTCATTATCGCCTCCGGTGCAATCCCTATCACAGATCCCTATCTCATTGACCGCATTGCCGCCATTGCCCGGCTCAAGGGTGCTCAGGTGCTTGTGGTGCTCAATAAGTGCGATCTGGATCCGGCGCAGGAGCTGTACGACATCTATTCGGCTTCGGCGATCCCGGTGGTGCGCGTCAGTGCTCAGACAGGTGAGGGAATGGAGAAACTCCGTGAGGCTATCGCCGGTAAGCTGAATGTATTCACCGGCAACTCCGGCGTGGGAAAATCCAGCATACTCAATACCCTGTCACCGGAGTTTCATCTGCCGGTGGGTGAGGTGAGCAAAGCGCTGGGTCGCGGCCGCCATACCACCCGCCATACAGAGATGTTCGCGTTGGATAAGGATACCTACGTGATCGACACGCCGGGATTTTCCTCCTTTGATACGGAGGAGCTGAACTGGGAGCTGAAAGAAAATCTGCCGGAATGTTTTCCGGAGTTTTTGCCCTATCTGCAGGATTGCCGCTTCGTGGGCTGTCAGCATACCAAGGAAAAAGGCTGCGCCGTTTTGCAGGCGGTGAAAGAGGGGAAGATCCCCAAAAGCCGCCACAGCAGTTATCTGCGGCTTCATGAGGAACTGAAAGACCTGAAGGCCTGGCAGATGAAAAACAATACATAATTTTATAAAGAGCGTCGGAGTAGCATCCGGCGCTCCTTTTCATATGATGGGATAGGGAGGAGGCATAGTATGAGAAGACCAAACAGATGCCCTGTTGCGGGAATACTTGCTGTGGCATTGGGCGCAGGGATCCTGATCGCGGCGATCTTCCCCGTGGGCTTTTTGATGTTTCTCGTGGCCACGCTCCTGATTGTCTGCGGAATTATGTGTATGAGAAGGTGAGTGGAGTGAAGATCATCGTCTGGAAAGCGCCCAGATGTATCCGCGGGATTCTGCGAAGTATTTTTAAATGCAAGGTATAATGGACAGCACCCAAACATACAATCAAGCAACCATGTAGAATGTGAGGGTGCGATATGGAGTTACAGTTGCAGTTTGAGAATATCACTTGTTTCGAGACTCTGGGAAGCCTGACGGCAAGCCATGAAGAGACCATGGAGACCGCCATTCCGGAATACTGCCCCGATATTGCCCGCATCGTGGATACCGTGGGACAACTCTGTATTCGGGAAAAGCTGCCCGGCAAGGATCACTATACGGTGTCCGGCACCGTAAAGATGACGGTGCTGTATACCTCGGAAGAGGCCAGCGGCCTGCGGTCATTGCGGCTATCCATCCCGTTTTCCTGCCAGTGGGAGGATCCCCGCCTCTGCCAGTGCCAGATGGTGGCCGTCACAGGGCGGGTGCTTCTGGCAGAAGCCAGGGCCATCACCTCCCGAAAGCTGTATTTGCGGGTGTTGCCGGAGATCACCATTACCCCTTACTGTCAGGTGCAGAGAACACTGTGCAGCGGCCTGGAGGAAGATAAGACACTGCGTATCAGGCAGTGCGAACGTACCGTCAACTGCCTGGGTGCCGTGTGTGAGAAACAGTTTACATTTACCCAGGACGTGGCGCCGATGGAAGATGCCCAGATGGAGGATCTTCTGCTGATCCAGCTGTGTCCCCGGGTCCATTCACTGCAGCGCATCGGCAACAAGTTCTCCCTGAAAGGGGAGATGGAGCTGCATGCCCTTTACCGCAACGATACGCAGAACATCCGCGCCTATGACGCGGTACTGCCTATGGCGGAGATCCTGGAGGGTGCGGAAATGCCGGAGGATGCCACCTACGTGGTGACCTGCAGCCTCTCGGAATGTGACGGGCGTCTGCTGCGGGCCGATACCGGCTGTGCCCTGGGAATTACCGCCGGTGTAACGGTACAGATCTGCGCCTATTGTCAGAGAACAGTCACCTGCGTGGAAGATGTATATAGCGTCTGCTGCCAGACAGAAATCAAAAGAGAGAGTGTCAACATTCCCGTGGACGGCGTGCCGCGCCAGATCGTGCAGGAAGCGCAGCAGCGTCTGGAATTTGCGCAGAACGATCCCTTTGTCTTTGTGACCCAGTGGGATCTTTCACCGGTGGCGGCCATGCGGGAAGACAATACCACCGCACTGCGCACCGCTTTGCACATGAAGATCCTCTATATGGATGAAAACGGAGCGCCCCTGAGCACAGAGCGCACGGTGGAGGTGGCGGTTTCCACAGGCGAGTTGACAGGAAATGTGACAGCCACCTGCTGCGGTATGACCACACGGTGCTCCGGTGCTGTCTGCCAGCTGCAGGGTCAGGTGGTGTTCAATGTGGCAAACGGTGACAGTGAGACCGTCGATGTACTTAGATCGGTATCCCTGTGTGAATCACAGGCAGAGCAGAAGTGCCCCAGTCTGGTGCTGCGGCGGATGTCACCGCAGGAAACTCTGTGGGATATCGCCAAGCAGTACCAAACCGATATGGACGCCATCGTGGCGGCCAATCCGGAGGGAATCGACAGCAACAGACTGCTGCTGATCCCGAAAATTCGATAATACACATAGAAAAGAGAGCCGTGTGTGCGGCTCTCTTTTGGTTTACAAAGGGGCGGTTTTGCGGTATAATCAGAAAAAACCATCACTGAGGTACACCATGGAAAGAAAGACCATTGAACAGCAAAAAGATAATATTCGCGACTATGCGGTGTTGGTTGGCCTGCGGAGCCCTGTTTTGCGGGAAGACAATGCCGATGAGGAGAGCCTGGCCGAACTGGGCGCGCTGGTGGAAACAGCAGGCGGACAGCCCTGCGGTGTTGTTCTCCAAAGCCGTGAAAAGCCCGACCCTCACAGCTTTATCGGTGAGGGAAAAGTGGACGAGGTCAAACGCATGGTGGAGGAAGAGAAAGCCACCATGGTCATCTTCGACAACGACCTCAGTCCCTCTCAGATCCGCGTGCTGACGGAACTGCTGGGCGTGCAGGTCATTGATAGAAGCGGCCTCATTCTGGATATCTTCGCCCAGCGTGCCAAGACCAAGGAGGGCTGTCTGCAGGTGGAGCTGGCACAGTATCAGTATCTACTGCCCAGACTGGTGGGTATGTGGACCCATCTGGAACGTCAGGCCGGTACCAGCGGCAAAGGTCCTATCGGCTCCAAAGGCCCCGGCGAGACCCAGTTGGAGACCGACCGCCGCCATATCCACCGCAAGATCGACAAGCTGAAAGAGGAGCTGGAGGAGGTGCGCCGGGTACGTGCCACCCAGCGTCAGCGCCGCAGCAAAAATGAGATCCCTGTGGTGGCCATTGTGGGCTATACCAATGCGGGCAAATCCACGTTGCTCAACGCCATCACAGGCGCAGGTATCCCTGCCAACAACCGCCTTTTTGATACCCTGGACACCACCAGCCGCCTTCTGACCGTCAGTGACACCCTGGACGTGGTGATCTCCGATACCGTTGGTTTTATTCGGAAACTGCCCCATCAGCTGATAGAGGCCTTTAAGGCCACGCTGGAGGAGTTGGAGTATGCAGATCTTCTGCTCCACGTGATCGATGTCAGCAATCCCCAGTGGCGTCAGCAGGCACAGGTGGTGGATGATCTGATCCGGGAGCTGGGTGCCGATCAGATTCCCTGCATCCGTGTATACAACAAGTCCGACCTTGCTTTTTCAGGCGAATTGGTAAAAGAAGAGGACTCCGTTGCTATCTCCGCCCTGACCCGTGAGGGGATCCCTGCTCTGATGGAGTGCATTGACAGAAAGCTGGACAAGGGTTCGCGGCGCATCACCCTGCACCTGCCCTACGATAAAACCGGCTATCTGGATGTGCTGTACCGTGAAGCCAAGGTGGAAAGCGTGGAATACGGCACCACGGTAGACGTGGTGGCGGTGTGCAATCCCCGCCAGTTGGGTCAGCTCAAGGAGTTTATCGAGGGATGGACGGAGCCAAAGGAGGATTGGGAATGAGAGTATTTCGCGTTCCCTTTGCCGCGGCGGAAAGTGAATTTACCGAGAAACGCTCCCGTTTTATCGGCCACCTGAAACCGGTGGAGACGGAGGCCGAAGCCCAGGACTATATCCGCCAGATCAAAAAGAAGTACTACGATGCCCGCCACAACTGCTGGTGCTATCTCATCGGCGAAAACCTGGTTCGCTACGGCGACGACGGCGAGCCTCAAGGTACGGCCGGGCAGCCTATGCTGAATGTATTCCAGCGGGAAAATGTCACCAATGTGGTATGCGTGGTCACGCGATATTTCGGCGGCATTTTGCTGGGCGCAGGCGGGTTGAGCCGGGCCTATACCAAGAGTGTAAAAGACACCCTGGTGGAAGCCGGTGCGGCGACTGTTGGACTGTGGACACAGGTGCTGATTGCTTGCCCCTATCCGCTTCTGGAGCGGATCAAAGGGGAGATTGCGGCGAAGGACGGTTTGCTGGACGATGTGGAATACAGCGCCGATATCCGTCTTACGGCCTCTTTGCCTGACCATCAGGTGCAGCCCCTGCAGGATCGCCTGACGGAGCTTTCTGCCGGCAGTATCGTCCTGGAAGTGCTGGGGAAAACCTATCGGCCGGGCCCACGGGAGGAACTATGAAGCATCTCGCCAATGCGCTGACCGTCAATCGCATGGTGCTTTCCGTAGTGTTGCTGTTTCTGCCGGCATTTTCTGTGGGTTTCTTTATTCTGTATACTCTGTGCGGTCTTTCGGATATGCTGGACGGCACGGTGGCGCGGAGGACGGGGACAGCCTCCGAAAAAGGCGCACGGCTGGATAGCCTCGCAGACCTCGTTTTTGTGGGAGCGTGTCTCATCAGGATCCTGCCGCAGATCGCCATGCCCGGCTGGCTGTGGGTGCTGATTGGGCTGATTGTACTTATCAGGATCGGAAATCTGATATGTGGATACACGCAGCGAAGGAAGCTGATCCTATCCCATACCGTGGCCAATAAAGTAACAGGCACGCTCCTGTTCCTGCTGCCCTTTATGATCAGGAGCGTTCCGCTTTTGTATTTGGCTCTCCCCATAACGGCGGTGTCTCTCTTTGCCGCCCTGCAGGAGGGACACTTCATCCGCAGGTCTCGGAAGAATTTTGCTTGACAAATTTTTCCCGGCGTTTTATCGTTATTGCAAGGAAAAACTTTAATATAAGGAGACATTATTATGAAAAAGATCATTGCAACCAACAAAGCTCCCGGTGCTATCGGCCCTTACTCTCAAGCCATTGATTGCGGCAGCTTCCTGGTAACCTCCGGTCAGGTGCCTATCGATCCCGCCACCGGCAATCTGGTAGAGGGTGACATCTCTGTGCAGACCCGTCAGTCTCTGAATAATGTCAAGGCCATTCTGGAGGCCGCCGGTCTCACCATGGACAATGTGGTCAAGACCACCGTGTTCCTGGCTCATATGAGCGATTTCGCCGCCATGAACGCTGTATACGCCGAGTTCTTCACCGAGGGCAATTATCCTGCCCGCAGCGCCGTGGAAGTGGGCGCTCTGCCCAAGGGCGCACAGGTGGAGATCGAGACCATCTGCATCAAATAAGATATCAGTTTTATGCGAAAACCTCCGGTGAAAACCGGAGGTTTAAAGTTCATAGGCAGCAGCATCAAAAAGGAGACAACGGATGAATAAAAAAACATTGTGGTCGCGGATTGCCGCCATCTGTTTCTATGTGGCATCCGCCGCTTATTACGGTCTGGCGATTGCCGAGTTCGTGCAGCGCAGCGGACGCGGAGCTATGTTTCTTTGCCTGGGATCTGCTATGTTGAGTCTTGGCAGTGCCTCCCTGGCACGGTATAAAAAAGAAGAGGACGAAAAGGAAAGTTCGGAGGAAGAAAAGTATGAGCAGTAATAAAACTTTGAAAACCATTCAGACCCTGTGCAAGATCGGAAAGATTCTCAGCAAGATCGCCTTTGTATGCAGCATTGTGGGCACAGTTGGCTGCGCGGTGGGTATCGCAGCCCTGTCCCTGGGATTGACTGAGAACATTACTGTGGGGAACCTGACCATTCACAGCATAATTGAGAAAAATGCGGAGATGTCCGTGGGCACGATGTATGCCGACATGATCGTAGGCGGCATTCTGTGTCTGGGTGAGGTGTTTCTCTCCCGGATCTCCGCCAATTACTTTTCTCATGAACTGAAGGCCGGCACCCCCTTTACCATGGCCGGTGCCAGGGAGATGATGCGCCTGGGCATCTGCACCATCTGCATTCCCGTTGGCACCATGATTGCCGCCGACATCGCCTATGAGACCATCAATCATACCTTTGCGGCTGTGGCAGATATGCATATTGACCATTATGCCTCTGTGGGGTTGGGCGTGATGTTTATCGTGATGTCTCTGCTCTGCAAGCTGGGTGCCCAGCAGAGTGCCGAGGAGAAGTAAACCGTGGCCTTCGATTTCAAAAGGGAATATAAAGAGTTCTATCTGCCGAAAGCCGTACCTCAGATCGTTACGGTTCCCGCTGCAAATTACATCGCGGTGCGCGGCAAGGGAAACCCCAATGAACCCGACGGCGCTTATCAGAAGGCGGTTGCGGTGCTCTATGCCGTGGCCTATACGCTGAAAATGAGCAAAATGACCGATCATCGAATCGAGGGCTATTTTGACTATGTGGTGCCGCCGCTGGAGGGCTTCTGGTGGCAGGAGGGGATAGACGGCGTGGATTACGCGCGAAAGGCGGACTTCGAATGGATCGCCTGCATCCGCGTGCCGGATTTCGTCACCGCGGAAACTACCGTATGGACGGTATTGATTACTCTGATAAGTCCACCTTCTGCTGGATCTCGGTGATCCGTCTGCCGGATTTCATCACGAAAGGAGATTTCGACTGGGCAGTGGAAGCGGCAGGCAAAAAGAAGAAGCTGGATTGCTCCGCTGCAGAGTTCCTGACGGTGGAGGAGGGGCTGTGCGTGCAGATCATGCACACGGGACCCTTTGATGAGGAGCCTGCCACTGTGGAGCTGATGAACAACTATCTCGCGGAAAACGGATATGAGAACGATTTTTCAGATTATCGCCTCCACCATGAAATCTATCTTTCAGATGCCCGCAAAGTGGCGCCGGAGAAGTGGAAAACCGTCATTCGGCACCCAATTCGCAAGGGATAACAGCGGCAGCAACCGATAGTTGACAAACTGCAAGGTGTAATTGGTGGCGGGAAACCACAGAAATAAATATGATAATGCCCGTCCAGAAAAAGACGGAGGAAAGAAATATGATTTTAGCGGATAAGATTATTGATGAGCGTAAGAAACTGGGCCTGTCCCAAGAAGAACTGGCAGAGAAATTGGAAGTATCCCGTCAGGCGGTGTCGAAGTGGGAGAGTGCTCAATCAACCCCGGATCTCCAGCGGATCATCGAGATGTCAGAACTTTTCGGCGTCAGTACCGACTACTTGCTGAAAGATAACATTAAAGAGGTTGAAGTCCGACAAAGCGAAAGCGCGGCTGATACGCCCGTGCATCGGGTGTCTCTGGAGGAAGCCAATGCCTTCATGATTGCCCGGCAAAAGGGAAGTCGCCGTGTGGCACTCGGTGTTCTGCTTTGTATCATCAGCCCGGCATTACTGATCTTTTTGGAGGGCCTGGCAGATAGTCATATCGGCGGTCTTACGGAAAATATGGCGGCGATTCTCGGCATGGTTGTACTGTTTGGCTTGATTGCCGTGGCAGTATACATTTTCGTTCGCTTCGGTATCGAAGCTCGCCCTTATGAGATACTGGAAAAGGAACCTATTGAAACGGCCTACGGAGTTGCAGGCCTGGTCAAGGAGAAGAAAAAGGAGTACGAGCAGACTTCTACAACGGGGCTTGCCATAGGCGTAGTGCTGTGCGTACTATCTGTTCTTCCTTTGGCGGTAGCAGGACTTTTGAAAGTGGCAGAGTTTTGGTATACGACTCTCACCGCACTTTTGCTGATCATCGTGGCTTTGGGTGTGTATCTCATCATCCGTGTCAGCATGGTAAAAAGCAGCTTCGATACACTTCTCCAGGAGGGTGACTATACCCGTGAAGAAAAGAAAATCAATAAGAAGGCAGACCCGATTTCCGGCATTTACTGGTGTGTGGTGACAGCCATCTATCTCGGATGGAGCTTCTTCACCATGAGATGGGATATGACCTGGATTGTATGGCCGGTGGCAGGTGTTTTGTTTGCGGCAATATCTGCTATTGTAAAAATGCATATAAAAGACAGAGAGGATTGAGTAATCATGGTAAAAGCAATTGTCTATACTTCGGAAACCGGTCATACCAGGCAGTATGCCGAATTGTTGGGGCGGGAGACCGGCCTGCCGGTTTACGACCTGAAAGAGACAGGAAAACTGTCAAGGGGCAGTGAGATCATCTATTTGGGGTGGCTCTGTGCCGGAACGGTCAAGGGATATAAAAAAGCGGAAAAGCGCTTTTGCGTACAGGCCGTCTGCGGCGTGGGCATGTCCGGCGGTGACAGCCAGCTTGCCGACATCCGTAAGGTGAACCGCATCGAGCAAGAAACGCCGGTATTCTATCTGCAGGGTGGTTTTGAATTGGAGAAGCTCCGGGGAATCAACCGTTTGATGATGTCTGTGATGAAAAAGAGCGTAGGGAAGGGCCTCTCTGAAAAGAAGGATCGTACGTTTGAGGAAGATGCCATGCTGGAACTGATGCTCCACGGCGGTAATCTGGTGAAAAAAGAAAACCTGCAGGGCATGCTGGAATGGCTGAAGTGATAATGGGTTTTTGAAATGCGGCTCCCGTTGCAAAAACAGCAGAGCGCGGGAGCCGTAAAACGATTCCGTGAAAAAACGTCTTTTTTTGAAAAATAGGGGTTGACATTTACAGGGTTTCCTGCTATATTAGGCAAGTCGACAGCGATGCGGAAACAAAATGTGGGGGTATAGCTCAGCTGGGAGAGCGCTTGAATGGCATTCAAGAGGTCAGCGGTTCGATCCCGCTTATCTC
>R26__coassemble_438_pt1 | contig 26207 bp, 23 predicted proteins | sample R26__metabat2_high_PE_009 | metagenome-assembled genome bin R26
TAAACTTCATGTTGCCGGTGCCGCTGGCCTCCTTGCCGGCGGTGGAGATCTGCTGAGAGATCTCGCTGGCAGGCATCAGTTTTTCCGCCATGGTGACGCGGTAGTTCTCCAGGAAGCACACCTGCAGCTTGTCACGGCAGATAGGATCGCCCTCGATCTGTTTGGCAAGGGAATTGATGAGCTGAATGATGCGCTTGGCCACAGCGTAGCCGGGCGCGGCCTTGGCACCGAAGAGGAATGTCTGGGGCACCATATCGCGACCCGGATCGTCCTGCAGCTGCTGATAGAGGGTGATGATCTGCAGGACATTCAAAAGCTGTCGTTTATACTCGTGGAGACGTTTCACCTGCACGTTGAAAATGCCGTCGGTGTTGAGCACCACGCCTTGTTGCGCCTTTGCCCACCTGGCAAAGGCGATTTTGTTGGCGGTTTTGATTTCCGCCAGGCGTCTTTGCACCGTGGCGTCATCGGCATAGGTCTCCAAACCGGCCAATTTTTCCGCGTGGGTCAGATATCCATCGCCCACCAGGTCGCGGATCAGACGATCCAACGCCGGATTACACTGGCTGATCCAGCGGCGGTGATCCACACCATTGGTGACGTTTTTGAACTTCTCCGGCTCCATGCCGCAGGCATCCCGGAACACATCGTTGCGCAGAATGTCGCTGTGCAGAGCGCTGACGCCGTTGACAGCCATACCGCCGGCAATGCAGAGGTTGGCCATGTGGACGCGGCCGTCCCAGATGATGGCCATCTTCTTTGTCTTTTCCCGATCGTGATAGAACGCATCCACTCTCTCTTCCCAGCGACGGGAGATCTCCTGAATGATCTGCCACACACGAGGCAGAAGGGTCTCCAGGAGATTCTGGGGCCACACTTCCAGTGCCTCTGCCAGCACCGTGTGGTTGGTATAGGCCACGGCATTGTGGGTGATCTCCCAGGCCTCGTCCCAATCCATGCCCGCGTCGTCCATCAGGATGCGCATCATTTCGGGGATCACAAGAGTGGGATGGGTGTCGTTGATCTGGATCACATTTTTCTGGTGGAAATTCTTCAGTGTGCCATATACCTCGATATGCTTACGGGTGATGGACTGCAAAGAGGCGGACACGAAGAAATATTGCTGCTTCAGGCGCAGAGCTTTGCCCTCGGGATGGTTGTCCTCGGGATAGAGCACCTGAGAGATGGCCTCGGCTTCCGCTCTGTCACGGGCGGCCTGCAGATACTGTCCCTTGGAGAAAAGCTGCATATCTACCGGGTGCGGACTGCGTGCCGTCCAGAGGCGCAGGGTGTTCATGTGCTCGGTATCGTAGCCGGCGATCACCATGTCGCAGGGGACGGCCAACACAGAGGTGGCGTCCTCCGGCACCACCATGAAGTGTCCCTTGTCCCACTGGGCACGAACGCTGCCGCCGAAGTGAACGGTCTCAGCTTCCAGATGCTTGGGCAAAAGCCACGCGCTGCCGAGATCCATCCAATTATCGGGCAGTTCGATCTGCCTGCCCTCATCGATCTTCTGCTTGAAAATGCCCAGCTCATAACAGATGGAATATCCCGTAGCCGGGATCTCCAGGGTGGTCATGCTCTCCAGATAGCAGGCGGCGAGACGGCCCAAACCACCGTTGCCGAGACCTGCATCCGGTTCCTTTTCAAAAAGGTCACCGGCTCGAAAACCCATTTCCTCCAACGCTTCGGAAAGGGGCTCGATCACGCCCAGGTTGTAGGCATTCTTCAGGAGGCTGCGTCCCATGAGGAACTCCATGGAGAGATAGTGCACCTGGCGCTTTTCTTCCCGATTCACCTTCTGCCGGGAGTCCACGCTACGGCTCGCCATAATATCGCGCAGCACCATGGCACAGGCACGGAACATCTCCCCGTCGTTGGCCTCTTGGGGGGTACATTCGTACTGCAGTCGCAGTTTCTTTTCGATTGCGTTTTTAAAGTCTTGCTTGGAATAGCTCATTTAGGTCTCCTTATTTTTATTCGTATAGCTTGCGATACTGTCTGGCACTCTGTTCCCAACTGAAATCGGCCGTCATACCGTTTTTCTGCACGGCTCGGAAATTTTCGGGGTGGCTTTGATACATCTCCACTGCCTGACGGATCACATAGAGCATATCGTCGGCATTATAGTTGTCGAAGATGAATCCCGTGCCGTCGTTCTGACCCAACTGGCAGGACTTCACGCTGTCTGCCAGACCGCCGGTGCGCCGCACAATGGGCACTGTGCCGTAACGCATGGCGATCATCTGAGAAAGGCCGCAGGGTTCGCTCTTAGAGGGCATCAAGAAGAGGTCACTGCCGCTGTAGATACGGCGGGAAAGCGCCTCGGAATAGGTGATCTGCGCCGACACACGGCCGGGATACTGCTGCGCTTTGCCTCGGAAGAAGCTCTCATACTGCTCCTCACCTTTGCCCAGCACCAGCACCTGCGCACCGCTTTTCACGATCTCGTCAAACACTCTGCACACCAGATCCATGCCCTTATGCCCCACCAGGCGGCTGACAATGGCGATGAGTGGGGCATCAGGCTCAACAGCCAAGCCCATCTCCTGCTGAAGAGCCTTCTTGCAGGCGGCCTTGCCGCCTGTTTTTCCTCCCAGGGCAGTGGCCTTATAGTTCTTTGTCAACGCCGCATCTGTCTGCGGATCATAGCTGACCACGTCGATGCCGTTGAGGATGCCAACCATCCGCCCGCCAAGGGAGGCAATGATATTCTCCATACGGTGTGCATAGTAGCTGTCATGCAGCTGTACAGCGTAAGTGGGGCTGACGGTGGTCACGGCATCGCTGACCAGAAGTGCGCCCTTGAGGAGGTTGATGTCACCATCCATCTGCAAAGTGCCGTCATCCATCCAGCCGCTGTCCAGACCCAGTACATCATGCAGGAACTCGCTACCAAACCGACCCTGATACTCAATGTTATGGATGGTAAACACCGTGCGAATATGGCGAATGGTCTCCCATCGGGTAGCCATATCTTTGAGATAAATGGGCACAAGCGCCGTCTGCCAATCATTGCAATGGATCACATCCGGCATCTCATCCATAGAGGCCAGAAGGCTCACCACCGCACGGGAAAAATAGGCAAAGCGCTCGCCGTCGTCATATTCTCCGTAGAGGTTTTCCCGGCAGAAATACTGCTCATTGTCCACAAAGTACCATGTAACACCCCGGTATTCCATGGAAAAGAGTCCGCAATACTGATGCCGCCATGCCACGTCGATATAGATGTAACAGCGGAAGGTCATCTGTTTGCGCCAGGAGTCGGCAATCTGCCCGTAAAGCGGCAGGATCACAGACACTTTATCCTCCTGATTCTTGGCCAGTGCCAAGGGCAATGCGCCCGCCACATCGGCAAGACCGCCGGTCTTGCAAAACGGTGCCGCCTCAGATGCCACAAATAAAATGTTCATAGCCTTCTCCTCCTATAAGGGGGAGCTGTCCCCCTTGTAAGAACTTACACTTTACTGTTTTTCGCCACTACCACGGGATATTTCTCATGGCCCTGCAGGGACACACCCTCGCCGATCTCCACGCCTTTGTCTGCGATGATGCAGCGAATCTGCGCACCCTTTTTCACTATCACATCCTTGAACAGCACGCAGTTCTCCACAACGGCATCCTTTTCGACGCGAACGCCGCGGCAGATAATGGAATTGCGCACCGTACCCTGAATATTACAACCCTCGGAAATCAGAGAGTTTACACACTCCACGCCGGGGTCGATATAGCTGCTGGGGGCATCATTTTCCTTGGCATAGATAGGCCGCTCAGGAGCAAAGAGCTGATTGCGGACATCGGGATCCAGCAATTCCATAGAACGCTGATAATAGCCGGCCACGGAGTTGATATGGGCCTCGTAGCCCTGCCACTTCCAGCCCCAGAACACCATTTCATGACAGCGTTTTTGCAGAACATCTGCCTGGAAATCCCGTTCGTTATGGGTGGCACACTCCTCCATCAGTTGGAGAAGTAGATCCTTTTTCACCACAAAGATGTTCAGGCAGCGCCAACCTGTGGGATTGGTCATATCGATGGCCACATCGGTGATGCGATCCGTTTCATCCAAGGTGAAGTATACATCATCCCGTCCACCGGGATGGTCGGTACAGACGCAGGTGATGTCCGCGCCCGTGTCGATATGAGCCTGTACAACGTCCTGCAATGGCAGGTTGATGGCGTTATCGCTGTCACAGAGTACCACATAGTCCTGACGGATGTGCTCTACATAGTCCCTGACACAATTCAGCGCTTCCATCTTGCCGCGAAACTGGCCGTGGACCACACCGCGATTTTCATAGGTGGCAAAGGACGGCAGCAGCCTCAAGCCACCGTCACGGCGGCTCAGGTCCCAACTCTTGCCGTTGCCCAGGTGATCCAGAAGCGACTGACACTTCCCGTGCATAATGACACCTACGTCATTGACGCCCGCATTTTTCAGGCTGGATAAAATAAAGTCGATCATACGGGTATCGCCGGCAAATGGCAAACTGCCCTGAATGCGATGGGCGATCAAATCGCCCAGATCAGAAGGTTTCTCGTAGGAGAAAATGATTCCGTGCAAATTCTGCATCACTTTGCCTCCTCTCCGTGGGTGCGGTCCAGCATGGTCTTGGCAGGGATCACCTCGCCTGTCGCCACACAGGTGCCGGGGCCCAGCGTCACAATGCCCCACTTGTCAAATTCCATACTCTCCGGCGGCTGACCCACCACGGCATTTTTGCCGATACGGCATTTTTCGCCCACAATGGCGTAGGACACGCGGGCACCTTCTTCAATGACGGCACCGGGCATCACAACACTGTACGATACCTCAGCGCCTTCTCCTACGGTGGTTCCCGTAGAGATCACACTGTTGTTCACAGTGCCCAGGATATTACAGCCCTTGGCCATGGCACTGTTGGAGATCCCGGCCTTTTTGCCCACATAGGTGGGCGGGCAGGACTCGGTGCGTGCGAAGATAGGCCAGCTTTCATCTAAAAGATTCAGACCGCTCTCAGGCGTCAGCATATCCATATTGGCATCCCACAGGGAGTCCAGGGTACCCACGTCCTTCCAGTAGCCCTCAAAGCGATAGGCTACCATCTTTTCGCCTGCGCCGAGCATGGTGGGAATAATATTTTTTCCAAAGTCGTTGTCACTGCCGGGAGTATTCTCGTCCTCAACCAGATATTTCCGCAATTTCTTCCAGGTGAAAATATAGATGCCCATGGAGGCCAGATTGCTCTTGGGCGCTTTGGGTTTTTCGGCAAATTCGGTGATATTGTCCTCGCTGTCTACGGCCATGATGCCAAAGCGACTTGCTTCGCTCCAGGGCACCTCCATCACGGAGATGGTGCAGTCGGCTCCCTTTTCCTTATGGCAGGCAAGCATTCGAGAATAGTCCATCTTGTAGATATGGTCGCCGGAGAGAATCACCACATATTCCGGATCGTACAGATCCACAAAGCCGATGTTCTGATAGATGGCATTGGCGGTACCCTTAAACCAGGTGGCGCCGGTAGCGCTCTGATAGGGCGGCAGGATATGGACGCCGCCGAACATGCGGTCCATGTTCCAGGGCTGGCCGTTGCCGATATAACTGTTGAGCTCCAGCGGGCGGTACTGGGTCAGCACGCCCACGGTATCGATGCCGGAGTTGGCACAGTTGGACAACGGAAAGTCAATGATGCGGAACTTGCCGCCGAAAGGAACGGCAGGTTTGGCCATGTCACCGGTCAACACGTAGAGACGGCTGCCCTGGCCACCGGCCAGCAGCATAGCAATGCATTCTTTTTTCATGGCTCTACATCTCCTTATCTCTCTTACGATTTCAGTTCAAAAATTACCGTGCCAAGGGGTGGCAATGTGATGGCGATGGACTGTTTCTTCCCGTGGGAGGCGATGTTCTCGGTGGGTATGGGACCGGTATTTCCGGCGCCGCAGCCGCCCCACATTTTTTCCTCCGTGTTGAAGATCTCCCTATAACTGCCCGATTCGTCCACGCCGAAACGGTAGTTCTGCAATTCCACCGGTGAAAAGTTCGCGGCCACCAGAAGCGTCTTCCCATCAAGGCCTCGGCGGGAAAAAACCAATACGTTGTTGGTGCTGTCATCGGCTACCAGCCACTGATAGCCCTCCCAGGAGCGGTCATTATCCCAGAGCGCGGAATGTTCCCGGTAAAAGCGATTCAATGCACGGATGCACCCATGGGTCTTTTGCTCTGCCGGATGATCCAGCAGATACCAGTCCAGCTCTCCGGCAAAATTCCACTCATGCCACTGGCCCAGCTCCGTACCCATCATAGTGAGCTTTTTGCCGGGATGGCAAAGCATATAGGCGTAAAAGCCGCGAACGCCCGATAACTGCATGGCGTCATCTCCCGGCATCTTACCCCGCAGAGAACCTTTCATATGCACCACCTCGTCGTGGCTTATGGGCAACACAAAGTTCTCGGAAAAAGCATAGACCATGGAGAAAGTCACATCGTTGTGATGATCTTTGCGGAAGAAGGGGTCCATCTTCAGATAATGGCTCATGTCGTTGACCCAGCCCATGTTCCACTTCAGGTTGAAGCCCAGGCCGCCTACCTCCGGCGGATAGGTCACCAGTGGCCATGCAGTGGATTCTTCTGCGATCAGAAGCAGTTGGGGATCTACGGCAAAAGCCGTGCGGCTCAAACGCCGCAGGAACTCGATGGCCTCCAGGTTTTCACGGCCGCCCTTTTCGTTGGGATGCCACTGACCGTCGGGACGGTCATAGCTCAGATACAGCATGGAGGCCACGGCGTCTACCCGCAGGCCGTCGATATGATATTCCCGCAGCCAGAAAGCCGCTGAGGATAAAAGAAAGCTGATGACCTCACCTTTGCCGAAGTCAAAGACACGGGTACCCCATCCGGCGTGTTCCCATTTCATGGGGTCGCCGTATTCATAAAGGCAGGTGCCGTCAAATTCCATGAGTCCGTGGGCATCCTTGCAGAAATGAGCAGGCACCCAATCCAGGATCACGCCGATGTCCTTTTGATGCAGAGCATCGATAAGTGCCATGAAATCGTGGGGCGTGCCGTAACGACTGGTGGGCGCAAAATAACCTGTGCACTGATAGCCCCAGCTATCGTCCAGGGGATATTCCGTAACGGGCAGAAACTCCACGTAATTATATCCCATGTCCGCCACGTAGTCCGGCAGAGTCTCCGCCAGTTGGCGATAGCTGAAAGGATTGCCGTCGGCATTGATACGCCAGGAACCCAGGTGCACCTCATAGATGTTCACCATGCCCTCAGCGGGATTGGTGCCCTCCCGGAACCTGTGCCAGGCATCGTCATGCCAGATATAGCCGCCGATATCAAACAGCTTGGAGGAGTTCTCCGGTCGGGTATCGGCATGGAAGGCACAGGGGTCCGCTTTCCAGCGGGTCCCTCCGTCGGCACCGGTAACCAGGTACTTGTAGCGATCGAACTGCTTGGCATTTTTTACCGTCAGCGACCAGATGCCGCCGTCTTGCTGTTCCATGAAAAGGCTGTTCCAGTCGGAAAAGCTGCCGCAAAGCTCCACTCTCTGCGCATGGGGTGCCCATACACGAAACTGCCAACCTTTTTCGGCAGGGTGGGCGCCCAGGCACTCATACACGGTGTCGCAGAAGCCATTGTAGAATTGCTGCAGATCCATTTTCATCAGGCATCCCCCCTCTCAAACAGTGATGGTTATAATATACCATGATTTATTCTACTTCATTTCCCCATGACCGTCAAGGAATACGGTGACGAGAAAACGCAAAGCGACGGAGAAAATCTCCGCCGCTTTGCGTGCATTTTTCTTTCCTCAGGACTTGATGCCGCCCTTTGGCGTCAGTTTGCGCTTCAATCCGTTTTTGTCCACCACATAGGTGTGATCCAGTTCATTGCGCAAATTGCCCACTACAGAATCGATGTATTCCCGCCGCAGGGCATCGCGCTCACGGATTTCCTCAGGGGTCAGTCCCTCGGCCTTGGCCTTGCGTGCCAGTTCATTGATGCGATCGATCTTTTCCTGTTTCATCGTCTTCTCCTCACAGATAGCGTCGAATCACAACGCTGATTCTTCCTTTTTTGGTAAGCTTTCCTACCTCCAGCAACTCCATCTTACCGAGGCCTCGCAGCGTGATCACGTCGCCCTCAGATACGGATTTGTCGCCCCGGGTGCAATCCGTCCAGTTTACCTGCACCTTACCGGCATCCACCGCTTCGGCGGCTTTTCCCCGGCTGAGAGAAAATCCTGCAGCCACCACGTTATCCAGCCGCAGAGAGGAAACGGTATCCCGCACGTCCTTGCACTGCCGCCGGGGCAGGTGCAGATCGTGGAGCGAAATCTCACTCACCTGCAGTTTCGTCCGGCCTGCGCTGAGCCAATTCTCCAAAAGAAAATCGGCTACCGTATCTGCGATCAGAACATCCGCTGCACCCTCATCCACCAGAATGTCGCCCACGGTTTCCCGCACAATGCCAAGGCCCATCAGGCTGCCCAGGAAATCCCGGTGGGTCAAATTATCACCCTGATACCAGGTGCACCGCAGAGCCCGGATGGAACTCTCTTCCGGTGCTTCCAGCCAATCCGGCAAAAAGTGCATCTGCACACGCTCTGCACCATCATAGCCGCCCCACAGAGAAAAGCTCTCCGTCACGCCCATGGCCTGCAGAAGTCTCCGCGCCGCCTCAGCTTCCGCCGGGGATAAGAAAGCGGTATGGGTGGCAATATTACGATTGCGGCATTGGTCATAGCGATCCCAGACCTGCCCCAGCAGGATCCTCTCGTCCTCTGTTCTGGCAGCCTTGTTCAGCAGTTCTCTTTTATCCATAGAGCGTCCCCAAGTTCTGGGTTCGGTAAAGCTGGGCATAGATCCCGTTTTGCGCCAGGAGCCGGGCATGGGTGCCCTGTTCGGCAATCACGCCCTCCTGCACCACAAGAATGCGGTGCGCATTGCGAATGGTAGACAGCCTGTGGGCAATGATCAGGGTGGTTCGTCCCACAGTCAGGGCATCAAAAGCCCCCTGAATGCGGCTTTCCGTCACGCTGTCCAGAGCCGAAGTGGCTTCGTCCAGGATGAGAATGGGCGGATTTTTCAAGAAGATACGGGCGATAGATACTCTCTGTTTCTGGCCGCCGGACAAAAGCGTTCCCCGCTCGCCCACATAGGTGTCGAATCCATGCGGCATGGCCATAATATCTTCGTAGATCTCCGCCTGACGGGCCGCCGCCTCCACCTCGGCATCGGTGGCATCCGGCCTGCCGTAGCGAATATTCTCACGGATGGTATCGGCAAACAGGAACACATCCTGTTGGACAATGCCGATGGCGCGGCGGAGAGATTGCAAAGTCAGTCTTCTCACATCGTGACCGTCTACGGCAATGCTTCCGTCCGTCACATCGTAAAATCGGGGCAGCAGCTGGCAAAGCGTAGACTTGCCGCCACCGCTGGGGCCCACAATGGCAACCGTTTCGCCCGGCGCAATATGCAGATTCATATGATGCAGAACGCCCACATCACCATCATAGGTGAAAGATACGTCCTCCACATCCACTTTCCCTCTGACGCTCTGAAGTTCCACGGCATCGGGTGCATCTGCGATGGCAGGCTCCGTTTCCATCAGATCCCGGAAGCGACTCAGGCCTGCCAGACCGTTGGAGAAGAGTTCTGCGAAGTTGGAAAGCTTTCTCACCGGACTGACAAAGGTGGTGATATACAGGCTGAAGGTGATGAGGTCAATATAATTTAGCTGATCCTCCATGATGAGCCAGCCGCCCACAGCGATCACCGCCAGCGACAGAAGCGTTACGAAAAGCTCCATGGTGGCAAAGAAAATGCCCATCTCCCTGTGGAAGCCGCGCTTTGCGGTCTTGAATATGTCGTTGGCCTCATCAAAGCGTGCCTGCTGCAGATCCTCATTGGCAAAGGCCTTGGTGGTGCGCATGCCGCTGAGGGCAGATTCGATCTCTGCGTTGATGGTTCCCGTTTTTTGCTTGGCAATATGTGAGGCTTTGCCCATGGCTTGACGGCGGCGAAACAGCACGAATATGAAAATCGGCACCATCAGCGTCACCACCAGTGCCAAATGCCACTCCACGGTGAACATCACGATGGCGGCACCGATAATGGTGACCAGGGAAATGAACAGATCCTCCGGGCCATGGTGCGCCAGCTCTGTGATCTCAAAAAGATCGGAGGTCAATCGGCTCATCAGAATGCCGGTGCGGTTGCGATCGTAAAAATCAAAGCCCAGCTTCTGCATATGGGCGAAAAGGTCCCGGCGAATGTCGGCCTCCACGCGAATGCCGAAGGTATGACCCCAATAGCCCACCACGAAATATAAGAAGCTTCGCAACACAAAGGCTGCCGCCATAATGGCCATGACGACAAAAAACACCCGGTATTTGTTCTCCGGCAGCCACTGATACATGGCCGCCCGAGAAACCAGCGGGAAGATCAGATCAATCAGCGCAATGGTAAAGGCGCAGCACATATCCAGGAAGAACAATCCGCGATGAGCCTTGCAGTAGTGTACAAAAATGCCGAACAGCGTCATCTTCGGTTTCACCAGTCTGCCTCCTCCCCTTATCAAAACTGTTTTGCAGTATAACATAAGCCGCTGTTTTTGACAAGCGCGCCTGTTTGTCACGCAAGAAAAAGAAGCCATCCGGTCGGAGGGCTTCTTTCTGGCTGTTTCTTTACTTGCAACGTACGCGGATGGTGAAGGACTCAGTGCCGATCTTGCCGGTGATGATCGCTTCTCCCTGCGCCACGCGGGTCAGATTGCCATCGCTGTCCACAGTCGCAACACTGCTGTTGCTGCTGGACCAGGTCACCTTGCCGCTCACGCCTTCCACCTTGAGCTGATAGCTCTCATTCCGGGACAGCGAGGTATCGAAGTTGCCCTCTGCGTCCTTCGGCAGGGTGGTGCCATAGGCCGGCACACTGATGGTCATCTTACTGAGGTCGATCTTGCCTACTGCCGAATCGGGCTTGGTAACAGTCCCGGAGTTATCAGGCTTGGTGACAGTGCCCTGATTATCGGTACCACCCTGGTTTGGCTGCTGGGTCGTGATCTGTTCCTCAGTGACGGAAACGGAACAGGTAGCACTGCGATCGTCGCAGCTGGCGGTAATGATGGCGGTGCCTTCTGCCAAGCCCTTCACCGTTCCGCTGCTGGTAACAACGGCCACCGTGGGATCGCTGCTCTGCCACTGCACATTTTCCTCGCCGTCAACGTGCAGCGTTGCGCTGTCACCGATACTCAAAAGCAAGCTGGTCTGATCCAGCACCAATTTCTCAGAAACCACTGTATCGTCCGGTATCGGTGTAACGACCTCCGTCTGCTGCTGAGAAGAGTGATTGTCCCCGAGGATATCGCCGATATGACCGCCGAAAATGATCCAGGCCAGTGCAGCTAAAATCAAAAGCACTACCAGAATCATAACCGGTCCCACGGCGCTGGGCCGCTTGACTTTCTTCTCATTGGGACGGCGCATGGTCTTCTTTACGCACCCGTTATAATACTCTTCATCCTCAGCACAAAACGGGCAGGACTTATAACTATCGGCGTACATTTCGCCGCATTTTTTGCATTTGGTCAAACTCATAGAATCCTCCACGGTTACACAACTTTGGTGCTTACATTCCGACTTGTATCATAACGCAGATTTGGTGTTTATGTCAACTCTTTCCGCATTATTTCATGGTTTTTTTACAATTTTCGCGGCTATCTATTGCATTATTCCTGTATCATTCTTATAATAATCTCCAAACAATCCCCCGGGAGGTGTTGGTAATAAATACCATTTTTATTGGAATTGCCGGCGGTACAGGTTCCGGAAAAACAACTCTTACGGAGCATCTGTCCGCCCGTTTCGGCTCAGATATCAGTGTGGTACACCACGATAATTACTACAAGTTCCAAAACCGGCCCTTTGAGGAGCGCTGCCTGCAGAACTACGATCACCCCGATGCTTTTGATACAGATCGGATGGTGGCGGATCTTGTGGCACTCAAGCACGGTGAAACGATCCACTGCCCGGTATATGATTACTCCATCCACAATCGCACCGATGAAACCGTGGCCATTGCTCCCACAAAGGTTGTCATCGTAGAGGGCATCCTCATCTTCCAGGACAAGGCTCTGCGCGATCTGCTGGACATCAAGATCTTTGTGGAAACCGATGCCGATGTGCGTATTCTTCGCCGCGCTCTGCGGGATGTTCAGGAGCGCGGACGCAGTCTGGAGAGCGTCGTGAACCAGTATCTCACCACTGTCAAGCCCATGCATGAGCAGTTCGTGGAGCCCACCCGGAAGTACGCTGACATCATCGTGCTGGAGGGTGGCCATAACCTGGTGGCCCTGGATATGATCATGCAGCGCATTGCAAACCACATTGCTCAAAACTGATATGCGCCGTTTTTTTGCTGTTACTTGCGCGGCCATTGCCGTATTTTTTCTGATCCCTCTGTGTGCCGGGATTGCCCATATCGGGATGTTCTGGCCGGCTGCGGTACTGCTCCTTGCCGCGGCATGGCTGCTGTGGGGCCGTGGCTGGCCACGTCTGTTGAAAAACGCCCTGAGGATTCTTTATGCGATAGGTATTGCGGTTATTGTCGGTCTTTCCCTCTGGATGACGATTGTCGCCCGACACGCACCTCCCGAGGATCTGGAACATCCTACCGTCATCGTTCTGGGCTGTCAGGTCTACGATGGGAAGCCCAGCGTCATGCTGCGCAATCGCATCGACGCGGCATACGGCTATCTTGCCTCGCATCCCGATGCCGTGTGTATCGCCTCCGGGGGTATGGACGATCGGGAAACCGTCACCGAGGCTCAGTGTATCTGCGATGCGCTCCTTGCCATGGGCATTGCGCCGGAGCGGCTCTATCGGGAGGATGCCTCCCGCTCCACGGCGGAAAATCTCAGCTTCAGTGCAGGCATCATCTCCGAAAACGGTCTGTCCACTGATGTGGTCATCGCCACAGACGCCTTTCATCAGTTGCGCGGGGCAACATTTGCAAAGGAAAACGGTCTTTCTCCCTATGCCGTAAGCTGTCGCAGTCCCTGGTTTTTGGCTGCCGGCTACTGGTGTCGGGAAATGGTAGGCCTTGCAGCCATGTGGGTGCGGGGATACTAATAAGAGCAAGAGACACACGGATTGACCGTGTGTCTTTTTATCTCATATCACCATCTCATATGGGCCCAGCTGCGCCACTTCCAGATATCTTTTCAGATCATAGGGTGAGTAAATGCCCAGATCCGTGGCCACACCGGTGATCAGCTCCGGCGGCGTGATATCAAAGGCCGGATAGTATCCCTTCACGCCATCCACGGCGGTTTTCACGCCCATGGCCTCCAGCGTTTCCTGCGGATTGCGCAGCTCAATATGCACCGTGCCCACCGTGGGATGACCGCTGTCGGGAATGCCGGAAATATACACAGGGATGTGCTGGTAGTTTGCCACCGTGGCGATCTGGAAGGTGCCCACCTTATTGGCCACATAGCCGTCACAGCAGATGGCATCCGCGGCGCAGGTAAACACGTCCACATGCTCTCTCTGCATGACATAGGCCGGCATATTGTCGGTGATGACCGTCACATCAAAGCCCATGTCATGGCAAACCGTGGCGGTGAGCCGGGCGCCCTGAAAAAACGGACGGGTCTCCGGGCAGAAGAGGCGGATATTCTTTCCACGACTACGGCACTCCTTGAGCATCATACCCACGATGGTCTCGGCAAAGCACTGGGTCATCACTGTGCCGTTATCCGGGAACTGATCCACCAGATATTCAGCCATCCGACCCACGCGGCCGTAACGCTTATTATTCACCTCAACGGTGAAATCGCGGATGCCGATGGCCAGATCTGCAACGCCATTTCGCAAGGCCTTCTCGGCGTACTCCAGACAGCCGCCGGTGATCTTCTGCATACGAGAAACAGTGGTAGGCCGGGCGTGGGAAATCGTATCGGCTGCGGTTTTCAAGTACTCCAGTTGCTTTTCTGCCGTCATCTCCCGACACTCATAGGCCGCCAGCGCCATACCCATGGCCGCAGCGGTAAAGGGTCCTGTGGACTGGGTCACCATATCCCGCAATGCCCGGGTGACCTCCTGGTGGGTACGGCAGGTCACGAATTCCACCTGTCGGGGGTAGACCCGTCGATCTAAAATCCGCACCTCGCCGGCATCGTACCAGGCTACGTTTTCATATTGCAGCATGAAGGCCAGTCCTTTGTCCTGTCGTTCCATTGTATTATCCTTCTTTAGCATATAGTTTTTTGACTGCTTGGCGGGCCTCAAATAGAATCTTTTCCCGGTCCAGGGTCAGAAAGTCCCCGTTTTCGTAGAGCACCTTTCCGTCCACCATGGTCATACACACGTCGCTGCTCTGAGCGCTGTAGGTCACAAGCCCCACCGCATTCAGGCACGGTGTCAGATGGGGGCGATCAAGGTCAATAGCGATGATGTCTGCCCGGCAACCCACTTCCAGCAACCCGGTATCACCCCGCCCCTGAGACAGCGCACCGTTTCGGGTGGCCATAGTGATGGCTTCGCAGGCAGGCAAAACAGTAGCATCCAGCAGATGGCCGTTATGGATGATGGAGGCAAGGTGGAGTTCTTCCATCATGTCCAGGTTGTTATTGCTGGCGGCTCCGTCTGTCCCCAGAGACACGTTGATGCCCGTTTTCAGCATCTCATTCACAGGCGCAAAGCCGCTGCCCAGTTTCATATTGCTGCTGGGATTATGGGCGGCCGTGACACCTTTTTGTCGCATCAGGGCCATATCCTCACGGCTCACCCAAACGCTGTGGGCGGCCGTGCAGGGCACGTCAAACACGCCCATTTCCGCCATCCATCCGGCGGGCGTTTTGCCATGTCTGGCGATGCACTCCTCATGCTCTTTTTTCGTTTCGCTCATGTGAATGTGCATGCGGCCACCCACGGATTTGCAGAATGCCGCTGTGCCTGCCGCCACATCCTCGGCAAAACAGGTATACTCCGCATGGAGGCAGCAGTCCACCTTGATTCGTCCTTCTGCTTTACCGTTCCAGTCCTTGAAAAACCGCTCCATCTCTGCTGCAGAGGCGTTCTTTTCATAGCTGTCGTCGGCGGCAAAGGCCTGCACAGGCACGGTGAGATTGGCTTTCATACCGCTTTTCTCCACCAGCTGTGCCGTTACATCCGGGTGGAAATACATATCCCGGAAAGAGGTAGTGCCGGTAGCGATCATCTCCAGCAGCGCCAAGCTCGTGCCGGCGGCAATATCCTCCGGTGTCATCCTGGCCTCCACAGGGAATACCTTGTCAAAAAGCCATTGCTGCAATGGTAAATCGGTGCCTACACCGCGCAAAAGCGTCATAGGACTGTGGGTGTGGTCGTTGACAAGGCCCGGCAGAAGCAGTTTGCCGGACATATCCTTTTCCCTGTCAAACCTGCCTGCGGGTCGCTCTTTCCCGATGTAGCAGACCATCTCATTCTCTACGGCAAGATATCCGTTTATCACCTCGGAGGGGGTATAAATCAGGGCATTTTTCAGGAGTGTTTTCACAGCTCTGCCACCACTTTCTCCATGTAAGCGCTGAACTTGCCGGCCACCATCCTGCCGACTTCGTTGACCTCTTCGTCTGTCAGGGGCTGATCGGACATGCCGGCGGCCAGATTGGCAATGACGGAAAAGCCAAGGCAGGGCAAGCCGCAGTGAGCCGCCGTCAGCGCTTCGGTGACGGTGGACATGCCCACAGCATCGCCGCCCAATGTGCGGATGGCGCGGATCTCCGCCGGCGTTTCGAACTGCGGGCCGGGCATGAAGAAGTAAACACCCTCATGGAAGGTAAGTCCGCTTCCTTCTTCGCAGCTGCGGGCGATCTCCAGCAGCTTGGGGTCGTACATCTTCTGCACATCGAAAAAACGGGGGCCGAATTCTTCCACATTTTGGCCGCGCAGAGGGGAGGTTCCCGCAAAGCAGATCTGGTCGGTAATATGCATAATATCGCCGGGCTTATAGGAAAGATTCACGCCGCCGGCGGCATTGGTCAGCACCACGCACTTCACACCCAGGCACTTAAAAAGGCGAATGGGTGCGGTAAGCTGCGGGAAATCATAACCCTCATAGGAGTGGAATCGGCCGGACATACAAACCACTTTTTTCCCGGCCAAAGTACCGCAGATCAGCTTGCCTGCATGGGTGGATACCGTGGAGCGCAGGAAATTGGGGATCTCAGCATAGGGAATCACCACCGTATTCTCAATAGCTTCGGCCAGCGGCCCGCAGCCGGAGCCCAGAATCATGGCAACCTCCGGGGCAAAGTCCAGTTTGCTGCGCACATAATCCGCGCTGACTTTGAAATAGTCGTAGGTGTATTCCATGGTGATTCCTCCTCAATGTAATAATTGCTCAGATTGTAGCACAGTACAAAAGTCGTGTCAATTTGACCGTATCCTACAATTTTCCGGTCAGAAAGGTCTTGCTTTTTAAAATTTTCATGGTACAATAGCAGTACCAATTTTTTATGGAGGTGCTCTCATGGCTTACAAAATCAGTGGCGCTTGCGTCAGCTGCGGTGCTTGTGCAGATGTTTGCCCCGTCGGTGCTATTTCCCAGGGTGATTCCCAGTTCGTGATCGATGCTGGTGCTTGCCTGGACTGCGGTACCTGCGCTGATACCTGCCCCAACGGCGCTATCAATCCCGCTGACTAATTTTCAGTAATTGGGATACATAAAACCCGCCGGACTTGCGTCCGGCGGGTTTTTCTATTATAATAGCAGCAACGATGAGTGGAGGAGGGTCAGGCGTGGAAAAACAGGATCATCTGTGGCCGAATGGCCCGCAGTTTCTATTTGACGATTCCTTTTTCGGGCCCTCCACAGATTCCTTTTTGTTGGGCGCCTTTCCCAAACTGCACAACGGCGATCGAGTCTGTGATTTGGGCAGCGGCACGGGGCTTTTGGGTCTGTTGCTCTGTGCCAGGAAAAGCCCTCTTCGCCTGACCAATGTAGAGATCGATCCCCGTGCTTTGGATCTGTGCAGGAGGAGTTATGCCCTCAGTGGCCTGGAAGCGGAGTACATTTGCGGCGACCTGCGGGATTTGTCACAGCTTCCCGTTGCCGGTTCCTTTGACCTGGTGATTTCCAATCCGCCTTACTTTGACGCATCTCGTGGTGCTGTAGCCCAGGGAGCAAGAGGTGTGGCGCGAACCACGGGATGTTCCGCGGAAGAGTTATGCCGCGCAGCAGACCACCTCTTAAAATTCGGCGGCTCTTTCGCATTGATTTACCGCTGTGAACGGATGGCAGAGATTTTTGCACAGCTGCAGGCTCATCATTTAGAGCCCAAACGTCTGCGTTTCATCCAGAACACCGTGTCAAGTGCGCCGTCCCTTTTTCTGTTGGAATGCAAAAAAGGCGGGCACAGCGGTCTTATGGTGGAGCCTCCGCTTCTTCTGCACAACCCGGACGGCAGTGAGACCGAGGACGTCAGGCGTGCCTATTTTAGAGATAAGGAGAGCTGAATCATGGCCGGAATGTTATATCTGGTAGCCACTCCCATCGGCAATCTGGGAGACTTCTCTCCACGTGCGGTGGAGACTTTGCGAAATGCCGACTTCATTGCCGCGGAGGATACCCGCGTTTCGCTGAAGTTGCTCAACCATTTTGACATTAAAAAGCCCATGATCAGCTATCATGAGCACAACCGCACCGCGGCGGGCCAGCAGGTTTTGGAGCGTATCTTGAGCGGCGAAACCTGCGCTCTTGTCACAGATGCCGGCACCCCCGCCATTTCCGACCCCGGCGCAGATCTGGTGAAGCTCTGCGCAGAAAACGGCGTGGTGGTGCAGTCCATTCCCGGTTGTTGCGCCGCCATTTCCGCTTTGGCCGTCTCCGGACTTGATACCCGCCGCTTTACTTTTGAGGGCTTTCTCTCTGCCAACCGCGCCGAGCGCCGCGAGCAGCTCACCGCCCTGACCGGTGAGGAGCGCACCATGGTATTCCATGAGGCTCCCCACAAACTTCGCGCCACGCTGGGTGATATGCTGGAGGTGCTGGGTGACCGAGCTGTTGCTCTTTGCCGCGAACTGACCAAGCTCCACGAGGATACCATGCGCACTACCCTGCAGGATGCCGTGGACTACTACAGTGAAAATGAACCCCGCGGCGAATATGTCCTGGTGGTGGCGGGCCGCGAAAAACGCGAAGGAGCCCGTCTCACCCTGGAAGAGGGCGTGGAACGTGTCCTGCAGCTGCGGGAAAACGGTATGAAGATGAAAGAGGCCGTCCGTCAGGTGGCAGACGATACCGGGCTTCCCCGCAACGATCTTTATGATGCGGCGCTGAAAAAGTAAAATATAAGGCTGTTGCATGGCAACAGCCTTATATTTATTCGTCTTTCCAGTTCTCCAGTGCCGCTTTGGCCGCGGCCTGCTCGGCGTCTTTCTTGCTGCGGCCGCTGCCGTGGCCTATGGTTTCGCCGTTGAGGAATACCTCAACCACAAAGGTCTTATTGTGATCGGGGCCGGATTCTCCCACCAGTTTATAATACAGTTCCCGTCCGCTCTTGCGCTGCACCAGTTCCTGCAGGAGGGTCTTGCTGTCGATGCGGCGCTCCTTCACCGTAGGTGTCCACTCCTTGTTGAGCAGCACGCGGTGGATCAGTTCCCTGGCCGGTTCCATGCCGCCATCCAGATACACCGCGGCAAAAACGGATTCCGTAGCATCCGCCAGAATGCTGGGACGCCGCCTTCCGCCGCCTGCTTCCTCGCCTTTGCCAAGGCACAGATATTCGCCCAGGCCCAGTTGCTGCGCCACCTCATGGAGACCTTCTTCGCACACCAAAGCCGCCCGGATACGGGTCAGATCGCCCTCGGGCAGGTCGGGATGCTCTCTATAGAGAAAGTCTGCACTGACAACGCCCAGTACGGCATCACCCAAGAATTCCAGGCGCTCATTGCATTCGATGCCAAGGCTCCGGTGCTCATTGGCATAGGAGCTGTGATACATGGCGCCCCGCAGGTAGGAAATGTCCTTAAACTGATAGCCCAGCTTCTCTTCCAGTTCATGTAAGTCTTTCATAAAACCTCTTTCCACGACTGAAAAAGGAAACCACGCTGTCGCGTGGTTTCTTTTTTCAAGCGTTGATTACTCGCTGATTTTCTTATTCAGATAGCGGACGCAATCGCCGACCGTCTTAAGGCTCTGCAGGTCCTCTTCTTCGATCTCGCCGATGTCGAACTCTTCTTCCATAGCCATAACCAACTCCACCAGATCCACGGAATCGGCGCCCAAATCGTCCACAAAAGAACTATCCATAGTGATCTCGGACTCATCCAACGCGAATTGCTCGGTGATCAAGCCCTGCATCGTTTTAAAAATCTCTTCCACAGACACGGGTATTTCTCCCCCTTTCAATATCTTTACTGGGAAATCATACGGCAATCGTATGTTACTGTCAACCCCTATTTCATGAATTTTCTTCCATGGTCAGTGACATATCCTCCACGTGGCTTTCAATATCCTCCACAAGTCCGCTCTCGACAACCGCAACGGCCTGTCCCACAGCGTTTTCGATGGCTTCGGCGTTGGAGGATCCATGGGCCTTGATCACCGGCTTGGATATCCCGATAAAGGCCGTTCCGCCCACCTTATTGGGGTCGAGCTGTGCCTTGAAGGCGTTGAGTCCCGGCATCACCAGCAATGCCGCCAGCTTGGTCAAAATATTCTTCTTGAAAATCCCACGGATGGCACTGCCCGCAAAGCTGCCCATGCCCTCAATGGTCTTGAGCATGATATTACCGGAAAAGCCGTCGGTAACGATCACATCGCAGCCTCCTTTGACAGCTTCCTTGGCTTCGATGTTGCCGATGAAGTGCATGTATCCGGCAGCATCCGCTTTTTTCAGCAGAGCCAGCGTTTGCTTCTGCAAGTCAGTGCCCTTGCTGTCCTCGGCGCCGATGTTCAAAAGGGCTACCCTGGGTTCCTTGACGCCCAGCACGCGCTTGGCATAGAAGTTGCCGAGAAAAGCAAACTGCAGCAGATACTCAGGGGTACACTCGGCATTTGCACCGCAGTCGATCAAAATAGCATGACCGGTAGCCGTGGGAATCACAGGGGCCATGGCTGCGCGGCGAATGCCGCGGATTCTCTTTGTAATGAGCGTGGCGCCTGTCAGCAATGCACCGGTAGAACCCGCAGAGATCACAGCATCACCTGCGCCATCTCGCAGCATGGTCAATGCCGCACCCATAGAGGTGTCCTTTTTGCGGCGAAACACCGTGGCGGGATCGTCACACATCTCCACCTCTTCGGTGGTGGGGACGATCTCCATGCCGGCGGGCACTTCGCTTACGCCGCATTTTGCCATAGCATCGCCGATGGCGGTCTCATCGCCTGTAAGGACAATATCGGTGTCAAAACGTCGTTTCGCCTGCAGTGCACCTTTTACGATTTCAAGAGGGGCATTGTCACCGCCCATGGCATCGATAATGATCTTCACTTGCGCAGTACCTCCTCTTTCACACTTTCAATGATCTCCAGGCTTCGCCGGGAAAGCTCCGCATTCTTATTGCGTTTGCCCTTTACTTTATAGCCCAATTGGGGCATGATACCGAAGTTGATGTTCATGGGCTGAAATGCGCCCACAGATTCGTTGCTCACGTAAAGGCCCAGTGCTCCCACTGCGGTTTCACGGGGGAAGTCGATGGGTGCATAGCCCAGCAAGCGGCGCGCCGTCTCAACGCCTACCAGAAAGCCGCTGGCGCAGGACTCCACATAACCCTCCACACCGGTCATCTGTCCGGCGAAGGAAAGACGGGGCTCACTCTTTAAACGATAGTAGCGATCCAAAAGTCGTGGAGAATCCAGATAGGTGTTGCGGTGCATCACGCCGTAACGCAGGAACTTGGCGTCGTGCAGAGCCGGGATCATGGAGAACACTCTTCTCTGCTCCGGCCACTTCAGATGAGTCTGGAAGCCTACCAGATTGTAGATACTGCCGTCTTTATTGTCCTTGCGCAGCTGCACCACCGCCCAGGGTTCCTTGTCGGTGCGGGGATCTTTCAGGCCCCGGGGCTTCAGAGGGCCGTAACGCAGAGTGTCCTCACCCCGGCGGGCCATCACCTCTACAGGCATACAGCCCTCGAATACGCCGCCGTCATCAAAGCCATGTACTTCCGCTTCCTGGGCATTGCAAAGTTCTGTCCAAAATGCGGTGTATTGCTCTTTGTCCATGGGACAATTGATGTAGTCCGGCGTACCCTTGTCATAGCGGCTGCCGAACCAGGCACTTTCCATGTCCACGCTCTCTACGTCTACCAGAGGAGCGGCAGCATCATAGAAATGCAGAGTGTCCACATCACCTAAAAGGGCGGCCAGCTTATCCGCCAGAGCGTCGGAGGTCAGGGGACCGGAAGCGATCACCACTTCTCCATCGGGGATCTCTGTTACCTCGCCGGGTACCACGGTGATCAGGGGATGCTTTTCAATCTCCTCCGTCACCATTCGAGCAAAACCATGGCGATCCACAGCCAGCGCTCCGCCGGCCGGAACGGCCGTGGCATCGGCACAACGGATAATGAGGCTGTCCATCCGGCGCAGCTCTTCCTTGAGAAGTCCTACGGCATTTTCAAGTCCTGCCGCCCGCAGGGAATTGGAACAGCAAAGCTCTGCAAAATATTCTGTTGTGTGGGCAGGGGTCATCTTCTGGGGTTTCATCTCGCAGAGCGTCACCTCAATGCCCCTCTGGGCCAGTTGCCAGGCACACTCGCTGCCGGCAAGACCTGCCCCGATCACGGTTACATGTTTCATTTTGTCTCTTTCTTTTTCGCTGCGGTTTTCTTAGTTGCTGTCTTTTTGGCGGCGGTTTTCTCCGCGCTCCTGGTGGCAGTTTTCGCTGCCGCTTTCCTGGTGACGGGTTTTTTCGCCGTCTCTTTCTCTGCAACACTCTCCGGCTCTTCCGTCTTCGCCGTCTTGCGGATGTAGCCGCGCTTTTCCTCCGGCAGGAAGTTTTCGCAGGACTCATTGATGCAGAAGGGGCGGTTATAGCCGCGACCCGCCCGTTTGAACATGGTCTGGCCGCACTTGGGGCAATCGTCCTTGGTGGGCACATCCCAGGTCATGAAATCGCAGTCGTGACCCTCTACACGGCCGCCGGTATATTCGCAGCAATAATAGTTGAACTGCTTGCCGGTTTTCTTACTGGTGCCGGTGCGCTTCATCAGACGACCGCCGCACTTGGGACAGCGGCCCGGCATCACCACCACCAAAGGCATGGTAAAGGTGCACTCCGGATAACCGGGACAGCCTAGGAACGCACCGAACTTGCTCTCGCGCTCCACCAGGTTGCGCCCGCAGATGGGGCACTTCTCCTCACTGACGGTGGGCTCTACGCGGACGCGCTCACCCTCCTGTGCCTGAGAAACCTTTTCCTCGAAGCCACCGTAGAAACCGCGCAGAACCTCTTTCCATGGCGTTTTACCCTCTTCCACGGAGTCCAGCTCTTTTTCCATCTTGGCAGTAAACTTCAGATCTGCAATATTGGCAAAGTAATTCTCCATCCACTGGGTCACGGCACGTCCCAGGTTGGTGACCACCAGATATTTGCCATCTTTTTTTACATAGCTGCGGTCCAGAATGGTTGTGACCGTAGGCGCATAGGTAGAGGGACGGCCGATTCCCTGCTCTTCCAGGGCACGGATCAGAGTAGCCTCTGTATAGTGGGCAGGCGGCTGTGTGAAGTGCTGGGCAGGAGCAAAATCGGCGAGTTTTACATTCTCGCCGTCCTGCAGGATCGGCAGGGTAGGCTCTTTCTCCTCTTTTTCCTCGTCACGGCTCTCTTCATATACCGCCGTATAACCGGGGAACTTGGGCTTGCTGTCAGAGGCCCGAAAATTGTGAACACCGGACTCCACCTCGACCGAGGTCACATCATACACCGCGTTCTCCATCTGGCTGGACAGAAAGCGTCCCCAGATCAGGCGATAGAGCTGATACTGCTCATTGGTCAGATCATGGCGCACCTTGTCGGGCGACAATGCCACATTGCTGGGACGGATGGCTTCATGGGCATCCTGTGCATTGGCATTGGCCCGATACTGGCGGAATTTTTTCGGGCAATATGCCTCGCCGTAATGCTCCTTGATATAAGCTGCGGCCTCACGCTGTGCATCATCGCTGATGCGCAGAGAGTCGGTACGCATATAGGTAATAAGACCCACAGTGCCCTCACCGGCAATATCCACGCCCTCATAGAGCTGCTGGGCAATGGCCATGGTGCGGCGCGGCGTCATATTGAGCTTGCGACTGGCCTCCTGCTGCATGGTGGAGGTGGTGAAAGGAGGAGAGGGACTGCGCTGCTTATCGGTGCGCTTGACACTTTTTACCACGAAAGGCAGAGCCCGAGCCTCGTCACAGATGGCCTGCACCTCTTTTTCCGTGGTGGGTTCATATCTCTTGCCGTTATTGCCGTGGTAATGGACCACAAAGGGCACATCGGCATGATTCTCCAATGTAGCATCCAGCGTCCAGTATTCTTCCGGCACAAAGCTGTCAATTTCCGCATCGCGATCCTTAACCATACGGGTAGCCACGCTCTGCACGCGTCCTGCGCTGAGGCCGCGCTTGATCTTCTTCCACATGATGGGAGAGATCTGATAACCCACCACGCGGTCCAATACGCGGCGTGCCTGCTGGGCATCCACCAGGTTCTGGTCGATGCCGCGAGGCTGTGCAATGCTCTCGGAAACAACGCGCTTGGTGATCTCGTTAAAAGTCACGCGGCGCAGTTTTTCCTCGGGCAGATCCAGAAGATGCTGCAGGTGCCAGGAAATGGCTTCTCCTTCGCGGTCCGGGTCGGTCGCCAGATATACGATATCACTGGCCTTAGCGGCTTTTTTCAATTCACGGATGATCTCTTCTTTGCCGCGAATGGGCTGATAATCGGGCTCAAAATCATTTGCGATCTCAACGCCGATCACGCTCTTGGGCAAATCACGCAAATGACCCATGCAGGCTTTCACCTGATAATCTGCGCCCAGATATTTTCCGATGGTCTTGGCCTTGGCCGGAGACTCCACGATCACAAGATTTTTGCTCATTTGCTATCCTCAATTCCTTCTTTGATGTCAACGGTACGCAAGAAACTGCGCGCACCGGATTTTACGATATATCCGCTGATCTCCAGCAGGGTCAGTGCCGAAAGTGCCCGGTGAATGGTCAGGCCCGCTTTCTCCGCGATCTCATCGCTCAGTGCCGGTTCCTCCGTGGATATCTGCCGCAGGATCAGCATTTGCTCCGCGCTGAGGGTACAGTCAGAAAGGTCCAATACAGGTCGCCGGGGCTGCTCTTCTTCCGGCTTTGCCTTTAGCGGCGTTGTCAATATTTCCGTCTCGGGATCACCCGCCGGCAACGGCGGCAGGTCCGTATTGTTCTGCCGTATTTTGTGGGGATATCGCGATGTATATTCCTCTAGGATATCCCACGCACTGCTCACGAGAATTGCACCTTCTCGAATCAGCTGCAGACATCCCCGGGACATAGGTGCATCAATAGGACCCGGCACAGCAAATACATCTTTTCCCTGCTCAGCCGCAGCATGGGCTGTGATCAGGGCGCCTGATCGATCCTTCGGTGCCTCCACGACTACTGTTCCCAGGCTCAAGCCGCTGAGGATACGGTTTCGTACCGGGAAATGCCATGCCTCAGGCTCTGTCTGGGGCGGATATTCCGACAGGAGAACGCCGGTGGCTGCAATATCCTTATAGAGATCGCGATTCTCTGCCGGGTAGATCACATCAACGCCGCCGCCCAACACGGCCACGGGAAAACCGCCGCCGCGAATTACACCGCGCAAGGCAGCTGCGTCCACACCCTTTGCCATGCCGGAGACCACCATAGCCCCGTGCTTGGCCAGGCTATAACCCATCTCTTCCGCAACACGGACACCGTAAGGCGTACACTTGCGGGTTCCCACCATAGCCAGCGCGACCTCTTCATCAAAAAGCGGCATTTTGCCTTTTCCATAGAGAAGAATGGGCGGATCATAGATATTCCGCAGGCGGTCGGGATATAGGGCATCATCCATGGTGATCAGGAAAATTCCCTCTTTGGCACAATCGGACAGCACCTGCTCCGCATTTGCCATGGATTTATTCATCAGTGGCGGGATCTGCTCGTGAGAGATACCCTCCACCTGGAAAAAGAGATCCTCATCTCCAAAGTACACTTCCTCCGGTGACGAAAAGTGCTCCAGCAGTGCCAGCTTCATCTGGGTGGAAACACCGCCCAGCGTCTGAAGCCATACCCAGTATTTCAATGCTGCCACGGCTTCCCCGCCTTTCCTTTATTATCGATAGGCCTCCCACAGCAAAACAGCTGCTGCGATGGCCGCGTTCAACGATTCGCAACGCCCGGACATGGGAATGCGCACGGTCTTATCGCAGAGGTTCAATACCTCCTGCGTCAGCCCTCTGCCCTCACTGCCGATGGCAATAGCGGCATTGTGGTAGTCCACCTCACGGGCATCCTGCGTATCTTCCCGCAGTGCCGCTCCGTATAGCGGCATATGGCTTGCATCCAAAAGGCTCTTCAACTGCCCCGGCGTCATCTGGTAAACGGATCGGCGAAAATGAGCGCCCATGGCAGAGCGCACCGTCTTGGGACTGAAAGGGTCCGCACAACCGGACAGTAAGATCAATCCGTCGGCGTCAAAGGCATCCAGCGTTCTCAACACCGTTCCCACATTTCCGGGGTCCTGTACGCCGTCCAGCACCACCCATCGTCCTGTGATCTTCTCCGGCACTTTATGCTGTGGCAGGCGGCAGGTAAAAAGAACACCCTGGGGGGACTTCATCGGTGAAACAGACTGCATCACATCTTCCGGAACTGTAATGCATCTGGCAAATTCTACAGCTTGCGGTTCCGTGGAGACTACCGCCGTGATCGGGGCATTCCATTTCACGGCCTCTGCCAGCAACTTAGGGCTGTCGCACAGATATTCCCCCATCTGCCGACGATAATTACCGTCCGAAGAGAGCTTTTTGAAATGCTGTAACAGCGGATTCTGTCTGCTGGTAATGTGTTCCATGGCTCTGCTCTACCCCGTTTTTTCCCAAAGATACATTATTATATACACGGAAGCTTCCTGATTGTCAAGAGGTGCACTGTGTCGGTAGAAGGACAAAAAATACCCGGCGCTATTGCGCCGGGTATTTCGGTTAAGTATAGAA
>R26__coassemble_445_pt1 | contig 26020 bp, 23 predicted proteins | sample R26__metabat2_high_PE_009 | metagenome-assembled genome bin R26
CGGCTGGTGTTCAGCAGGGCGCGCATCTCCGGCGTTTTGGCATAGTCCCGCACATGATCCAGCGAGTCGGTGGCCATCTTTACCCCGGCATCGCATTCCTTCAAAAGGGAAAAGGTATCTTCATTGGTCATGAGAGTTCCTCCTGCAATATCGAAATGGCGCTTTATAAAAAAGCACCTCCGCGCTTATTGTGCGCAGAGGTGCCATATTTATTACCGCCGATATTCAAATTCCAGATTATACATACTGACGATCTCACCGTCCTGAATGCCCATGGCTTCCAGCTGATCGAAAAGACCGCTTGCCCGCAGCTGCTTATCGAAATACATGCGGCTTTCATAATCGGAGAAGTTGATGTTGGCCATGAGCCGCTGCAGCCAGGGACCCTCTACGATCCAGGTTTCGTCCTCGTGATCGATGTGGAGAGGCTCAGAGGTGTCGATAACAGGCGGCTTGGGCACATACTCTGGCTCGTAGACCACCACAGGAGGCAGGTCGGCCAAGCGGGCGGCTACGCGCTGTACCAGTTCGTGGGTGCCCTGATGGGTAGCGGCGGACATAGCGAAAAATTCATAGCCTGCACCTTCCACATGGGCGCGGAAAGCTTCCAACTGGCTTTCATCTTCCAGAAGATCGGTTTTGTTGCCCACCACGATCTGAGGACGTGTGGCAAGCTCGGGGGAGTATTCTTTCAGTTCGGCGTTGATGGCGTCAAAGTCGGCGATGGGGTCGCGGCCCTCACTGCCGGACACGTCCACCAGATGCACCAGCAATCGGCACCGGTCGATATGACGCAGGAAGTCATGGCCCAGGCCTGCACCCTCGCTGGCACCCTCGATAATACCGGGGATGTCGGCCATGACGAAGGACACGCCCTCGTCCACATACACCACGCCCAGATTGGGATAAAGGGTGGTGAAGTGGTAGTTGGCGATCTTGGGATGCGCCTTGGAGACCACGGACAAAAGGGTGGATTTACCCACGTTGGGGAAGCCAACCAAACCCACATCGGCCAGAAGCTTCAGCTCCAACAGGACATCATGGCTTTCACCGGGGAGACCTGCCTTGGCAAAGCGGGGTACCTGACGGGTGGGCGTGGCAAAATGCTGGTTGCCCCAACCACCGCGGCCGCCCTTGCAGAGAATATAGGGCTGGTCATCGGACATATCCTTGATGATCTCGCCGGTTTCGGCATCGCGTACTAAGGTACCGCGGGGTACACGGATGGTGAGACTCTCACCGTCACGGCCACTCTTGCGGCCGCCGGCACCGTCCACGCCGTTGGTGGCGGTATATTTACGCTTGTAGCGGAAGTCCATCAGAGTGGACATGTTATCGTCGACAACGAGAATGATGTTGCCGCCATCGCCGCCGTCACCGCCGTCGGGACCACCGGCCGCGATATACTTTTCACGATGGAAAGCCACCGCACCGTTGCCGCCGTTACCGGCGCGCACCGTAATGCGGGCCTTGTCAATAAATGTAGTTGCCATATTGGATTACCTCCTTTGGGGGTGTAAATACTGGATTACTTACGGCACTCCGCCGTGATATCCGCTTCCAGCCAGCGCAGAGCGGGGTCATTCAGATTGCGGGGATATGGGAGCGTGGAGAGATCGTACTCCTTGAGTGTGCTGTCCGAGTGCATGACCACGATTTTCTCCGCCAGGAGTACCGCTTCCTGTAACTGATGGGTCACAAGGATGATGGTACGGGGCATCTTCTTCTGAATTCGCAGCAGCTCCTGCTGGAGTTCTTCACGGGTGATAAAATCCAAAGAGGCGAAAGGCTCGTCCATCAGCAGGATCTGTGCCTGAGAGGCCAGTACTCTGGCAAGACCAAGGCGCTGCTTCATACCGGTGGAAAGCTCTGTGGGGGTAAGGTCGGAAAACTCGTCCAAACCTACGATGTGAACAAACTCTTTGGAGAGCTCCAACCGCTCCTCCGGATTATGCCCCACACCGGCGGCCATGGCCACATTGCGCAGAACGGAAGTCCAGGTGATCACATAGGGATCGGGAGTGAGAATGGCGCTGTGCCAATCCTCGGGAATAAGCACATCACCACTGTCGGGCGTATCTTTCTGGCTCAGAAGACGCAGAAGCGTGCTTTTGCCGCAACCGCTGCGGCCCACGATGACCGTGATGTGTCCCACGGGAAAATCCACGGAGAGATCTTTAAGCACCTGCCGAGTACGGGTAGGCCGCTTGGCGTGGTCGATCATGATATCGGTAGATTCGGTGGTATAGGATTTGTCAATATGACGCAGGGAAATAGTATCCATTGTTTTGCGGGGCTCCTTATTCAAGTTCATCCAAAGTCAGGGAAAAACTGCTCAGGCAGTTTTCCATAAACCAGTTCAGCTCCGGCATATCGTATCCTTTGAGAGCCATGAGAGTTTGTTCCGCGGCCTTTTTAAACTCCGTGTTGCCGGCTTTCAGTTCTTCCAGACATTTGATATGGGCGGACAGTTTATCGGCCGCTTTTACCAGCTTTTCGATTTCGGGATCAGCAGGTTGAAGTGCTTTTTCGTATTCCGCGCGCAGCTCCTGAGGCAGCATCCCCAGGAGTTTATCACCGGCAATCTTCTCCACCAGCTTATAGCTGTCGCGGATAGTGGGATTGTAGTATTTGATGGGGGTGGGCATATCGCCGGTGAGGATTTCCGTGGCATCATGGTAAAGGGCGGCCACTGTCACCGCGCCTGTATCCACATGGCCGCCGAACCAGGTGTTGCGGATCACAGCCAGGGCGTGGGCCAGCACCGCCACCTGATGGCTGTGCTCCTGAATATTCTCGGTGTAGCTGTTGCGCATCAGTGCCCAGCGGTTGATAAACCGCATACGGGCGATGTAAGCAAAAAAATTGAAACTCATTCCACGACCCTCCCCATGAGGATTTCTCCATTACTATCTGTAATTTCGACAAGCTTTATTACGTTGTGTAGATTTTCGCCCGCGACTGAGACCTCCATGTAGTTGGGGGCGTGTCCCACAAACTGACCGGGACCACCGGGCTGCTCCAGCAGGGCGGGATAGGTTTTGCCGATACATTCCTGCAGATATTTGCGGTGCATTTCCGCCGCAATGGCCGCGCCGCGGGCGGCCCGGTCATCCTTGACGGGACCCTCCACCTGCTCCATGTCGGCGGCCTTTGTGCCGGGACGGATGGAATAGGGGAAAATGTGCATCTCCGCAAAGGCGCACTTCTGGATGAAAGCAAGCGTCTGGGAAAACTCCTCTTCCGTCTCACCGGGGAAGCCGGTGATCATATCGGTGGTGATGGCGGGATGGTCAAAGTACTGCCGCAGAAGTTGGCAGGATTCATAGAATCGTGCTGTATCGTAGCGGCGGTTCATGCGTTTTAGTGTGGCATTACAGCCGGACTGCATGGACAGGTGGAAATGCGGACAGAGGTTAGAAAGCTTCAATGCACGGATGCAGAAGTCCTCGGTGATGGTGCGGGGTTCCAAAGAGCCGAGACGCAAGCGCATATCCCCGGCGGCGGCACTCACCGCCTCCAGCAGGTCGATGAGAGTCGGCTCTCCATCCAGATCCCGTCCCCAGGAGGAGATCTCAATACCGGTGATGACCACCTCGTGGTAACCCTCCGCGCGAAGCTTTTCCGTTTCGGCCACGGCATCAGCCAAGGGCAGGGAACGGACGGGACCGCGGGCAAAGGGAATGATGCAGTAGGTGCAGAAATTCTGGCAGCCATCTTCCACCTTCAGCATGGCACGGGTACGGCATTCCATGCCTCCGGCGGGAAGAATTTCAAATTCATGGCGCTTGAGTGCCTCGTCCAGCTGGACAATGCGCTGACGCTCGCCGTAAATCTTTTCCAGGGAGTCCAGAAACGCCATCCGCTGACCGCTGCCGCCGATGAGATCGATGGGCAGACCCTCGGCTTCCTTGCTGTGGGTCTGGGTATAGCATCCGCAGGCGCAGACGATGGCCGCGGGATTCTGCTTTTTACAGCGGCGGATCATCTGGCGTGATTTCTTGTCGCTGACCGCGGTAACAGAGCAGGTATTGATGATATAGGCGTCAGCCATGCCCTCAAAAGGCACGAGAACATGACCCCGACGGTGAAGCTCCTGCTCCATGGCCTGGGTTTCATATTGATTCACCTTGCAGCCCAAGGTGTAAATGGCAACTTGCATGGGGTTTCTCCTTGCTTTTTCCGGGAAAGCATATATAATACCAGTTTAGTGACACCATATTATATCCAATACTTGTCCTCACCGCAACCCCCAATGCGAGGAAGATTTCCATAAATGAGGTGCTTATTGATGATTTATCTGGATCATGCCGCCACAACGCCTGTCCCCAAAGCTGTGGCCGATGCCATGTATACCGTGCTGACCGAGCAGTTTGGCAATCCCTCTGCCCAGTATCCCTATGGGCAGGACATGAAGAAACAGGTGGAGTCCTGGCGTGAGACGATTGCAAAGGCCGTAGGCTGTGAGACCAAAAACCTTTTTTTCTCCTCCTGCGGTACCGAGTCCGACAACTGGGCCATTGAGGCGGCGCTGTGGCAGAATCGTCGGGTGGGTAAGCACATCATCACCACCGCCGTGGAGCACAGTGCCATTCTGGAGCCCCTGAAGCTTCTGGAGCAGCAGGGCTATACCATCACCCGCCTTGTACCGGACAAGACCGGCCATATCACTGTGGAGCAGGTGGCTGATGCCCTTCGCGAGGATACGGCCCTTGTGAGCATCATGCTGGTGAATAATGAGACCGGTTGTATTTTCCCTGTGGCGGAGATCGCCGAACTGCTCCGTGAGCGTAAGAGTAAGGCACTTCTCCATACCGACGCGGTGCAGGGCTTCATGAAAGTGCCCTGTGATCCCAAGGCACTGGGTGTGGATTTCATGAGCCTCAGCGCTCATAAGATCGGCGGTCCCAAGGGTATCGGCGCTCTTTATATTGCCGATACCGTCCGCAATCCCCGTCCTCTTCTGCCCGGCGGAGGTCAGGAGAGCGGCAACCGCTCCGGCACGGAAGCCACGTCCCAGATCGCGGGCTTTGCCAAAGCAGTGGAGCTGCGCAGTGAGAATCTGTCCGACAAGCTTGCCCATATGACGGATATCAAGGATTACTGCCGCGAAAAGCTTCTCACCATACCCGGAATGGTAGCTGTGGGCGAGGGAAAAGCGCCCCATGTGCTGATGGTGTCTTTACCGGGATACCCCAGTGCCAATATCGTTACCGATCTGGGCGCCAAGGGCATCTGCATCAGCGCGGGCAGTGCCTGCCACCGCGGCAAGCTCAGCCATGTGGTGCAGGCCCTGGGTCTTGACAAGCGCACCGCCGCGGGCGTGCTGCGTATCAGCTTCGCCCCGGAGACTACGAAAGAGGAAATTGACGGGCTTTATGAGGCCATTGCCGAGCATCAGAAAAACAGATTCCCCATGCTGTAATTGAGGTACATATGTTCAAACTTCTGCGCCGCGAAAGCGGATTCTATAAGAGATTGTGGTGGCTGTCGCTGCCGATGATCCTGCAAAACTTAATCACCTTTTCCCTGGGGCTTATCGATACTTTCATGGTATCCCAGGTGGGCCAGACCGAGATGGCGGCCGTGACTACGGCCAATGTGCCCGTATTTTTGCTCATCTCCATCGTGTTTGGTGTGCAGTCCGGCCTGGGTATCCTCATCAGCCAGTACTGGGGCAAAAAGGACCTGAAGTCCATTTCCAGGGCACTGGGTGTGGCCAGTATAATCGGCACCGGTATTGCCTTGATTCTGGCGGTATTGTTCTATTTCTTCCCAGTATGGATTATGGATCTTTTATCCAACAGCCATGAGCTTTCTGTGCTGGGTGCACCCTATCTGCGGATCATCGGTTTTTCCTATGTGTTCAATATGCTGTCCTCGGTGTATGTCAGTGCCCAGAGAAGTGCCGAAAATCCCCATTTCGGCATGAAGCTTTTCGGCTTTTCCACCATTCTCAACACCTTTTTGAACTATCTTCTCATCTTCGGCAAGTGGGGCTTTCCCATGCTGGGGGTCAAGGGTGCCGCCGTGGCCACTCTCTGCGCCCGTATCAGCGAGTTTGTGATCTGCCTTTGCTATGCTCTGCGCAGCAAGCGCCTCCCACTGGATATGCGCGCCTTTTTCCGTCCCGGTTGGGAGATGACCAGACGATTCTGGAAATATTCTTCACCGGTTTTGCTCAATGAGATCGCCTGGGGTGCGGGCAACAGCCTTCTGACCGTGATCCTGGGCTATACGGATAATTCGGTAGAATTTTTGGCGGCCTATGCCGTTACCGGCAATCTGGGGCGCCTTTTCCTGGTGGTTTGCTTCGGCCTCGGTGCTGCCACGGCCGTGATGGTGGGTAAAGCGATCGGAGAAGGGAAGACCACCGATCAGGTGGAATCCCTGGGCCATTGCCTGTTACTGTTCACGATTTTGGTGGGCCTGGTCCTTGCTGCAGTTTCCTGCGCCCTGGTGCCGATTCTGTTTCGACCTGTGATTTTTCCGCTGTTCAAATTGCAGGGCGATGCCATTCCCATCGCCACAGCACTGGCTATCTGCTCCTTTGCCGCCACACCGCTTCACGCCTATGGTATTTCCGCCGTGACGGGTGTTATGCGCGCCGGCGGTGATGTGGTCTGGGGCGCTGTGTTGGATCTTCTGCCCCAGTGGCTTTTTGCTTTGCCCTTGACGGCACTCTTCGCACTGGTGTTCCACTCTGATTGCTGGCTGATTGCCATGGCGATTCAGGCGGAGAGCATCATCAAGGTGCCCCTTTGCATCTTCCATCTGCGAAAGCCTACATGGATTCATGACGTGACCGTATCGGAGGAAGATCTATGAGCCTATTTATCTGTCCTATCTGTGGTAGTACTCTGACAAGAGGTGATACGGCCTATCGCTGTGAAAACGGCCATAGCTACGATATTGCAAAGGAGGGTCATACCCATCTTCTGCCCGTAAATCGTAAAAACAGCCTGATGCCCGGCGATGATAAGGGTATGGCAAAGGCTCGGCGGGACTTTCTTTCTCTTGATTATTACGCACCCATGCGAAAAGAATTATGTAAACTATCCGTAGAGCTGACGGGGGATGACCCTGCAGTGTTGGACACCGGGTGCGGGGAAGGCTACTATACCGGCGGCATCTACCGTGCGTTGGTGGACGCGGGCAAGAACCCCACCATGGCGGGCATTGACATCAGCAAGTTTATCCTGCGTTTGGCAGCAAAATGCGAGAAGAACATCGAGTTTGCCGTGGCCTCCAGCTACCATCTTCCGGTGGGAGATGACAGCATTGATCTTCTCATCAACTGCTTCTCACCCCTGGCATTGGAGGAGTTTCGGCGGGTTTTACGTGCAGGAGGACATTTCCTCTATGTGGTGCCCTCGGAGTATCACCTGTGGGAATTAAAGCAGGTGCTCTATGAAACGCCCTATCCCAATGAGGTAAGGCAGACGCCCTATGACGGCTTTTCCTATGTGGAAATTCGCCATGTAGAGGGTGTGATGGGTCTTCAATCTCAGGAGGAAATTCATGCCCTGTTCCAGATGACACCCTACTACTGGAAAACCCCAAAAAACGGAGCAGAGAAATTACGTAAACTGGAAAAGCTGGATTGCCGATTTGCATTTGATATCCACGTATTCCGAAAGAACTGAATCAAAAAAGCCTGTCATTGCGAACCAGTGGCCGATGTCACTGGTGTGGCAATCCGTTTTTTCTTTGTCAAAAAGTGCCGAAAAAGACCAATTTGCGAGAATGCGGATTCTTACGCCAGCGTGCGCACTGGCTCAGAATGACAGAGATTGGGTTCTTTGACAAACATAAAAGGACGCCGTTTGGCGTCCTTTTTATTGTTCGTTTTCGTGAAAATGTTTCCAAAGCGCTTCGGCAGAGGGGCGGGGGAGTACAAGAGAAAGTGTTTCCACATCGGCTTCCGTAATGGCACGAACGGTCCCAAATTTTTGGAGAAGAGCCCTTTTACGGATCTCACCGATGCCGGGAATACCGTCCAGTTTACTGCGCTTGGAAGACTTGCTGTGCTTTTCGTGATGGTAGGTGATGGCGCTGCGGTGGACTTCCTCCTGAATACGGCCCAACATGGCGAAAAGCGGCGGATTCAGCTGAATCCCCAGCTCCTGACCATCAGGTGTAACCAGTGCGCGGGTGCGATGGCGGTCGTCCTTCACCATGCCCAAAATGGGAATGGAGAGTCCCAACTCCGACACTACCTTGCAGGCAATGTGTACCTGACCCAGGCCGCCGTCCATGAGAAGCACATCCGGCAGGGGAGCAAATTTTTCATCGCCGTCTAAGTAGCGGCGGAAGCGGCGGGTGAGGACTTCTTCCATGGAGGCGTAATCGTCGGGCTGCGCCATATCCTCCAACGAGAATTTGCGATAGTCCCGCTTGAGGGGCTTTCCGTCTACGAACACCACCATGGCGCCTACGGTATCGCTGCCGGCGGTGTGGGAGATATCGTAGCTCTCCATACGGCGGGGAAGCGTGGGCAGAGCGGCCAGCTTTTGCAGATCGAGAAGGGTTTTATTGATACGCTCGACCTCTGTGGTGATGCGCTCCACTTCTTCCCGGGCGTTGCGTCCCGCCAGATTCATCAGGTCATATCGGGGGCCGCGCTGGGGCACTTTCAGCTCCACCCGATGCCCGCATCTGTCTGACAAAAGGGTGGCGAAGGTATCAGCACCGTCCCACAGGGTGGGCAGGAGAATCTCTCGGGGCAGTACGGATTTTTCCAGATAGTACTGGCTCAGTACAGCCGATAGAATGTCGGCGGGGGTATCCTCGGCGGGAATGGCAAAGACCTCCATCTCACGGCCCAGAAGATCGCCCTGTTCAATGTGCAGGACGGCGGCACCGCAGCGGGTGGAGCCCATGTAAAGGTTCCACACATCCGTGTCGGCACAGACACCGGCAATCACCTGTTGCTGCTTGGTGAGAATGGAAAAGTCTCGAATGCGGTCACGCAAGGCCGCTGCCTTTTCAAATTCCAGATTTTCGGCGGCGGCTTCCATCTCCTTTTGAAGATTGCCCGTCATCTGCCGCAGATGGCCGGAAAAAAGGCTCTCCGCCTGGGCAATGCGGGCTTGATACTCGGCGTCGCCGGGGCCATCTGCAAGGCACCACCCGGCACATTTGCCGATGTGGTAGTTCAGGCAGGGGCGGTCTTTGCCGCGATCACGGGGGAACTGACGATTGCAGGTGGGCAATTTTAATGCGGACAGCACCGCATCTATGGCGGCACGGGTTTCATGCCGTCCGCCGAAAGGTCCATAATACTTTGCTCCGTCATCGGCAGCACGGCTGACCAGGGTAAAACGGGGGAAGTTACCGAGGCTGAGACGGATGAAGGGATAGCCCTTGTCATCCTTGAGGAGTGTATTGTATCGGGGCTGATGGCGCTTGATGAGGGAGTTTTCCAGAATCAGCGCCTCAAACTCCGTGCGCACCACGATGGTGTCAAAGTGATCTACCAGGCCGATCATGGTGCGGGTCTTGTCGTTGTGGCCGCCGTCCTCCCGGAAGTAGGAACTGACGCGGTTGCGCAGGCGCTTGGCCTTGCCTACGTAGAGCACCCTCTGGGCGGCATCCATCATCAAATAGACACCCGGCTCCATAGGCAGGGAGAGGGCTTTATCTAACAATTCTTCTTTCCTCACGGGACACAAGCCCCCCTTTTTTAAAATCAGTTCAACGCTTCGGCATTTACTTCAAAGAGATCTTCAATGCGTGAGCGCAAAGCACGGTGTTCTGTTTCGGACAATGTGGGGTCTGCTTTCAGCAGTTCTTTGGCAGCGGTTTGCGCTTCATCCAGAAGACGCATATCGCAGCTGAGGTCCGCTACCTTCAAATCAGGCAGACCGTGCTGCCGCTGCCCGAAGAAATCACCGGGTCCCCGGAGCTTTAAGTCCTCCTCGGAGATCTTAAAGCCGTCGTTGGTCTCCGTCAGCGCCCTGAGACGCTGCTTACCGTCCTCGGAGGGGTCTTGAGATAATAAAATACAGTAGGACTTTGCCTTGCCGCGTCCCACACGACCGCGGAGCTGATGGAGCTGGGAAAGACCAAAAAGCTCGGCGTTTTCCACCACCATCAGTGTGGCGTTGGGAATATCCACGCCCACCTCTACCACCGTGGTGGAGACCAGGATATCACTTTCGCCGCCTGCAAAGGCGGTCATGACAGCGTCTTTCTCCCGGGACTTCATCTTACCGTGGAGCACTGACACACGCAGGTCGGGGAACACTTCCTTTTGCAGTTTTTCCGCGTAGGCCGTCACAGCCTTGCGTTCATCGGGAATATTTTCACCGTCCCCTACAAGGGGGCAGATAACGAATACCTGATGTCCTTCCTCCACCTGCTTGCGGATAAAAGCGTTGACCCGGGCGCGGTAACTTTCACTCACGGCAAAGGTGTCCACCGTCTGTCTTCCCGGGGGCAGTTCATCAATGACAGATACATCCAGGTCGCCGTAGATGATCAGAGCCAGGGTCCGGGGAATGGGAGTGGCGGAGAGCACCATCATGTGAGGATTTGACCCCTTTTGTCCCAGCGCCGAGCGCTGATTGACACCGAAGCGGTGCTGTTCATCGGTGATTACAAGACCTAAACGAGCGTATTGCACATCCTCCGTCAAGAGAGCATGGGTGCCGATACAAAGGTCGATCGTGCCGTCTGCAAGACCCTGTAAAATTTCGCGCCGCTCCTTGACTTTGGCAGAGCCGGTGAGAAGTCGGCAGGTGAGGCCAAACTTTCCCATGAGCGGGGATAGGTTGTCATAATGCTGCTGTGCCAGAATTTCCGTGGGCGCCATCAGGGCGGTCTGCCAACCGTTTTGAGCGGCAAAATATGCGCCCGCGGCGGCCACCATGGTCTTGCCGCTGCCCACGTCACCCTGGACCAATCGGTTCATGGGACGGCCTGAGAGCATATCACGCAAGGCATCCTCGATAGCACGCCTTTGAGCGTTGGTAAGCGGGAAAGGTAGGGCATGATAGAAGTTTTCCATATCCGCGGAATGGCAGGTGGGGCCTGCCACTTCCTGTCGGCGGGAGCGAAGAAGCTGTAAGCCGCAGGTCAGGAGGAACAGCTCTTCAAAAACCACTCTGCGCCGTGCCAACTCCAGTGTGTCAAAGTCGGCCGGGAAATGAATATTCTCAAATGCGTAGTTTACATAACATAAGCCATGCTTTTGCCGCACGTCTTCGGGAAGTACATCCGGCATCAGGTCACGACACTCGTCCAAGCCCTGCCGCACCGCCTTTGAAAGCTGCCATTGGCTGATTCCGTGGGTGAGGGGATAGACGGGCATGATGCGCCCGGTGAGGGCTTGTTGACCGGGCTTTTCCAGAATGGGGTTTACCATCTGCCTGCGCAGGAGATTGCCCTCCACCTTGCCGAAGAAGATATAGCTGTCACCCCGATGGAGGGTTCCCTTTCGATAGGCCTGATTGAAGAAGGTCACATCCAGTGCGCCGGACTCATCCACGACGCGAACCTTGACGATGGTGCGTCCGCCCGGGATACGCCGACTCTCCGGTTCGGTGGCGATCATGCCCGTGCAGCAGGCGTTTTCGCCCACGGGGAGCCGGGCAATGGGGTAGGTCTGGGAACGATCCTCCCAGGTGCGGGGAAAGTAGGAGATGAGGTCGCGCAGCGATGTAATACCCAGACGTTCCAGCGCCTTGGCACGCTCCTCGCCGATACCGCGGATCGTGCGGATATTGGTTTTCAGATCAGCCATGCGTAATCTCCTTTCCAAAGAATAATGGGACGGGCAGAACTGCCCGCCCCAAAAGCATTATTCGTCTGTTACAGGGATATCTTCATCTACCATGTCAATACGCACCAGATCGTAGTCCATGTCCTTGACATACTCCACGTACTGAAAACGGATGCCGTCTTCTTCCATGATCTCGCTTTCACTTTCCACGGTCCACTCGTCGGTGGCATCCAGGTTGGGGAAGTGGGAATCGGCTTCCTTCTCGGCCAATACTTTGGTGACGAAAATGCGGTCACAGTTGGGCAGCAGCAGGCGGTACACGCTCTCACCGCCGATGCAGAAATCCGAAAGCCCTGTGGAAAAAATGGCCTGCATGGCATTGTGGATGACCTCACATCCCTCGGCGGAATAATCCATGTCATGGGTCAGCACCAGGTTCGTGCGATTGGGAAGACCCTTTTTACCGGGCATGCTCTCCAGAGTTTTACGACCCATGATCACAGTATGCCCTGTGGTGAGCTCACGGAAACGCTTCAGGTCGGCATGAATGTGGAAAAGGAGCTGTCCGTCCTTGCCAATGCCCCAGTTCTGATCAACACATACGATGGCCTGCATGGCGATACCTCCTTAGATTGCAACGGGGATCTTGTCCTCAAAGGGCTGAGGATCGTAACCCTCCAGAGAGAAGCTGTCCCGTGTGAACTTGTAGAAATCATCTACATCCTTGTCAATGATAAACTTGGGCACCTCATGAGGCTCCACTTCCAGCAACTTTTTCATGATAGGTACGTGGCGGTCATAAATGTGGGCGTCGGCGATGACGTGCACCAGCTCGCCGGCCTTAAGACCGCTGACCTGTGCCATCATGTGCACCAACACGGCATACTGCACCACATTCCAATTGTTGGCGGCCAGCATGTCCTGAGAACGCTGGTTCAAAATGGCGTTGAGGGTGTTGCCGGTGACGTTGAAGGTCATGGAGTAGGCGCAGGGGTAGAGAGCCATCTCGCTTAAATCCTGGAAGTTATAGATGTTGGTGAGGATGCGGCGGGAGGCGGGATTGTGCTTGAGGTCATAGAGCACCCGATCCACCTGATCCATATCCCCCTCGGGATAATGGTGCTTCACACCCAGCTGATAGCCGTAAGCCTTGCCGATAGAGCCGTTTTCATCAGCCCAGGAGTCCCAGATATGGCCGCGGAGATCCTTGATGTTGTTGGACTTTTGCTGCCAGATCCACAGAAGCTCATCGATACAGGTTTTGAAGAAGGTGCGGCGAATGGTGAGAATGGGAAACTCTTCCTGCAGATTGTAGCGGTTGACGATACCGAACTTCTTCACCGTGTGGGCAGGGGTGCCGTCATCCCAATGGGGACGGACATCCAGATCGGTATCCCAGAAACCGTTTTCTAAAATATCACGAACATTCTGTTTGAAAATCTCATCTGCACGACTCATAGTGGCGGCCTCCTCATCTTTGTGATCGGTGTTATTGTATCAAAAACGGTTCGTAGTTGCAACAAAAAAAGGACGGCGAAAGCCGTCCTTTTTGTCACGCATTTTTGAAACTGGTCTCAGGGGCACGGATCACCACTCGGGTGTTGGGCTGCACGGAAGTGGTCAGAAAGGCGTTGCCGCCCACCACAGAGTTTTCGCCGATGACGGTCTCACCGCCGAAAATGGAGGCACCGGAATAGATGGTGGCCCCGCTCTCCACGGTGGGATGGCGCTTACCGATCACGTCGTGGCCGCCTCGGGGACTCAAAGCGCCCAGTGTCACCCCCTGATAGAGCTTTACATGGTCGCCGATCCGAGTGGTCTCGCCCACCACGATACCGGTGCCGTGGTCAATGAAAAAGTAATTGCCGATGGTGGCACCGGGATGGATGTCGATGCCGGTGCGGCTGTGGGCGTACTCGGTCATCATGCGGGGGATCATGGGCACTTTTCGCAGATACAATTCGTGGGCGATGCGATAGGCAAAGATGGCAAAGAGTCCGGGATAGGCAAAGACGATCTCCTCCTTGTTGTCGGCGGCGGGATCGCCGTCAAAAATGGCATCCAGGTCGGTGAGAAGCATCTTCTGAATGGCGGGCAGCTGTTCTACCACCTCCCGGGCGATAAAAGGGGCTTCCTGGGCATTTTCCTTGGGCAGTGCCAGGGCGATCTGGGTGGCCAGATGGCGCTCGATGCGATCCATCAAAAGGGCGGCGTAGTCCTCAGCGGCCAGTGTCATCAACGTGCTATCTCCGAAGTATGCGGGAAACATCAGCTGACGCAGCTCCTTCAAAAGCAGCTTGATGGCACCGCGATCGGGCAGGCGCAAACGGGCACCGTACATGGGAATGGCGGCATTGTTCATGGTAGCCGCCATCTCGTGAGCGGCTTTGCGGATGTGGTTGGGATACATGTTTCAGTCCTCCTTGAAAAGCGCAGTGGAAAGGTAGCGGTCCGGTTCCAGCAGGGGAGTGTGCCCCACCAATTGGGACAGAGAAGTATAGATGTTCATATTACGAATCCTTTCTTTTCCTCAAATGCATAAAAAAAGTGGGCGCACCATGTGCGCCCACTGCTGATGACAAAGTGATGCGGATTTACTCCGCGAAAAACACAGCACGATTTTGGGCGCAACAACGTAAGGCCTGACAACAGACCTGACAGTTATTGGCGCAACAAAACAGCATCATGTGTTCTCCTTTTCTAAGACTGGTGGACATTATAGCGAGGAATGTGACAAAAAGCAAGAGTTTTATTCCATGTCCACGGTAATATTGTCGGTTCCGTGTTGTTCAAATTCCCCCAGATAGGTCTCTACCCGGGCCATGATCTCCTCGTAATTGTCCTTGGTGATGGGAGGGTCGTCCATGTCCCGCAGGGCCAGTTCCTGGGCCAGGATCTCGAAAAATGTGTTATCCTCGTAGGCCATGATGGCTTCGTGGATGCCGCCCTCTGCAAAGGCACGGGAGGGAATGATCTCTCCGTTAAAGAGTTCAGTGAGAGAAACCATGTCCTGCCCCAGACAGTGGGCAAAAACAGCACTTTCCACCTCATCATACTCCCGAATGCGATCGTTGCCGCGGGTGGAGTTCAGGACCCAGTTTCCGATATATACCATATCCAACAGACGCCGGAACTGTTTTTGCGTCAGTTTGACCTCCATAGTACACCTCCAAAAGCAAGAATCGACTTTTCCCGATTATAGCACCGATAATTTAGAAATACTACAGAAAAAAGTGGGTAACACAGGGAATTTTTGACTTGTGCATCATAGATATCCATAGTATACTATATTAGTTCGTAAACTTTTATGTGAGGAGCATTGTATGGACAATCGACCCATTGGAGTGTTCGACTCCGGCCTGGGCGGTCTGACCGCTGTCAAGGAGATCCGCAACATTCTGCCCTCTGAAAACATTATATACTTTGGAGACACGTCCCGTGTACCCTACGGCGGAAGATCCAAGGAAACCATTCTGAAATATGCCCGTCAGGATGTCCGTTTTCTGCGCACTTTCGATGTAAAAGCCATCCTGATCGCCTGCGGCACCGTATCTTCCAACGCACTGCCCCAGTTGGTGACGGAAAACGATGTGCCCATGTCCGGCGTGGTGGAGCCTGCCTGCCGCCGAGCCCTGGAACTGACCCGCAATCGTCGCGTGGGTGTGATCGCCACGGCGGCCACCATCCGCAGCGGCGCATACGAGAGCGTGATCCGCGGTCTGGACGATGGCGTGGAGGTACTCTCCTGTGCCTGCCCACTTTTTGTGCCGCTGGTAGAAAACGGCCGCTTTCATACCGGTGACTGTGTCATCGAAACGGTGGCCCGGGAATACCTGCAGGGGCTGAAAGATGCCGGTGTGGATACGCTGATTCTGGGCTGTACCCACTATCCGCTTCTGACAGAGGTGATCGCGGATGTCATGGGCGACGGCGTGCAGCTGATCAATACCGGTGCCGAGGCGGCCCGGGAACTGAAACGTGCGTTGACCGCCACAAACAGTCTGGCGGAAGGTGAGGGGAGCGCTGTGCTTTATACCAGCGATGCACCGGAGGGCTTTGCCACTTTGGCCAGCCAGTTCCTGGAGAACGATGTAAACGACGTGCGCCACACCGACATAGAAAATTATTAAGAGTTGAGATATACGAAGGAGAAGATCGCCATGAATATGATCCAGGAAGCCAAAAATCAGGTACTGACCCTGACCGTTGGTGCCTATGAGAGCGCTGTAAGAGAAGGCCTTCTGCCTGAGGGCTGCACCGTGACCCCCTCTGTGGAGATCCCCAAGGATACCCGCAATGGTGACTATACCACCACTTTCTGTCTGGCCGCCTCCAAGGCCATGCACAAAAATCCCCGTGAAGTGGCTGCCATTCTGCAGAGCCACATGGCTTTGAAGGGCAGTTACTTTACTTCCGTGGAAATCGCAGGCCCCGGCTTTCTGAATTTCCGCCTGGGCGGCAAGTGGTTTGCCGACACCGTGGCCACCATTGAGAAAGAGGGCGGCAATTTCGGCGCCAATGAGGCCCTCAAAGGCAAAAAGTATATGGTGGAATTTGTCTCCGCCAACCCCACCGGTCCCATGCACATGGGCAATGCCCGCGGCGGTGTGCTGGGTGATACCCTGGCTTCTGTTCTGGGCAAGTGCGGCGCAGACATCTGGCGCGAGTTCTACGTGAACGATGCCGGCAACCAGATCGAGAAGTTTGCCAAGTCCATCGAGGCCCGCTACTTCCAGATCATCCGCGGTGAAGAGGCCGTGGAGTTCCCTGAGGACGGCTATCACGGCGAGGACATCAAGGACTTGGCCAAGGCGTTTTATGACCTCCATGGTGACAGCTACATGGATAAAGACGAGGCCACCCGCCACGCTGATATGGCCCACTTCGGACTGGATTGCAACATCCCCAAGATGAAGACCGATCTTACGCGCTATGGTATCCATTACGATGAGTGGTTCTTCGAAAGCTCCCTCCACGAGTCCGGCTATGTGGCCGACAGTGTGCAGGCACTCACTGACATGGGTTATACCTACGAAAAGGACGGCGCTCTGTGGCTTGCTACGGCCCGCATTCTCTCCGAGAATATGAAAAAGGCCGGCAAGTCCGATGAGGACATCGAAAAGCTGGAGCTGAAGGACGATGTGCTGCGCCGTGCCAACGGCTTTTACACCTACTTTGCCGCTGACATTGCCTATCACCGCAACAAATTTGCAAAGCGCGGCTTTGACAAGGTCATCAATGTCTGGGGTGCCGACCACCACGGTCATGTGGCACGCCTCAAGGGTGCCATGGATGCTCTGGGTCTGGATGGAGAAAACCGCCTGGACATCGTGCTGATGCAGCTGGTAAAGCTGGTGGAGAACGGCGAGGTGGTGCGCATGTCCAAGCGTACCGGCAAGGCCGTGAGCCTCACTGATCTGCTGGACATGGTGCCGGTGGATGCCTGCCGCTACTTCTTCAATGCCAAGCCTGAAACCCAGATGGAGTTCGACTTGGGCCTGGCCGTCCGGGAGGACAGCGAAAACCCTGTGTACTATGTCCAGTATGCCCACGCCCGCATCTGCACACTGCTCAAGGCACTGGCCGCCGAGGGATACGAAGTACCCGATGCCGAGAATGTGGATTTCTCCCTGCTGACGGACGATACCGAGATCGCTCTGATCAAGCAGCTGGCTCTTTACAGCGACACCGTTCTGGTGGCAGCCAACCACTACGATCCCAGCTTCATCAACCGTTATCTCACCGATCTTGCCGCGGCGTTCCATAAGTTCTACAACGCCTGCCGCATCAAGGGCGAGGAGAAGAATGTGCTGTTGGCACGCCTGAAGCTGGCCGACACCACCCGCAGTGTTCTGCGCAACGCCATGGAGCTCATCGGCTGCACCGCACCGGAGAAGATGTAACAGTCCCGATACGGGTCTGCGACTTCGCCTTGCAAAAAGTGAAAAGATGTAGTACTTTTGCTGTAGCACAGAAAGAGAGGTGACGTCGTTGTGGAGATCCTGCGTGCCGCAGAGGACTATCTGGAATCCATGCTGATGCTTCAGCGGGAAAAAGGTTTTATCCGATCTATCGATGTGGCAGAAAAACTGGGCGTGACAAAACCCAGCGTCACCTATGCCACCAAGCGTCTGAGAGAAAGCGGCTACATCGTTATGGACAAAGACGGCCATATCACTCTCACGGAGGACGGCATGGCCATAGCCGGTGAAATGCTCTCTCGCCATACCATGCTGACAGGCTTTTTAGTGGCGTTGGGTGTAGAGCCTGCCATTGCCGAGGCCGATGCCTGTAAGATAGAGCATGACATCAGCCCGCAAACTTTTACGGCGATTTGCAAGCATGCAAAGTCTCACCAGAAAATATAGCATAAACGAGACCCCGAAGCGCTTACCGCGTTTCGGGGTCTCGTTTATGCTCCTTTGTATTTTTTGCGGGTTGCCATACCTCCGCGAATATGTCGCTGGGCCTTGTTCTCCTCCAGCACTTCTTTTACGGCCAGATAGAGAGAACGATCGCATTGAGGCAGACGTTCAGAGATGTCCTTATGTACCGTGGATTTGCTCAAACCGAATTTCTTAGCGGCAACACGCACCGTGGTGCGGTTCTCTATCAGGTAAAGGGCCAGATCGCAGGCCCGCTGTTCCAAATCGCCTTTCATAACGCAACACTCCCTTACGCTACCATGCTATGCGCAGTAAGAGGCAAACAGTACGGCATCTTTTGCTGACAAAAATGCGCCATTTTTTTGGAATCAAACGGCACCATATTGTAAATAATCACCATTTGAGGGATTTACCGGCGGAAAAGCTTGCTTTTAGTGAAAACTTTGTTATAATAGATTGTCTAATTTATTAAAAGTATCTATTAATTTTTGTAAGAGTCGGGAGGACGTAACACAAATGAGTAAGAAGTATTGTTACCTGTTTACCGAAGGCAATGCCACCATGCGTGAGCTTTTGGGCGGAAAGGGCGCCAATCTGGCCGAGATGACCAATATCGGCCTGCCGGTGCCCCAGGGTTTTACGATTACCACCGAGGCCTGCACCCAGTACTATGAAGACGGCCGCAAGATCAATGACGAGATTATGGATGAGATCATGCAGTACGTGGAGACCATGGAGAAGATCAACGGCAAGAAGTTCGGCGATCTGAAGAACCCCCTGCTGGTTTCTGTTCGCTCCGGTGCCCGCGCCTCTATGCCCGGCATGATGGATACCATTTTGAACCTGGGCCTGAACGAGGATGTGGTGGCTGCCATGATCAAGGGCAACCCCGATCCCAAGTTCGAGCGTTTTGTATATGACTCCTATCGCCGCTTCATCCAAATGTTCTCCGATGTGGTTATGGAAGTAGGTAAGAAATACTTTGAGCAGCTCATTGACAAGATGAAGGCCGACCGCGGCATCACCTATGATGTGGAGCTCACCGCCGCCGACCTGAAGGAGCTGGCTGCCCAGTTCAAGGCCGAGTATAAAAAGCAGATCGGCAGCGATTTCCCCTCCGATCCCAAGGTCCAGCTGTATGAGGCCATCCGTGCCGTGTTCCGCAGCTGGGATAACCCCCGCGCCAATGTGTATCGCCGCGACAACGACATTCCCTATTCCTGGGGTACTGCCGTCAACGTAATGCCCATGGTGTTCGGCAACCTGAATGAGCAGTCTGGTACCGGCGTGGCTTTCACCCGCAACCCCGCCACCGGCGAAAAGAAGCTGATGGGTGAGTTTTTGACCAACGCCCAGGGCGAAGATGTGGTGGCCGGTGTCCGCACCCCCATGCCCATCTCCCAGATGGAGGAGCTCTTCCCCCAGGCATATGCCGACTTCGCCCGTGTCTGCGACACCCTGGAAAATCACTATCGCGACATGCAAGACATGGAGTTCACCGTGGAAAACGGCAAGCTCTACATGCTGCAGTGCCGCTCCGGTAAGCGTACCGCTCCCGCCGCTTTGAAGATCGCCTGCGACCTGGTGGACGAGGGTATGATCGATGCAAAGAAGGCTGTTGCCATGATCGACCCCCGTAACCTGGACACCCTGCTGCACCCCCAGTTCGATGCTGAGGCGCTGAAGAAGGCCCAGCCCATCGGCAAGGCTCTGCCCGCCTCCCCCGGTGCCGCCTGCGGTAAGATCGTTTTCACCGCCGAAGATGCCAAGGCCTGGGCCGCCCGCGGTGAGAAGGTGGTTCTGGTTCGTCTGGAGACCTCTCCCGAGGACATCGAGGGCATGAAGGCCGCTCAGGGTATCCTGACCGTCCGCGGCGGTATGACCTCCCACGCTGCCGTTGTGGCCCGTGGTATGGGTGAGTGCTGCGTTTCCGGCTGCTCCGCCATTACCATGGACGAAGAGAATAAGAAGTTTGAACTGGCCGGCAAGACCTATCACGAGGGTGACTGGCTGAGCCTGGACGGCTCCACCGGCTGCATCTATGACGGTGCTATGCCCACCGTGGACGCCACCATCGGCGGTGAATTCGGCCGCATCATGGGCTGGGCGGACAAGTATCGCCGTTTGATGGTCCGCACCAATGCCGACACCCCCGCCGATGCCGCCCGCGCCCGCTCTCTGGGTGCTCAGGGCATTGGCCTGTGCCGTACCGAGCATATGTTCTTCGAGGGTGACCGCATTGCCGCCATCCGCGAGATGATCTGCTCCGATACCAAGGAAGAACGCGCCGCCGCTCTGAACAAGCTGCTGCCAATGCAGCAGGGTGACTTTGAGGGCATCTACGAGGCCATGGAAGGCTGCCCCGTCACCATCCGTTTCCTGGATCCCCCTCTGCACGAGTTCGTGCCCAACACCGAGGACGAGATCGCTCTCTTAGCCAAGACCCAGGGCAAGACCGTCCAGCAGATCAAGGATATCATTGCTTCTCTCCACGAGTTCAACCCCATGATGGGTCATCGCGGCTGCCGTCTGGCTGTCACCTATCCCGAGATCGCCGAGATGCAGACCCGCGCCGTCATCCGCGCCGCCATCAATGTCCAGGCCAAGCACCCTGAGTGGAACATGGTTCCCGAGATCATGATCCCCCTGGTAGGTGAGGTCAAGGAGCTGAAGTACGTCAAGGATGTGGTGGTGAAGACCGCTGATGAGGAACTGGCCCGTGCCAATTCCAAGATGAAGTACCTGGTGGGTACCATGATCGAGATCCCCCGCGCCGCTCTGACCGCGGACGAGATCGCCACCGAGGCCGAGTTCTTCTCCTTCGGCACCAACGATCTGACCCAGATGACCTTCGGCTTCAGCCGCGACGATGCCGGCAAGTTCCTGCCCGCCTACTACGATACCAAGATCTATGAGAACGATCCCTTCGCCCGTCTGGACCAGACCGGCGTGGGCAAGCTGGTGGCCATGGCCTGCAAGCTGGGCCGCGCCACCCGTCCTGAGCTGCACCTGGGTATCTGCGGTGAGCACGGCGGCGATCCTTCCTCCGTGGAGTTCTGCCACAAGGTGGGTCTGGACTATGTGTCCTGCAGTCCCTTCCGTGTTCCCATCGCCCGTCTTGCTGCCGCCCAGGCCGCAATTAAGGAAGCCAAGTAAGAATGATCTTCAAAGCCCCGGCCGACGGCCGGGGCTTTGCTTTTGCTCCTCACCTTGACTTTCCGTGTGGGGGTGATATCATAAGTGCGTATAGAATGAATCGAGAGGAAAGGACTTTTGACGTGTCTCTTTATAAAGCCTACTGCCGCGTGTATCAGGCGGTACTGAAATTGGGCAATTACTGCATGGGCTACCATATGCCCGACTATATTGAGGGCCCGGGCTGCGTCAAAAAGCTCCCCGACCTTTTGAGGAAGGCAGACATCAAAAACGTCCTGTTGGTAACAGGCCCCAATATCACCAAGCGCGGTCTCAACCACGGCCTGATGGAGGCCTTGGAGGCCGCCGACATTGTCTACACCGTCTATAACGATATCGGTGCCAATCCCACCAGTGACATGGTGGAGGCGGGAGTTACCCTGTACTGCGAAAAGGGTTGCGAAGCTATCATCGCCTTTGGTGGCGGCAGTCCCATGGACTGTGCCAAGGCCATCGGTGCCCGTATCGCCAGACCCGGTAAATCCGTGGCACAACTGCAGGGCCTGCTGAAAGTCTTGAAAAAGATCCCACCTTTCTATGCCATTCCCACCACTGCCGGCTCCGGCTCGGAGACCACTGTGGCCGCCGTCATCACCGACAGCCGTACCCACCGCAAGGCCGCCATCATGGATCCCCACCTCATTCCCCTCTATACCGTACTGGATCCCGAACTGACGGTGGGGCTGCCGCCCTTCACCACCGCCTGCACCGGCATGGATGCTCTTTCTCATGCGGTGGAAGCCTACACCAACCATACCTACAACACCGCTCTGGAAAATGATCTTGCCCGCCAGGCGGTGAAGCTGATTTACGACAACGTTCTCGCCGCCTACCATGACGGCGAGAATCTCACTGCCCGCCAGAATATGCAGAAGGCCGCCTTCTTTGCCGGTCGCGCCTTCACCCGCGGCTGTGTGGGCTATGTCCATGCGGTGGGCCATACCGTATCGGGCCTTCACAACATCGCCCACGGCTTTGCCATGGCGGTGCTGCTGCCCAAGGTCATGCGACAGTTCGGCGCTCCTGCCCATCAGCGTCTTGCCCAGCTGGCCGATTTGTGCGGCATCCCGGGCAATACCGCCGCCGAGAAGGCAAACGCTTTCATCAACTGGATAGAAAATGCCAATCGGGAAATGGGCATCCCCGACACGTTGGATATGATTGAAGAAAAGGACATTCCCCAGATGGTGAAGTGGGCGATGAAAGAGGGCAACCCCCTTTACCCCACGCCTGTCACCTGGGAGGAGAGTGATTTCCGCAAACTCATCGACACCGCCCGCGGGGCAGGAAAGTGAGGATACCATGGACATACATACAGCCACTGAGCAGGTGGCCGAAACCGGACGATTATTACTGGAAAAAAAGCTGGTGGCCCGCACCTGGGGCAATTTCAGTGCCCGCCTGGATGAAAGCCATTTCTGCATCACTCCCAGCGGCCTGGGTTATGAGCACATGACCTCGGAGGATATCGTCCGCTATAACCTGACCGACGATACCTATGAGGGCAGTCATAAGCCCTCCAGCGAAAAGGGCATCCACGCCGCAGCTTACCGTCTGTTCCCGGATGTGGGCTTCGTGGTCCACACCCACCAGATCTATGCCACGGCTTTGGGGTTGACCGCTCCGGAATGTCTGCAGATCACCGGGGAGGAAGCCCGGCGTTTGGGCGGCATCGCCTGGGCGGACTACGGTCTGCCGGGGACGAAAAAGCTATGCAGTGCTGTGACCTCTGCCATGGAGCAGGGTGCACATACCGTGTTGATGGTACACCACGGTGCTCTCATCTGCGGCCGCGACCGGGAAGATGCCATGGAACGCGCTGCACTTTTGGAGGACATCTGCCGCCGCAATTGTCGCTGGCAGGAGGTTTCTCCCAGCCCTAAAAGGTTCGATGCACTTTTAGAGCGCGTCCGTAAGATTTACCCCACAGCCGCCATTGAGGACACCGCACCGGTACAGGCTCGCGCCGCCTTGAAAACCCATATGCGGGCTCAGATCGATGACATGGCGCAGATGATAGGTCGCAAGATTCCTGTAGCAAATGGGGAAGAAGATGCCCTGCGGCTTCTGGAGAAGCGCAATGTGGTGCTTCTGCCCGGTGTGGGCGCTATCGTCCACGGAGAAGATGCTGAAGATACGGCCGCTCTTCTGGTGCTGATCCATAAAGCGGCGGTTGCCTCCCTTCATTGTCGTATGGCGGGCAAGCGGGCACATCTGGGGCCTTTGGACTGTATTGCCATGCGGCGGTTCTACCTGCTGAAATATTCCAAGCAGAAGAAAGGATAAAAAGCATGACCAAGAACAAGAAAAAAGAAGTGTTCCGGGCGCTGAAGTTTGCCCTCTTTTCTGCATCGGCCGGCCTCATTGAGATGGGTGTGTTCGCTCTCCTGAATGAGTTGGTCATTCCCAACCGATATTGGCCCTGCTATCTCATCGCACTGGTGGCTTCCGTGGTATGGAACTTTACCCTGAATCGCAAGTTCACCTTCAAAAGCGCCAACAACATTCCCAAGGCCATGGCGCTGGTGCTGGCCTATTACTGCGTGTTCACGCCCCTGACCACCATCCTGGGGGACTATCTGGCAGAAGACCTACTGTGGAATGAATATCTGGTCACCGGCATCAACATGGTCATCAATCTGGTAACAGAATACCTCTATGATACCCTCGTGGTGTTCCGTGGCTCCATCGATACCAACAACATTGCCCGGAAGCAGGCCGACGCGGATCTGCTGAAAGCAAAATAAAGCAAGAAGACCCTCGAGAAGAAATTCTCGAGGGTCTATTTATGATGTGTGCTTTAAAACAAGCCCGAGATCACACCGTTTTCATCCACGTCGATCTTTTCGGCGGCGGGCACCTTGGGCAGACCCGGCATGGTCATGATGTCGCCGGCCAGCGCCACGATAAAACCCGCGCCGGCGGAGACTTTCAGGTTGCGAACGGTGACAGTGAAACCTTTTGGCGCGCCCAAAAGGGTGGCGTCATCGGAAAAGCTGTACTGGGTCTTGGCCGTGCAGATGGGGAGTCTATCGAAGCCCAGCTCGGTGAGCTGGCGGCACTGCTTCACGGCATTGCCCACCAACTGAACGCCGTCTGCGTGATAGATCTTCGTGCAGATGGCGCGAAGCTTTTCCTCGATGGTCATATCCAGCTCGTAGCTCTGGCGGAAGTGGTTGGGCTCGTCACACAACCGCACCACCTCTTGCGCCAAAGCCTTGCCGCCCTCGCCGCCTTTTTTCCACACCTCGCTGAGAGCCACGTTGACACCCAGTTCATTGCAGCGCTTTTCCACCAGCTCCAACTCCGCTTTGGTGTCGGTGGGGAAGGCATTGATGGCCACCACGCAGGGCAGGCCGAACACGTCGCGGATGTTGCTCACATGCTGTAAAAGGTTGGGCAGGCCATGTTCCAGGGCTTCCAGATTCTCCTCGTCCAAGTCCGTTTTCGCCACGCCGCCGTGATACTTCAGGGCGCGGACAGTGGCCACTACCACCACGGCAGAGGGGGTCAATCCTGCCATGCGGCACTTGATGTCCAAAAACTTCTCAGCGCCCAGGTCAGCGGCAAAGCCCGCCTCAGTGACCACGTAATCCCCCAGCTTCAGGGCCATGCGCGTGGCGGTGATGGAATTGCAGCCGTGGGCGATATTGGCAAAGGGGCCGCCGTGGATAAAGGCGGGGGTTCCCTCCAAAGTCTGCACCAGATTGGGCTTGAGGGCGTCCTTCAGCAGGGCGGCCATGGCGCCCTCTGCTTTCAGGTCGTGGGCGGTGACGGGTTTTCCCTCGTAGGTATATCCCACGATCATCCGGCCCAAACGGACCTTAAGGTCGGTGATATCAGAAGCCAGGCACAGAACCGCCATCACCTCGCTGGCCACGGTGATATCAAAGCCGTCCTCCCGGGGCACACCCTGCATTTTGCCTCCCAAACCGTCCACGATGTTGCGTAGCTGGCGGTCGTTCATGTCCACGCAGCGCTTCCAGGTGATCTGCTTGATGTCGATATTCAGCTTGTTGCCCTGCTGAATGTGGTTGTCCAGCATGGCAGCCAGGAGGTTGTTGGCCGCGCCGATAGCGTGGAAATCGCCTGTGAAGTGGAGGTTGATGTCCTCCATGGGCACCACCTGGGCATGGCCGCCGCCGGCGGCGCCGCCCTTGATGCCAAACACAGGACCGAGAGACGGCTCCCGGAGCGCCACGATGGCGTTCTTGCCGATCTTCCGCAGAGCGTCCGCCAGTCCCACGGAGGTGGTGGTTTTACCCTCACCAACAGGGGTGGGAGTGATGGCGGTGACCAAAATCAACTTGCCGTCAGGCGCATCTTTTTTGTCGCGCAACAGCTGAAAGTCTACCTTGGCTTTATAGTTGCCGTACTGCTCCAGGTATTTTTCATCCACCCCGGCTATCCGGGCAATTTCGGTGATTTTCTTTTTTTTGCAGGACTGGGCAATGGCAATGTCGGACAGGTATTCCATACTGCACACCTCAGCTTTCTTCCGGTTGCGGAATATTTCGTATTTTGCTTTGCATTATACAGGTAATCATCTCGGCTTTCAACCGTTTCTATGTGCGAAAAGGCCTCAATTTTTGATTCCGTTTTGACTCCTCTCTGAAGTGTACCCCATGTCAAGGACAATTCTGAATTTTAGGGGGCACAAGATCCCCCGGATATTCATACGGGCAGTATGAAAGAGCAGAAAGGCAATTATCCT
>R26__coassemble_495_pt1 | contig 24228 bp, 21 predicted proteins | sample R26__metabat2_high_PE_009 | metagenome-assembled genome bin R26
GTGTTAAGCACGCCGCCAGCGTTCGTCCTGAGCCAGGATCAAACTCTCTATAAATGGTATCTTAAAGCCGAAGCTCTAAAATCTTTACAGAGCTATTTGTCATAGCTTAAAACTTTTTATACTTAGCGCCCCGGGTAATTGACTGAACCCCGGTCCGCCAAGTTCATTCAGTGCGCATCTTTCGATACGCTCCGTCTGGTGCTTTTCGTTTCGTTCATTGTTTAATTTACAAGGTACACGCTCTTTCGTCCTTCCGAACTGCGGAACATTGCTATCTTAACACAGCTGATTTGGTTTGTCAAGAACTTTTTTCGATCTTTTCAAACTTTTTTCAACGCTCACCTCTCGGCGACAGCCTGATTAAGATATCACATTCAGCTTACTTTGTCAAGGCCTTTTTCAGCGCCGTTGTACTTTTTTCAGCTCTGTGTGTTTTCTCGATCACGCTCTCGCTCTCGGCGACAGCTTGGTTAGGATATCATTCCCCGTCCGAAAAGTCAACCCATTTTTCACCCTTTTTTTCGTTTTGTAATGTCTGTCAAAAGTGCTGCTTATTTCCCATACATATTGGTCAACTTGCGCATTTTGACACCTTATGCTATAATGACTACACTATTATATATAAGGAGCACTACTTCCATGAAATATCCCTATCTGCTACTGGATGCCGATAACACACTTTTTGATTTTGATGCCGGTAACCGGATCGCTGTTTCCGCTGTGTGCCGTGCCTTCGATATTCCTGATACCGATGAAAACTTCTCCATCTATGAAGGGTGCAATTTGGCCATGTGGGAGGCTTTTGAACGAGGCGAGGTCACAAAAGAGTTCCTTGTGGTACAGCGTTTCCGTGATTTCTTTGCCAAGCTGGGAATTCAGCGCGACGCCGAGGCGTGCAACCGTCTGCATCTGGCCACATTGGAGCAGAACACCCTGCTGCTTCCCCATGCCCTGGAGGTCTGCCGGACTCTCAGCAAAACCCATAAGCTCTATATCGTGACCAATGCTGTGGCATCTGTACAGAAAGCCCGCCTGTCTCACAGTGCTATTGCTCCTTTTATTACCGGCGCATTTATCAGCGAGGAGATCGGCGCCAATAAACCGACACCGGCTTACTTTGATTATGTATTTTCCCATGTGGACGGCTTACGGAAAGACAACTGCCTTGTGGTGGGCGATAGCCTGACGAGCGATATCTTAGGCGCCATGAATTACGGTCTACCTTGTTGTTGGTTCAATCCGCTGCATCTGCCTCTTCCCCGGAGCATGAAAACCACCTATGAGATTGATGATCTCACCCAACTATATAATATTGTATAAAGCAGAAAAAGAGGCGGCCTGACGGCCGCCTCTTTAATACTTCAATACGTATGCTCAGTGATAAACATATTCTCTGGTGGCAAAGCGATTGGCCTTATAGAGTAAAAACCCCAGGAACCAGGCGCCGCCGATGATGAGTACCGCCCAAAGCAGAGATAACCATACAGGCTGTTCATAGACATACAGGAACGGATAAGGTCCGTGCCATATCTTCAGGATATTCAGCAGCACAGCCACCAGCCCATAAATCACCGTTGGGATCAGGGCAGTTGCCGTATCCGCCATTTTCAGATCCGGTGTGCTATCAAACAGAACCGCAGAAATGACGGCAAGGAGTGGGCAAACCGTATGGCACCACAGCATACTCCCGCTGAAAAGGAGCGTGCCCAGGTCGTCTACCTGCATCGGTGCCAGCACTGCCAGCACTACGACAAAAGTCACCGTAACGGTGCAGACTGCCGTATATTTCAAGACCCGTACCCAACGGGGAACGGCCACGCCATCCCGCAGACGGCATATCAGGCATATCGCCCAGATCATGGTTGTTATCAGCAGAAAAGTATTGCTGTCCTGGGTGTAGTAGCGGAACAGTCCCCACCCGGCCGACTGCATGGAAAGAATCAGGCCGATGATTTCGCCAATGATGATAGCGGCGCCGAATACCAGGGAGATCTTGTCCCGCTTTACCCTCTTTTCGTTCATAAACATGGCGTTCTCTCTCTTTTCGCTTCCGTTTTGTCAGATAAACAGTTCAACCTTTGCCGGTCTTGCGTAGATCTCCTCCAGCTCGCTCTTATGGTAAAGGTAGCCGGCATCATCATAGTACTTGGCTCCGGTATGGCAGCCCTTCACGCAGGCACAGCATTTGATACATACTCCTGTCACATTGGCAGGGTCGGCAGGGTCGATGGAGCCCATGGGACAGTTTGCCGCGCACCAGCCGCAGCGGTCGCATTTCGCCGCATCTGTTTTGGGTTTGACTTTCAGAATGTTGATGGGATTGCTGTTGCGGTCTCTGGGGGTGTAGTAAGGACGGATGGGATCCTCTCCGCCTACTGCAACAGGTACTGTCGGTGCGGCGGAAAGTGTCTTCACCTTGCCCACGATCTGATAGGAAAAGCTGTCCATCAAGAACTCGTCCTCTTCATTGGGACGACCGGCACCCAAAGTGGTGGAGAAAGAGTGCTCGCCCACAAAGGCCGCACCTGCCACCGTATGAAACCCGTCAGCTTCCAGAATGTTGCGCAGCTCCATCAGGGCATCGTCATAGCTGCGGTTGCCGAAAAGCACTACCGGCACGGCTAACGCACCGCCACCGGAGAGTTTCTCTTTCAAATAGGGCAAAAGCAGGTTGGGTACACGCCCGGCATAGGTAGGTGTACCGCAGATCACCAGATCATCCCGGGAAAAGCTCGCCTCCTTCTCACGCACCTGCGGCAGAGTAAACGGTGCATCTACCATCGGGATGTGCAGCGCTTCGGCAATATTGCCCGCAATGCGCAGGACCGTTTTTTTCGTTGTGCCGGTGCCGCTGAAATAGACAGCAACAACTCTTTTCAGTTGCATGACGTTTCCTCCTTTTACAGTGAGAAATCTTCTTCGCTCAACTTCCCCGGGTCCAGACTGACAGGGCGAGGAGGCACGCGTTTCAGCGGATCGTAGCGAAATGCGCTGCAATTGGCACAGGCATCTACAATTCCTTTTTTGCGGCACACCACCTGTTGTTCATTCAATTGGCTACCGCGGCTACAATACATGCACCGAGGCTCGATGTCTTTGCGAAACAGCATAAGTCCACCTCCTTACAGCGTGTAGATTTTGATATCACCGTCTTCGGCGGTGGCACGAATCTGAGTTACGGGATGCTCAAAAGCGGCAATGATCTGCGCCGCCATGGGATCTTCCAGTTCCTTTTGAATGGTGCGGCGCAGGTTACGGGCACCGTAGGTCAGGGAATAGGACTTTTTCACCAGTGCGTCCAGAACCCCCTCGTCCCAGGTGAGATGGAAGCCTTTCTCCTCCAGGGAGGCCTGCAGTTCCTTCAGCATGATCAGGGCAATGCCCCGGAAGTTTTCCTCCGTCAGCTGGTGGAAATATACGATCTCATCCACACGGTTGATAAACTCCGGACGCAGGAAATCCCGCAGAGCCTTCATCACACGTTCACGGCCCTGCTGGGATGCATCCTTACCGAATCCCACTGCACCGGAAGACCGGGTATCGGAGCCGGCATTGGAGGTCATAACGATAACGGTATTTTCAAAATTTACCTTACGGCCGTGGGCATCGGTAATCTCGCCGTCGTCCAGGATCTGCAAAAGGACATTCAATACATCGGGATGCGCCTTTTCAATTTCATCGAAGAGCACCACGCTGTAAGGCTTGCGGCGGATCTTCTCCGTCAGCTGGCCGGCCTCATCGTAGCCCACGTAGCCCGGAGGACTGCCCACGATACGGGAAACGGAGTGTTTCTCCATAAACTCGGACATATCCAGACGGATCAGGCTCTCCGGCGCATTGAAAAGATCATCCGCCAATTGCTTCACCAGTTCGGTCTTTCCCACGCCGGTAGCACCCACAAAGATAAAGCTCACCGGCTTATGCTTAGGGGAGATGCCCACACGGTTGCGGCGAATGGCGGCAGCTACGGAGGCAATGGCCTCGTCCTGGCCTACGATATGGCTCTTGAGGCGGTTTTCCAACTGGTTGAGTCGGTGGAATTCCTCCTCCTTGATCTTGCTGGCAGGGATCTTCGTCCACATCTCAATGACCCGGGCAATATTGTCCATGGTGAGCTGCGGAGTTCCCTTGGCACGCAGGCCGTCCAGCTCCTGCTGCAGGCGCATCTCCTCGCTGCGAAGCTGGGCAATGCGTTCATAGCAGGCATCCAGTTCCTCACTGGTATACTCTTTGCCGTCCGCCGGCTGAGCGGACATCAGAGTCTCACGCTCGGTGGTGATGGAAGCCAGCATTTTTTCCGCTTCCATGCGGCGGTTAATGTCCGCATCGTGGAGATTCATGTCGGAGCAGGCCTCGTCGATCAGGTCAATGGCCTTGTCCGGCAGATAACGGTCGGTAATATAGCGCTCAGAAAGCAGTACCGCCTGACGCAGTACACCATCGGGAATGGCAACACCATGGAACTCTTCGTAGTAATGGGCGATACCGCGCAGGATCTGCAGAGTATCCTCCATGTTGGGTTCGTTGACCGTCACCGGCTGGAAACGACGCTCCAGAGCCGTGTCTTTCTCAATATGTTTGCGGTACTCATTAAAAGTAGTCGCGCCGATCACCTGTATTTCGCCCCGGGAGAGTGCCGGCTTGAGGATGTTGGCGGCATTCATACTGCCCTCTGCATCGCCTGCGCCCACGATGTTATGCACCTCGTCGATGACAAGGATGATGTTTCCGGCTCTGCGGATCTCTTCGATAAGACCCTTCATGCGGCTTTCAAACTGGCCGCGGAACTGGGTACCGGCCACAAGAGCCGTCAGATCCAGCAGATAGACCTCTTTGCTGCGCAGTTTGAAGGGCACTTCTCCTGCTACGATACGCTGGGCCAGTCCCTCGGCGATGGCGGTTTTGCCCACACCGGGCTCACCGATAAGACAGGGGTTGTTCTTCTGGCGGCGATTTAAGATCTGCACCACCCGCTCGATCTCCTCTGCCCGGCCGATCACGGCGTCCAGCTTGCCCTGACGGGCGCGCTGAGAGAGATTGATGCAATAGTTATCCAGGAACTTGCGCTTTTTCTCCTGCTTATGGCCACCGGGATTTCCACCGGGCTGACCGCCGGCAGTTGTTTCTCCATCGGGAGACATGGCATTCCCATTGCCGAAAAGTCGATTCAGGAAGGGAAATGTTGCAGTTTTCCCCTCCTCTTCTTCGCTGTCATCTTCCGGCAGATCGCCCGCCTCTTCGGCACCGCCGAACGCCTGCATCATCTCATTGCTGATGCTGTCCAAATCCTCCGGCGTGATGCCCATGCGCTTCATCATTTCATTGACTTGCGGCAGGTTCAGCTCTGCGGCGCACTTCAGGCACAGGCCCTCGTTTACGGTCTCATTTTTTTCATTCATCCGGGTAATAAATACCACGGCGGGATTTTTCTTACATTTGGAACAAAGGGTAGGACGCATAGGATTTCCTCCGGTCACTTCACTTCAGGTTATTTCTTTAAATTTCCAATAAATGCCGCCACATCGTCTTTCACGGACAGCAGTCTGTTGAAAAGCTCTACCAGGCTGTGTTGGGCAAAGAAGACCAGCACCCGAGTTGAGGCAATGGCTTCCGGTTTGAGAAGATTGATGCTCTGCAGTACCCAAATCGCCACATAGATGACCAGCACACCGCCCAAAAGGCCGATGATGCCGCCCAGCAGCTTGTTGATGCCGCCCACTACGGGAATGTTGTTGAAGAGCTTTGTCAGCGGGCGGACAAATACCGTAAGCACAAAACGCAGGACAATGAACCCCACAATATACAAAACGGTACGTACCACATTGTAGACGACACTCTTGACTGCCGCTACAGCGGCTGTTTCACCGGCTGCAACGGCACCGCTTGCCATATTCTGCACCGCCTGGGGCAGGTTGCTCAGCTTCACCGATACATTGCCCTGGATCTTTTCCCATACCGCATCCTGCACCATGGGCTGGAGCCAGTTGGTCACCGGTGCGGCAAGTTTTTCTGCGATCAGGGAAGCGCCGAAGATGGCGGCAATCAGAACAATGATCCCAGCCAGGGAACGTACAAATCCCCTTTTTCGGCCAACGCAGGCCCCGATCACCAGTATGGCAACTGTTGCAATATCTAAAACCCAATTCATACGATTTCCTTCTTCCGCAATAACACCGTGTCGTCAATTCTTCATCGGCTTACGGCAAATACAGGCGCGCCGATTCTGCGCCCATCAGAACGGCAGAGCCGTCTGCACGCATCACCACCTGGCGTGCCTCACTGATATCCGGCAAAAGAGCCTCCTGCTCCAACACTTTATTGTAAATCGTCAGGCTGTCGCCGTACAGAACCGCAATGTAGCGGCCGGCCGCACTCAGAGAAAGAACTTCTCCCTCCAGTTCGCAACGACTGACGGTTTCTCCGTTTTTATCCACAATGGTCAGTGCGCACTGAGAGCCGGAGCGGTAATGGCTCACCAGTACTGCAATATATCCGTTTCCCAGAGAAACGCGGTGGAGATAATCCCCCGCGAAATCATGGCTTGCCGTCATTGTCCCATTCGGGCTTACAAAGTACAGGCCGTTTTCCGCGACGGCGCAGAACTCACCGTCCAGCCAGCAGAGGTCATATACAAAGGCACCGGACAGTTCTGTGGTGGCGATGGGTTCGTGCCCGTTCATGCGGTAAATGACCAGATAGCAGGAAAAGCCGGAATCCTCCCGACCCATGGTGACAATGCCCAGATAGCGGCCGTCATCCGAAGCTGCGGCGGCTATGCAAAAACGCTGGGAAGAATCAAATTCAAAGAGCGGATCCCCCGCTTCATCGTAAACGCACACACCTGCCTTGTAACCTACCATATTGCAGGTAACGACCACCTGGTCCTTCTGATTGACGGTCACGGACAAAATCTCTCCGTCGCACTCTTTCTGCCAGAGAACGCCCTTGTCGGACAACACATAGAGCTCCTTGCCGCCTACATCGTAGACCACTGCTCTGCGGCCATTGTCTGCAACAGCTGGGTGGGTAAAACGCAGGTTCTCATCGACGATGGAATCCCCGTTTTCATTCTGTAGACGCAAACGGCTCTGGGACACACTCACCAGGCTCCCTTCCAGCACGGTAAAGGTGCCTGATGTCTCAGTGTCATACCGATACAGAAGTGCACAGCCGCTGTCGTCTTTTTCGGCGCGGGCATAGATGAAGCTGCGGCGCAGCCCGTCAAAGCTGCTTTGATCCCACAGCAAAACCACAGCCACCGCTGCCACCACCACGGTGATGGAGGCCACCAGCCAGATGATACGCCTGGTCGTCGCCTTTTTCCGCTTTTCCACACGGCGAGGCTGTTCTTCCTGGGGATTCCCCAGAGTGAACTCTTTCCAGTTGTTGGTGTTACTATCCATTGAGTCTCTCATCCTCATACCACACACGGCTCAGGTACAATCCTCCCGGAGGTGCCGTCGGGCCGGCCAATGTTCGGTTGCCGGAATCCAGGATCTGCGGAATCTCCTCCGGCTTTAATTTGCCTTCCGCGGTGTAGAGTACCGTGCCTGTAATGGCTCTGACCATATTATACAGAAAACCGTTGGCGCAGACCTTCAGCTCCAGCAATTCCCCGTTGCGTGTTACGTAGCAGTAATAAATGGTGCGCACCGTACTTTTCACATTGGTCCCCACAGAGCGAACCGCCGCAAAGTCATGGGTACCCTCGAACATGCGTGCCGCAGCGTCCATCACCTGTTCATCCAATTTCTTGGGATAAAAATAGGCTCGATTGACATAGAACGGATTCTTGATGCGGGAGTTGTAGATCCGATAGGTGTACTCTTTTTTGATGCAGGAGCCGATGGCATTGAAATCCTCCGCCACCTCATAGGCCGCCTTCACCACGATATCCTCTGGAATATGGGTATTCACCGCAAAGGGCAGCCGATCCACCGGAATGGTGGAGTTGGTGTGGAAATTGGCCACGTAATGCAGGGCGTGGACTCCGGCATCCGTTCGGCCGCAGCCCACGATCTTAATGGGCTCGCCGCAGACCATGGAGAGACCTTTTTCCATGGTTTCTGCCACGGAGATCTCTGTTTTCTGCACCTGCCAGCCGTGATAAGCGGTGCCATTATACATGAGGATCAGTGCGATATTACGCATATGGTGCCGCCTTTCCTAAAAAATCAGATTCCCAGGGTCTTGAGCAGGATAATGCCTGCCGCCAAAGCCGCAAAGCCCAGCAGAGTCAGCCAATCCGCTACCCGGAAACGTAGCACATGAAGCGCCGTGCGTCCGTTACCGCCGTGATAGCAGCGGCATTCCATGGCCGTTGCCAGTTCATCGGCACGCCGGAAGGCACTGATGAAAAGAGGCACCAGAATCGGCACCAGTGCTTTGGCGCGCCTGGTGATGCTACCGGTTTCAAAGTCTGCGCCGCGGGCCTTCTGGGCCGACATGATCTTATCCGTCTCCTCGATAAGTGTGGGGATAAAACGAAGCGCAATGGACATCATCATGGCCAGCTCGTGGACCGGCAGATGGATCTTTTTCAAGGGAGACAGAAGATTTTCCAGAGCATATGTCAGACTGATGGGGCTGGTGGTATAGGTCAGCAAGAAGGTTCCCATAATGAGAAGAATGATCCGCAGCACCATGGCAATGGCGGTATAGATGCCGTTCAGGGAGATGTGCCGCAGAAGCCACACATCGCAGATGGGTTCACCGCCGGTAAAGAACAGATTCATGATGGCCGTGAATACCACAATGATATAGATGGGCTTTAAACCCTTGGTCAGCGCCTTGAAGCTCACCTTGGAGATGATGATGCAAACGGAAAGAGCCGCGATCACGATGCCGTAGGTGATGACGCTCTTGGCGTTGAACAGCGCTACGATATAGAAAATAACCGCCAGAAGCTTCGCCCGGGGATCCAAACGGTGGATAGGCGTGTTGCCGGGAAAATACTGTCCCAGAGTAATATCCTTCAGCATCAGGCCTCACCTCCTTTTCGGAGGGTGAGAAGCTGCTTTGCCAGCGCGTCCACGGTGTAGACCGCAGAGTCGATGGCAAGGCCCTTGTGCTGCAGGGCCATGGCAATGCGGGTCACCTGTGGCACATCCAGACCCACGTTTTCCAGTTCCTGTGCCCGGGCAAAGACCTCCTGAGGTGTTCCGTCCATCAGATTGTGGCCGTGATCCAGCACAAAAATGCGTTGGACATTCCCGGCGATCTCCTCCATGGAGTGACTCACCAGAATCACGGTATTTCCCTGTCTGCGGTGGTATTCACGCAGCTGCGACAGGATCAGTTCACGGCCTCTGGGATCCAGGCCTGCAGAGGGTTCGTCCAGCACCAGCACCTTAGGTTCCATGGCCAGGACGCCGGCGATGGCCACGCGGCGTTTCTGTCCGCCGGACAGCTCAAAAGGAGACTTCTCCAGGATGCTGTCATTCAGTCCCAGAGCCTCCGCGCTTCTGCGAACACGATGGTCGATCTCCTCCTGAGTCAGGCCCATATTCTTTGGACCGAACGCAATATCCTGATATACCGTTTCCTCGAAAAGCTGATACTCCGGATACTGGAATACCAACCCTACCTGAAATCGGACATCCCGGATCTTCTTCGGCTCTGCCCAGATGTCCTGCCCGTCCAGATAAATATGGCCGGAGGTGGGCTTGAGAAGACCGTTCAGGTGCTGGATCAATGTGGATTTTCCGGAACCGGTATGGCCGATGATGCCCACAAATTCGCCGGGCATCACACTGAGGTTCATATGCTCTACGGCATTGCGCTGGAAAGGCGTACCTGCGCTGTAAGTATGCGTCAGGTCGTCAACACGTATGATTGCTTCCAATGGTTTACTTCCTCAATTCCTCGATTATGGCATCCGCACAGTCTTCCACGGTAAGCGCTGAAAGCGGTACGTTCATGCCGTTTTTCTGCAGTGTGTGTAAAAGCTCCACCGTATCGGGAGCGGCAAGACCCAATTCATGGAGCCGATCCACCCGGGAGAACACCTCTGTCGGCGTGCCGTCCATGGTCAGGCGACCGCCGTTCATGACCACCACCCGATCTGCCTCCATGGCCTCGGCCATGTGGTGGGTGATGAGCACAACGGTGATATTCTTTTCTCTGTTCAGCTTATGGATGGTGGCCAGCACTTCCCTGCGGCCTACAGGATCCAGCATGGCCGTGGCCTCATCCAGCACAATACACTGAGGTTCCATGGCGATGACACCGGCAATGGCAATACGCTGCTTCTGACCACCGGAGAGAAGATGGGGTGCGTGCAGCGCAAACTCTCCCATACCCACCGCTTTGAGGGCATCATCCACACGGCGGCGGATCTCCGCGGTGGGAACACCCAGGTTTTCCGGGGCAAAGGCCACATCCTCTTCCACCACGTTGGCAACGATCTGGTTGTCCGGGTTCTGGAACACCATGCCCACACGGCGGCGGATCTCCAGCAGGAGCTTCTGATCTGTGGTATCCATCCCCTCTACATATACCGCGCCGCCCGTTGGCAAAAGCACCGCATTCATGTGCTTGGCCAGGGTGGACTTGCCGGAGCCGTTATGCCCCAGGATAACGGTAAAGCTCCCTTTCTCCACGGAGAGCGTTACATCCTTCAGGGCGTGGGAATCACGATCGCCCGCCTCGTCAGGATAAGTAAAGGTCAGATTTTTGGTTTCTATCATAGTTGACATAACAACATTCTTTCTGATTTAATACAGGGACCTGGCCCCTTTTAAGTTTCGCTCTGCCAGCGACCGGTAGCACCGCAGGGCAAGGCCATGCCGCTGTCTGTGCAGGGAAGCCCCAACTCGTCCCAGGTGACCTTGCCACCGAAGCGGTGTCCCACACACATCTGCAGGATATAGCCCAGTACGCTGGGCGCAAGGCCTGTGGTATAGCTGTTCAGCACCACGAACAGAGGCTTGTCGGACAGCACCTGCGACACCAGTTTCACAAAGGGGTAAAGATTCTCTTCCAGCTTCCATACTTCGCCGCCGGGACCGCGGCCATAACTGGGAGGATCCATGATGATGGCATCATAGGTCTTACCACGGCGGATCTCACGTTCTACGAACTTGGCACAGTCGTCCACGATCCAGCGGATGGGCGCTTCTTCCAGTCCGGAGCACCGGGCATTTTCCTTGGCCCAGGACACCATGCCCTTGGCCGCATCCACATGGCAAACGGAAGCGCCCGCCTTGGCACAGGCCACGGTAGCGCCGCCGGTGTAGGCGAAAAGATTCAGCACGCGAATGGGACGATCCGCCTTTCGGATCAGATCCATGGCGAAGTCCCAGTTGGCTGCCTGTTCAGGGAAAAGGCCCGTGTGCTTGAAGTTCATGGGCTTCACCTGGAAGGTCAAGTCCTTGTAATGGACGGGCCAGCTTTCCGGCAGCTTATTCTTGTCCCAATGGCCGCCGCCGGTGTTGGAGCGGCTGTACCTGGCACTCGGATTTTTCCATCCGCGGTTTTTGCCCACGGTCTCCCAGATAGCCTGCGGGTCAGGGCGAACCAGTATTTGCTTGTCCCAGCGTTCCAGCTTCTCACCGCCGCCGCAATCCAGCAGTTCATAATCCTGCCAACCATCCGCTATCCACATATGGGCATACCTCCGCACAATAAATCACTTTATTATACATGTACAGTGTCCGATCGTCAACTTAAAAAGGCCCTGAATGCAAAAAATAAGAGAGACCCTTTCATGGAAAGGATCTCTCCGGTTTTCATATCAGGCGAGCTTTTTGTCTTCTGTCGTTTTAGGGGCGGACTGAGCCGTTGTCTCTGCGCTCTTTTTGCCCATTTCACTCTCAGAGGGTTTTACGGCAATGCCACTGTCGATATCCTCCTGGGTGGCCAGCTGCCAGGTCTCGGGATCGTCGGTATCCTCGATCATCTTGCCCACCACAAGATAGCGGTGGTTATCATCGCCGTTCTTACAAACAGACAACAGCAAAACCTTATCGCCGTGGACAGGCATATTGTCCTTGTCCAGACGGGTGGTGCTGTCGGTCTCCTGCCAGAGAGTGGAAAAGAAATTATCGAACACCTCATCGTCGGTCATATCGTGATAATACAGGATATGGCTGGTGTCATACTGCACACCGCCCACGATCTGGTAGGTAATGCGGCGGTTTTCCTGATAGATATAGATGTACAGAGGATCATCGAAATCGTAAGTCTTCATCACGATCTGCAGACCGCCGAACATGGTGCGGTTTCTCTGATTGTGACCGTAAAGAATGGTTACGGGATCGTTAAAATCCAGACCGTTGCAGGGCTTGGTGTTGCCGTTGCTGTCGGTCACTTCCTTCTCACTGAAGATCACACCGGGCTGACTTTTGGCGCCGTCCAGATTGTGGTCCAGATAGAAAAGACGGTCCGTAGGATGCTGAACGATGGGATAACTCAAATCTGTGCCGGTATCATCTCTTTCGCCGGAACCGGGAATTTCGATCCAGCCGTAGACATCGTCATATTTCTTCATCGTTTCCACCATACCGTCGGGTTCCACGATAGGGGCCGGTTCCAAACGGGCAGGCTCTTCCTCTACGGGGTCCTCCGGAGCTTCGGTCTTTTTGCCGCAGCCGGTCAACAGGCCGACGGTCAGGGATAATACCACCAACAGCAGCGCCAGAATGCGCTTACCCAAAATCTTTTTTTTCATACTCTGTCTCCTTTTCCCAGACAGTCCGGGCGCAAACAAGAAAGCATTTTCAGCGATAAATCGCTATAGTTATAATATATCATATTTTTCTCTCAGATGCAACTCTTACTTTGCCGTGGCTTCACCGTTCCCACATGCATCGGTCATATCTTATTCTTTTGTATGTACATTGATGAATTCCGCTTTCATCTTGGAATAAAGAATGGTCTGACTGCTGTAAAGACCGGTGTAGCCGGATAGAAAATAGCTGACAGCGCAGTCTATTGCAAAAAACAGCAGACCCTGGGCACCGAACAATTCTATGGACAGAACCGCCGAAGCAATGGGACAGTTCACCGCTCCGCAGAAAACACCGATCAGGCCCATTGCCGCACCGAAGCCCGCCGGGAAGCCCAACAGCGTTGCACACCAGCAACCGAACGTGGCCCCTACAAAAAAGCTGGGAACCACCTCGCCGCCCTTGAAGCAGCAGCCGATGGTGATCGCGGTAAAGAGGATCTTCAGAATCCAGTCCCAGGGGTTGGCCTGGCCTTCCATGGCTCGCTGGATCACACCCATACCGGCACCGTTATAATCCGTTGTACGCAAGAGAAGCGTCAGCGCGATGATGACAAGACCACCCACCACAGGGCGCAGGAAATGGTTCTTTACATACTTTTGCGCCAGGTGCTCCGTGATATGCAGACCTTTGCAGAAAAAAATGCTGACAATGGCGCATAGAATTGCCAATATGACAGCGCAAAGCAGGTTACGGCCATCCACCGCCGGTGCCGCAACCGCAAACCGTGTGGGCGATATCCCCATCAGCCCTGCCACCCAGTAGGCGGTCAGAGCAGAAGTCAGGCAAGGGATCAGTCCCGCGTAGTACAATACGCCTACACTGATCACTTCCAGGGCAAATATCGCCGCCGCCAGAGGGGTGCCGAACAGTGCCGAGAAAACGCCCGCCATACCGCACAGCGTGCAAAGGGGCAGTTCTTTCTCCTCCAGGCGCAGACCCCGTCCCATTTTGTAGCCGATGCCGCCGCCGATCTGCAGAGCCGCGCCTTCGCGGCCGGCACTGCCGCCGCACATATGGGTCAGCACGGTGGAAACAAAAATCGCCGGTACCAACAGGATGGGGACTTTTTCGCCGAAATGCACCGACTCAATAATGGCATTGGTGCCCTTGCCCTGCAGGTGGCACCCATCATAGATCAATTCAATCACAATGCCGGCCGCAGGCAGCAAATAGAGAATCCAGGGATGCATCTCGCGAAGATGTGTTCCCTGATCTACGCCCAGATGGAACAGTCCGCCAACAAGACCGCCGATAGCGCCCACCAGTGCACCAACGCAAACCCACTTGAGCAATGTACAGGCGTATAAGCACATATGCCTGATTCGATATTTCACCCGCTCCATGTTGGGCATCCTCCCGAAATAACACAATTTCACGCCTGTTATATCATTTTCTCACAGCACTGTCAAATAACTGTTCATAAGTGCCTAAAAAAAATTTAGTTAATCTAACACTTTTTTGCTTTTTGTTGTTGATTATTCTGCAAAACCGTTTTATACTACAATTGTATACAAACAAAGCACCGCAAAATAATGTTTTTATATCAAAACAGGAGGAAACAATGATGAATTACAACCGTACCTTTAACTTCTCCGCAGGCCCCGCCATGATGCCGGAACCCGTTCTGGAAGAGATCCGCGATGAGATGATGAACTACCGCGGCAGCGGCATGTGCGTCATGGAGATGAGCCATCGCTCCAAGGTCTATCAGCAGATCATCGACGAGGCCGAGGCCGATCTGCGCGACCTGATGAACATCCCCGACAACTACAAGGTTCTGTTCATCCAGGGCGGCGCCACCCTGCAGTTCGCCGCTGTGGCATGGAACCTGATGAAGAACGGCAAGGCCGTGTACGTGGAGACCGGTGCCTGGTCCAAGAAGGCCATTGCCGAGGCCAAGAAGTACGGCGAGGTCATCGTGGCCGCCTCCTCCAAGGATAAGAACTATTCCTACATTCCCGATTGCTCCGACCTGGACATCCCCGAGGATACCGACTATGTCTATATCTGCGAAAATGAGACCATCCACGGTGTGACCTGGAACAAGCTGCCCAACACCAAGGGTCATGTGCTGGTTTCCGACCAGTCCTCCATGTTCCTGTCCAAGCCCTGCAACGTCTCTGACTACGGCATGATCTACGCCGGCGTGCAGAAGAACGTGGGCCCCGCCGGCATGGTGGTGGTCATCATCCGTGAGGACCTGATCCGCGAGGATATCGATCCCAAGATGCCCGTCTACATGAGCTACAAGACCCACGCTGACAACGGCTCCATGTACAACACCCCCAACTGCTGGGCTATCTACTGCTGCGGCAAGGTCTTCAAGTATCTGAAGTCCATCGGCGGTCTGGAAGAGATGCACAAGCGCAACCTGGCCAAGGCCAAGGTCATCTATGACTTCCTGGATTCCTCCAAGATGTTCAAGGGCACCGTGGAGCCCGAGTTCCGCTCCCTGATGAACATTCCCTTCGTCACCGAGAGCGCTGAGCTGGATGCCGAAGTCGTCGCCGCTACCAAGGCTGCCGGTTACGACAACCTGAAGGGTCATAAGTCCGTTGGCGGTCTGCGTGCTTCCGTGTACAACGCCATGCCCATCGAGGGCGCTCAGGCTCTGGTTGAGTTCCTGAAGAAGTTCGAGGCCGAGCACAAGTAAGACAACTTTAAGGGGGGAGTCTGCTCCCCCTTTTCCAAAATCAACAAATCTATTTTTAAAGGAGATTATTACCATGCGTATTCTGGTTACTGACGGTATGGATAAGACCGCTATGGCTCAGCTCCGTGAGATGGGTCACGAGGTTGTTGAGCAGTTCTATGAGCCCGATCAGCTGGGCAAGGCTCTGCGCGATTTCGACGTTTGCGTCGTTCGTTCCAAGACCAAGGTCCGTTCCAACCACATTGACGAGGCCAAGGGCAGCAGCCTGAAGCTCATCATCCGCGGCGGTGTGGGTGTGGACAACATCGATGTGGACTATGCCAAGGCAAACGGCATCGACGTCAAGAACACCCCCAAGGCTTCCTCTCAGTCCGTGGCCGAGCTTGCTATGGGTCACATGTTCGCCTGCGCCCGTTATATCTCCATTGCCGGCCACACCATGCGTGAGGACAAGTGGGAGAAGAAGGCATACGGTAAGGGCATCGAGCTGCAGGGCAAGACCCTCGGTATCGTGGGCTTCGGCCGTATCGGCCAGCATCTGGGTGTCATGGCCAAGGCCATCGGCATGAAGGTCGTTGCTTTTGATATCTTCCACATCCCCGGCATCGAAGAGCAGCTGGGTATCCCCTATGTGGAAATGGACGAGCTGCTGGGCATGTCCGACTTCATCTCTGTCCATGCTCCCGCAGTGGACGGCGGCGCTCTGATCTCTGCTGCCAACATCGCCAAGATGAAAGACGGCGTTTGCGTGATCAACACCTCCCGCGGCACCAACGTGGACGAGGCCGCTCTGCTGGCCGCTTTGGAGTCCGGCAAGGTTCGCGCTGCAGGTCTGGATGTCTATGCTGACGAGCCCGCTACCAACAAGGCTCTGTACAGCCACCCCATGGTTTCCTGCACTCCTCACATCGGCGCTGCTACCAACGAGGCTCAGAAGCGCATTGGTGCTGAGATTGTGGACATCATCAAGGCTATGTAATTTTACATCGATAAAAGGAGAGGGTTTTTTGCCCTCTCCTTTTATGCGCCGATCGGCGCTGCCTCCTGTTACGGTACCCGAATTTTCTTCGCGGCTTCCGCTTTTCGCTTGAAAATTCGACCGTGGCCACTCGCTCACCTCGCTTCTTCCGCCGCTGGCGGCGCTCGGCTTGCTCCCCAATGAGGCTCAGAAGCGCATTGGTGCTGAGATTGTGGACATCATCAAGGCTATGTAACCTTTTTCTGATAAAAAGAGGCACCCCCGGGGGTGCCTCTTTTTGTGCGTCTTTGGTGTCCACTCCACAAAGCAAGAACAACACCGGCCATCAGGCCGGTGTTGTTCTCTATTATTCTAAGGTATTGTCCCGTCTTTTAATATGCACCACCGTTACTGTTGTAATTGGGATTATTGGGGTCATCCGGTGCATAGTAAATATCATCGGGATTGATCTGCCCGCCTTCCGCTCCGGAAATACCGGCATTGGGGTCCATACCCTCGGTATTCGTGCTACCATCGCTCATGATATAGCCACCGAACTGTACATAATCATCATCCAATGCCACCAGGTCGGGGTAATCAAAGAAGTGAGCGCGGGAATAGTTCAGCGTACCGCCGCCTGTGTGCATGGTGCAATACTCGGTAGGAACATTGTCACTGGCGCAGTATTCGGTGGTTACACGACTGCCGCGGGGATCATTTTCACAGGCCGCCGTGGCCAGCATGCCGCTGTCCTGACAGACATTGACCGCCACAAGGCCGGAACTCTCAAAGCTCTTATCAGCCAGATTTTCATGGATCTTGGACATGACCTTCTGCCACAGCACGGCTGCCGGGTTGATACCGCCGGAATTGATGCGGGTGTTGGACTCATAGCCGCACCACACGGCTGCGCAGTAATAGGGCGAATAACCAACAAAATACTTATCTTTCAGATCGTTGGTCGTACCGGTCTTACCTGCAATATGCATGCCGGAGAAGTATGCCGCACCGCCGGTACCCTGGGTGATAACATCCTGAAGCATACTGTTCATAATGGAAGCCGTGCTGGCCTTCATGGCGCTGCGGGACTGCACTTCATTTTCCAGCACCACTTTGCCGTTGGCGTCTTCCACCTTGACAAAGGTACGGGGCTTGTTATAGACACCTTCATTGGGGAATGTGCAATATGCAGCGCACATTTCCTCTGTGGTAACACCTACAGAATAGCCACCCAAGGCCATATTGCCCAACTGGTTGGAGTCCTCGGCAGTCAGGGTGCTGAAGCCCAAGTTCTCCGTCATGAAGTTGTAGGATTCCTTGGCGCCAAGCGCATTGCAGACGCGAATGGCACAGGTGTTCAAAGACTTGAAAATAGCGCGGCGCACCGTCACAAGTCCGCGGTAATCTCCGCTGTCGTTCTTGGGCCAGGGCTGGGTGTTCTGGGGATCGTCACCGATCTGCAGCATCATCACCGGATAGTCATCCAGCGTAGTGGCCGCTGTAATGGTACCGTTGTCCAAAGCAGGAGCATATACGGAAATAGGCTTCGCGGAAGATCCGCAGGGTCGGGGTTCGGTTGCCCAGTTCCAGCCGCGGTCAGCCGTCTTAGCGCCGGCGCCGCCCACCATAGCCACGATATCGCCGGTATAGGGATCCATCACCGTAATGGCACTCTGGAGCTGCTCGGTAATGGTATTGCCGTCACTGCCGGTGCGGGTGGTGGTATAGGGTAGATTGGCGGTGTCTTCATAGACATTCTCCGCGATCTTCTGGTAATCCAGATTCACCGTGGTATAGATCTTATAGCCGCCGCCGTAAACCTGATTGATGGCGGTATTGTAATCATAGCCGAACTTGTCCATCAGGGCATCCGCCACATCTTCGATCATGGCATCGGTAAAATAGGAGTTCCATGCCGTAGAAACCTGCTTGGTGGATTCCTCCTGGGCTTTCTCCAACTGCTTGACCAGATCTTCGCCGCTGACGATGCCGTCTTCACCCATGAAATTGTTATGGATGGTATAACCGTTGGTATACAGAACATCCTCACTCATGGCCGCATCATACTCCGAACGGGAGATCTTTTTCTGGTCCAGCATGGCCTTGAGCACCAGCGATTGACGCTCCAGATTATTGCCGCGCTGCCACTCGCCCAGCAGGGGGTCAAAGCGGCTGGGGTTATTGGTGATGGCGATCAGGCTGGCGCATTCCGCCAGAGTCAGATCGCTGACATCCTTGCCGAAATACATCAATGCCGCCGTCTTTACACCGTAGCAGCTTTCACCGAAGAACACCTCGTTGAGATAAGCCTCCAGGATCTCGTCCTTTTCATAGCGTTTCTCGCACTCCAGGGCACGGTAGATCTCGATGACTTTGCGCTTCACGGTGGTCTGATTATCACCGGTAGCATTCTTGATGAGCTGCTGGGTCAGCGTGGAGCCGCCCTGCACACTGCCACCGAGCATCGTCTTGAAAATCGCGCGGCTGGTGCCGATAAAGTCCACGCCGTGATGGGAGTAAAATCGCTTATCCTCAATGGCCACCGCGGCCTTCTGCAGATCCTTGGGGATGTCCTCCAGATCCACCCAGATGCGGTTTTCACCCTCCATGAACAGGGTCTGGTACAGTTCCCATTCACCGTTCTTTTCGTTTTCGGCATACAACTCTGTAGAGACCTTGGATTCAAACTCATCAATATAGAATTCCACATTGCCCTTGAGATTGGATCTCACATAGGCCAGAAAAATACCGAAAAAGATGGTCATCGTAACCACCACAACCAGCAGCAGTGTGCCGACAATGCGGCCGATTCCTCTGAGATCTCTGCCGCGGATAATTTTCTTCTTCGGGTGCCGCGGTTGGCTTTGCATGCGGCTTTCCCCCTGTTCTATTCTGTTTGCGCCCTGCTGCATTCTTCTGCCAGAACTGCTGCGCGGATCATTTCTCTCATTTTTTCTCATGACAGGGCACCTTCCTTTCCATGGTTTTTGCCGGGAATAACACGGATATCGCACCATGCACACACTTTATCCAGCATAAGAAATATTGTACCACATCTGTCAACAGATAAAAAGCTGTTATTTTGAAAAATTCCGTCTTATATCTACAGATACTGTTCATTTTCCACTCAAATACCCGGATTTTCTGCCATTTTTTCTGTAATTCCGCACACGGTATCGCTTGCATTTTCGTGCAAAAGCGGTTATCATAATCCGGTAAATCATAATGGATACAGGAGGTAGATCCCATGCAAGAAGATTTTGGCCCCAATTTTATCACCCTGACCGACGAAGACGGCAATGATTTCGAGCTGGAATACGTGGACGCCATGGAGCTGAACGGCCAGACCTACATGGCCTTTTTCCCCACTGTGGAAGAGGGTGCCGATGAAGACAGCGAGGATTTCGGTCTTGTGATCCTCAAATCCGTCATGGAAAACGGCGAGGAGATGCTGGTAACCATCGACGATGAAAAGGAACTGGAAACGGTATATGACCGCTTCATGGAGCAGCTTATGGAAGAGGAAGAAGAAAATTCCTGAATCGTTTTTCCGTTTTCCCTTTTATTTTTGAAAAAGGCTGTTATAATAATGGCAGATGCAGCGATGCATCTGCCATTAGCGATGTATATGAGCCTTTTTTATCCTGACATTGATTATAGGGGATGTCGGATCAGTATGTGGTTTGCAGGCCTCCCGGCTGCCGTTTGCGGCTGGACGTTGGAAGCAATAAAGCAAGCTGGAGACAACCCACCTGCACAAATGGCGCAGGTTATAATCTGGCTCCTATGCATCGCTACTTTTCTGCAAAAAAACTTGTGGGAATTAACACTTGCGAATCGTAAGTGATTCCTGTATAATGTGTCGGTACATCTATTGTATTATTAAGGTGTTTCACCTACTATTTTGAGAGGACTGAATAAACAAATGAGTGCATCCAGAGAAAAGAAAAACCGTCAGAACCCTGAATTTCAGGGCGCACAGGACGCCAAGGCAATGAAGGCCGCCAAGGAACAGGCCAAGCAGCGCCGCAGCGGTATTCTGTACATCATCATCGCCGTGGCCTTTGTGCTGGTAGGTGCGTTCTCCGTTCTGAAGAACGCCGGTATTTTCGAGCGTTCCGCCGCTGCCATGGAGATCGACGGTAAAAAGTACACAGCAGCCGAAGTCAGTTACTACTATCACAACGCGGTAAACACCGTTCGCAACTCCAGCTACGCCTCCTACTTCAGCCTTGACACCTCCACGGCCTATGACCAGCAGAATCTGAACGATACCGATAAGATGTTGCTGCGCGTCACCGACGAGAGTGTTGTCACCTGGGAGGATTATTTCCGCTCCACCGCAAAAACAAACATGATCAACACCTATGCCATGGAAAAAGCAGCCAATGAGGCCGGCTTCACTTTTGATGAAGACATGCAGGCCCAGTTGGACAGCACCATGGATTCCCTGAACACCTACGCTTCTTCCAACGGCTATTCCGCCAAGGCATATGCCAAGATGATCTACGGCAAGGCCATGACTCTGTCCACCTTCAAAGATCTGATCCGTACCGATATTCTGGTGGATAGCTTCGGCACCTATTATGCAAATAACCTGACCTATGCCGATGCCGACCTGGAAGCTTATTACGAGAGCGATACCGAGTGTTTTGACCAGGCCGATTACGAATATCTCTACATCAGCGGCACCGCTGCTCCTACCACCGATGCCGACGGCAACACCGTTGAGGCCACCGAAGAAGACGTTGCCGCCGCCGCAGAGGCCGCTAAGGCCTGCCTGGCAGATGTCCAGGCCCGTGTGGCAAACGGCGAGTCCATGGAGGCCATTGCCGCGGAATATGACAACAGCACCCTCATTTCTTACAAGCATGTATCCAACGCTACCACCGACGGCTCTGACGTTGCAAACTGGGCCTTTGATGCTGACCGCACCGAGGGCGACATCACCACCATCGACACCACTGTCGAAGGCGGTACTCCCACCTACTATGTGGCTCTGTTCCACAGCGCCGGCCGTCCTGAGTATAATGTTGTGAATGTTCGCCACATTCTCATCGCCCCCGATAGCAACAATGAAGACACCGATGCCGCCAAGGCTGATGCCAAGGCAAAGGCAGAAGAGCTGCTGCAGCAGTGGTCGGATGGTGAGGCTACCGAAGCATCCTTCGCCGCTCTGGCAACTGCCAACACCACGGACTCCGGCTCTGCTTCCAATGGCGGTCTCTATGAAAATATTCTCAAGGGTCAGATGGTCGCCGCCTTCAACGACTGGTGCTTCGATGCCGGCCGTCAGACCGGCGATACCGGCATTGTGGAAACCTCCTACGGTTATCACGTCATGTACTTCGTCTCTACCGGTGATGCCGCATGGAAGGTACAGGCCCGTGACGAACTGAAGTCCGCTGATCTCCAGGAATATGTACAGTCTCTCGTCGAAGGTCTGGAAGCTGTCGAGCTCTCCGGCATGAAATACGTCGGTTAATTGATGCAACACCGAACGGGGGCGACAGAGAGTCGCCCCCGTTTTTCAGAAAGAGGTAAACGTTATGAACGAACGTTGGATCCGGCAGGAAATGCTGCTGGGAGCAGAGGCCATGGAGAAACTGGCCCATTGCCATGTGATCGTATTCGGTCTGGGCGGTGTGGGAAGCTATGTTACCGAAGCTCTCTGCCGGGCAGGCATCGGCGAGTTGACCCTTGTGGATCAGGATACGGTAGGCGTGAGCAACTGTAATCGCCAGCTATATGCGCTGGAGTCCACCGTCGGTCATGCCAAGGCGGAAATAGCCGCAAAGCGCTGCCGGGATATCAATCCCTCCCTTGCCGTACACCCCATGGTCGCCACTTACGATGCCGCCCATCGAGATGACTTTTTCCCCTGCCGATATGACTATATCGTAGATGCCATTGATCTGGTAAGCTGCAAGCTGGATCTGATCGAACAGGCCCGGCAAAGAGAAATCCCCATCATCACCTCTCTGGGTACCGGCAATAAACTGGAGCCGGAAAAGCTCACTGTGACAGACATTGCCAAGACGTCCGGTGACCCCCTGGCGCGGGTGATGCGCAAAGAGCTGCGGGCTCGGGATATTCACCATTTGAAGGTGTGCTTCAGCCCGGAGGAACCGCACAACACCCTGCAGATGGAAACACCACCTCCCGGTCGGCGCAGCGTTCCCGCCAGCGTCAGCTGGGTTCCCTCGGTGGCAGGTCTTCTCATTGCCGGCACCGTGGTTCGCGACCTTCTCACAGACGGAGGGATGATTCCATGATTTTACTGGGTTCTCTTGTGAACGGCGGCGCCATCGTACTGGGTGCCGCGCTGGGCCTTCTTTTCAAGAAAATGCTGCCGGAACGTATGCGCAGCACATTACTCCACGCTACATCGCTGTGCAGCCTGGGCATCGCCATTCCGGGATTGATCGGCAATGACGGCAATGCCCTGGTTCCCATTCTTTCTCTGGTGGTGGGCACTCTCATCGGCGAACTTTTAAACATCGACGGTGCTATGACCCGCCTGGGAGAGAGCCTCCAAAAGCGGCTGTCCGGCCACGGCTCCGTAACGGAAGGATTTGTCACGGCCTCGCTGGTTTTTGCCATAGGTGCCATGGCTGTGATGGGTGCCCTGCAAAGCGGACTGCAAAACGAGCACAGCATTCTTTTTGCCAAGTCCATCATTGACGGTGTGGCCGCCGTGGTATTTGCCAGCACACTGGGCATCGGCGTTGCTTTTTCCGGAATCACCGTGTTCGCGGTGGAGGGTATTATGGCGTTGCTGTCCTCCCTCATCGCTCCATATCTCAGTGATATGGTGGTGACGCAGATCACCTTTACCGGCTCTCTGCTGATCCTGGCCATCAGCTTCAATGTAATGGGAATCACCAAAATCAAGGTATTGAATATGGTCCCCGCCCTGATCCTGCCGATTTTCCTGTGCATGTTTTTAAAATAACGGTGCTCATACATAATAATAAAAAGACACCCGACTGGGTGTCTTTTTGTTTGGTGCGCGAGGCGGGACTTATACGCAGCCAAATCCAAGCGTTTGGAGGAACTGAATATCGAGCTGAATCTGGACAAGCAGGAGAATGAGATCGTGGACGGCGAACAAGAAGAAACGTCACAGTCACAGGATAAGGCGGAAGGGTCATTTCCGGAAAGATAAATTACGAAAATGCAAGTTCGCAAGCGGCCATTCTGCACGAAAATGCAAGTTCACGAGATTATGAGGCTGCGTTCGTTCAGCAAGGATGTATTTTTGTGATTTTCGTGTCGAATATTCGCTGTAATTCCGTGCAAATAGAGGTTGACATCTATGGATTTTTGTGCAACAATCTTTCTGAGAAAGGGGTTGTTGCGATCATGGAACGTCTTAAAAGAAAAGTGGATGACTATCTGCTCTCTTGGAAAGAAAGTGACAACAGAAAGCCTTTGATCGTCAAAGGAGCGCGGCAGATCGGGAAAACCGAGGCTATCCGTCACTTTGCCAAAGAGCATTATACTTCCGTGGTAGAGATCAATTTCATTCTGCAAAAGCAGTATAAGGATATTTTTGACGATGGCTTTGAAGTGGACACCATCCTCCGCAATATCTCTCTGAAAAATCCTGCCTTTGAGTTTATCCCCGGCGAAACGCTGCTGTTCTTTGATGAGCTTCAGGACTGTGTCAACTGCGCCACAAGTCTGAAATCCTTCTGCGGTGATGGTCGGTATGACGTGATCTGCTCCGGCTCTCTGATGGGAATCAACTATCAGGAGATAGAATCCAACAGCGTGGGAAATAAAGAAGACTATGAGATGTTTTCTCTGGACTTTGAGGAATATCTCTGGGCCAAAGGCTACTCGACGGAACAGATTGAGGGTTTTTATCAGAAAATGCGGAC
>R26__coassemble_619_pt1 | contig 20944 bp, 22 predicted proteins | sample R26__metabat2_high_PE_009 | metagenome-assembled genome bin R26
TGGAGCAGGTTCTCCCGGAACTGGCGGGCCACCGCACTGTCTGCGGTGTCAAAGAGAACGGTCTTGTCATCTTTCAGCAGGTAGCTGTTAAAGGAAATACCTTCGGGCACATCAAAAACGCCCTCGAACATGGCAAGACGGCGTCCGTCGGCACCGATCCAGGTGTAATCTTCATTGATCTTTATAAACTTACACCTGATCGTAGCATCCGTCAGTTGCAAATGCAACATAAAGAGAAAGTGTGGAGCACGCTCCACACTTTCTTATGGATAACTTAAGCCTCGACAGCAGCCTCAGCGGCGGCAGCTTCCTTCTCGGCAGCCTTGTTCAGCTTCTTCTTGGCGGTCTCAACCAGCTTGGTGAAAGCAGCGGGATCGTTGACAGCCAGGTCGGCCAGCATCTTGCGGTTGATCTCGACCTTGGCCAGCTTCAGGCCGTGCATAAAGGTGGAGTAGTTGATCTCGTTGACCTTGCAGGCAGCGGAGATACGGGTGATCCACAGGGAGCGGAAGTCTCTCTTCTTCAGACGACGACCCACATAAGCATAGGTCAAGGACTTCATAACCTGCTCGTTAGCCATCTTGAAGTGCTTGGACTTGGCGCCCCAGTAGCCCTTGGCCAGCTTCAGGATCTTATTTCTTCTCTTGCGCGTCATCATTGCGCCTTTTACGTGTGCCATATCTATTAGCCTCCTATTCTAACTTCGTAACGGATTATTTGTAAGGGATCATCTTGCGGATGGTAGCCTCGGTGGTGCAGTCAGCATAAGTGGTGCTGCGCAGACGACGACCGCGCTTGGTGTCCTTCTTGGTCAGGATGTGGCTCTTGAAAGCGTGAGCTCTCTTGACCTTGCCGCTCTTAGTCAGATTGAAGCGCTTCTTTGCGCCGCTATGGGTCTTCAGTTTAGGCATAATTGTTCTCCTTCCATTTTACCTGCCGACTTTCGCCACAGGATCGATTACTTACTTGCTTTGGGCGCCAGGAAAATAGACATGTTTCTACCTTCCATCTTGGCGGCCTTCTCCAGAGTTGCGTTCTCAGTGCACTGCTCGGCAAACTTATCCAGCAGTTCCTTGCCGATCTCGGTGTGGGCCATCTCGCGGCCGCGGAAGCGGACACTGACTTTCACACGGTTACCGTCTGCCAGGAACTTTTGGGCATTTTTCAGCTTGGTGTTGAAATCACCGACATCAATGCTGGGAGACATGCGGATCTCCTTGATCTCTACCACGTGCTGGTTCTTCTTGGCTTCCTTCTCGCGCTTGGCCTGTTCAAACTTGAACTTGCCGTAATTCATCAGCTTGCATACGGGTGGCACGGCCTGCGGGGAGATCTTCACCAGATCCAGTCCGCGTTCCTCTGCAATACGCAGAGCTTCCTCGGACGAAACGATACCCAGCTGCTCACCGTCTTCACCGATGAGACGCAGTTCGCTGTCATTGATTTCTTCATTCAGTTGATGTGCTGCCTTGCTAATACCGAAGCACCTCCAATCAAAAATAAAAACGCGAATGCTCATGGCATCCGCGCAACAACACAGAGACAACGTCCCTGATTCAAACGCTGTTGACCTGTTCGCTCATGCTGCAGGTGAGGCGGATGCACCGACCTTCTTTGTTTTCCTATGGTATGTTACATCACATGATGGCTGTTGTCAACTACTTTTTATTCGTTTTTTGTGTTTTTTGAGAATACTTTTCGTCCTTTCCGGCCACAATATCTTTGCACAACAAAGGAGGTGCCACAATGGACGATAAAAACATGAAGAACACTACGAACACCACGAATACCAAGAACGCCAAGAACACCACCGATACTTCCAACTCCAAGGACTATACCGGCAACGACAAGACTTCCTCCAAGGATACCAAGGACAACAAGAATTGCCGCTGAATCACGATCATGGGTGGGCAGATGCCCACCCATGGTTATTTCTATCGTCAGTGCAGAGTCTTGGGATAGGTACCGTTATCATGGAGCTTTAAAAGTTCCTGACGGACGGCTTCACGGTCCTCATGGTAGGTCATGCCGAACCAGCGATCGGCGCTGTGCAGCACGGAAACCGCCATCTTGCCCTCGTCGATCAGTTTGCCCACCAACATAGGCAGCAGGCACTCGCCTTTGAGGGGATCGGTGGCAGGATTTTTCAGGAAGTCGGTAAAGTATTCGTCCATATACCCGTACAGTTCCGGGGTAAAGCCCCAGAAGTTCATGGACACCGGCGTTTCGGGTGCCAGCTCATGGCGATTACCATCGGCCGTATCGGCGATAGAACCGTCGGGGAACAACTGGATCTTCATGGTCTCCTGAATACCGATAAGCTTACCGTCTTCCACCTGACATACGCCGCGGGTGACCGTGCCGTGCTCAGAGACGGTGTTCTTCAGCAGGTAGCCCACCATGGTGGACTGTCCCTTGCCCAGCTTCAACAGCTCTTCATAGATGGCGCGGAAAGCATCCACGCCGTAATAATCGTCCGCATTGATCACGCAAAACGGCTCATGTACATATTCTTTGGTGCAAAGAACCGCATGGGCTGTACCAAAGGGCTTCACGCGGTCAGGATGGATAGTATACCATTTGGGGATGGAATCAAAGGTCTGGTAGGCATAGACCACCTCCACAGGCTTTCCCTCTGCCGTGCGAAGCTTGCTCAAAGTTTTGCCGCAGAGATTTTCCATCAGTTCCCGAATTTCGGGCTTGATGATGAAAACGATCTTATCAAAACCGGCACGTACTGCATCGTAAATGCCGTATTCCATCAGAATTTCACCGGCAGGGCCAACGCCATCCACTTGCTTATTGCCGCCGTAACGGGAACCCATACCGGCAGCCATGATGACTAAAGTTGTGTGCATTGCGCAATCTCCTTTCCGTTTGTGGGGTCATCATAGCACATTTTCCCCCTGCTCTCAATGACTTTTGTGAAAAAAAGCGATGGATTTTGTCGCTGCGTGGCGCTATAATAAAATTCGCTGTTTATACACGGAGGTTTTTTGTATATGAAGGATTCCAAATTACTGGGGCATATTTTTGCCATCTTTACCGTTATTGTATGGGGCAGCTGCTTCGTGCTGACCAAGAATCTGTTGGCCATCGGTCTGACTCCCCTGCAGATCACCCCCTTGCGGATGGCGCTTGCCTATGTCACGCTTCTTGTGATGCGGCCCAAATTCCTGAAGCTTCCCTGGAAGGATGAACTGATGTTTGTGCTCATCGGCATCACCGGCGGCAGTCTTTACTTCTACCTGCAGAACGCTTCTCTGGCCCATACATATTCCGCCAATGCCAGCATCATTGTACTGGGTCTTTCCCCCATTATTACCGTCATTCTGGCCCAGATCTTCAGCCGCAACAACGAAAAGCTGGGCAAGTGGGTTTACTTCGGTGCCCTCATCGCCATCGCAGGCGTGGTTTTGGTGGTCTTAAACGGCACACTGACCTTCCATCTGTCCCCCAAGGGCGACCTGCTGGCACTGGGTGCCGCTGCCGCTTGGGCTGTGTACTCCATTCTTATTAAAAAGTACACCGAACAGTACGATAACTTCATTGTCACCCGCCGGGTGTTCTTCTGGGCGTTTGTTACCGCCGTTCCTCTGATGCTTCTTTCCGACGGTATGCCCTCCGTGTCCGTGCTGAGCAACCTGTTCACCACGCCTTCTGTTCTGATCTCCTGGCTTTTCCTGGGCATGTTCGGCAACGCCATCTGCTTTGCCATCTGGAACATCGCCTTCAAGTCTCTTGGCACCGTCATCACCAACAACTACCTGTACGCCTCTCCCTTTGTCACGGTGATCGTAGGTTGGCTGCTGCTGGATGAACCCATCTCCTTAATGTCCATCGTAGGTGCGGTGCTCATCACCATCGGCGTGATCTTCGCCTATAAAACGGATAAACCCAAATCAGAATAAAAACAAAAAGAGCTGATCACTGCGGTCAGCTCTTTTATTCTGCTTAGATCTTCACATCACATTCCATGCTCATCACGGCTCTGCCGCCGATTCGAATTTTGATTTTATCACCATCGGCAAAGAGCTTACTGCGGATCTCAGAGGGACGGTTCATATGCTCACCCTGAATGATTATATTTTCTTTTCCGGGAACGATAATGTCCTGCAGATACAGATAGTAGGTCAGCGCACCGTTACTGGTGCCGGTTGCACATTCTTCGGGGATGTCGTAAAGCGGTGCATAGTTGCTGCAATAGGCCGTACAGGTATCGTCACCGAGGCAGAACATGTGGACGCCCGTCACATCATACTTGCGGGAAAGCTCCGTCACAACGGCTTCGTTCTGCACAGCGCGCATCAGGGTTTCATGATCCTTCACCGGCATCATAATGTCGGCAAGGCCGGTGGAGATGATTTTGGGCATGAAACCCGCCGGTTTATCTGCCACAGTAAGACCGTAGGCTTCGTACAGTTCGGGCAATTCCGCTTCGGTCAGTTCCCGCAGAAGCTGCGGCGGTGCCATATCCATCCAGACGGTATCGCCCTCCACCCCGATATTCAATTCTCCTGCTTTGGTATGGGCGATAAATGCGCCGTCGCCGATCCGATCGGTAGCACGTAGAAGGGCAAAACTGCCGATGGTGGCATGGCCGCAAAGATCCACTTCACCCGCCGGTGTAAAATACCGCAGAGAGATACTTCCGTCCTTTTCCGGGGTAATAAAAGCCGTCTCAGAGTGTTTGAGTTCCGCGGCGATCTTCTGCATCAGTACATCATCCAACGGTTTCTCCGGCAATGTCACACCGGCCTGATTGCCGCCGAAGATCTTCGCGGAAAAAGAGTCCATTACATAGGCTTTCACGGAAAGCACCTCCTGCAAATTGTTTACAAAACCATTATAGCTCATGGTTTCCTGAAGGGCAAGCGGTTTGACAGAAACTATTCCAAGGAGTATGATGGACACAAATCACGAAAGGAATCTCGTATCCAAAATGTTGGAAAATCAAAATCTGCGCTCCCAATATGCCCATTTTGCACTGGCCACGGTGGCTTCCCTTCTGGTATTCTCCCTGTACTCCATGGTAGACGGCTTTTTTGTATCCTGGGGTGTCAATGAGTATGCCATGAGCGGTGTGAATCTGGCAGTGCCCTATACCAATGTACTGTTCTCTATCGCGGTGCTGTTTGCCGTGGGAACCAGTACCATCATCGCCATCTATCTGGGTGAGCAGAAGGTGGAACAGGCCAATCGCCTGTTCAGTCAGAACATTGCCGTTTTGTGTATCATCAGCGCTGTGGTGACCGCAGTGGTGATGCTCACACTGCCCGCCTTTACCCGTCTTTTGGGTGCTGACGAGATCACTTACGGCTACACTTTTGATTATCTCCGGGGACTTGTGCCTTTTTCCGCCTGCTTTATCATATCCTACAACCTTGAGATCCTTATCAAGACGGACGGCTATCCCAAGAAAGCCTTCTGGACGGTCATTTCCGGTTGCATTTGCAACTGTATTCTCGACTATGTAGCCATCTTTCTGTTGGATATGGGTACCTACGGCGCAGCTCTTGCCACCGGAATCAGTCAGCTTCTCACCTGCTGCGTATATCTCTATCACTTCCTGCGGGAAAAGACCACCTTCCACTTCACAGGCTTCAAGATGGACTTCTCCATCTATAAGCGGCTGATCCCTCTGGGGATCCCCGACGGTGTCACCGAGATCTGCAACGGTCTGATGATCTTCCTTTTCAACCGTACTATCGTGAGATGCCTCGGCGCTGACGGCCTTGTCAGCTACACCATCATCGCCTATACCAATACGGTGGTCATCAACTGTCTGGTTGGCCTCTCCCAGGCGGCGCAGCCGTTGGTCAGCTACCATTACGGCAAAAAGGAGCACGATGCCTGCCGAAAGCTTCTTAAGTACGCCATGGTCAGCGCCGGTATTTTTGCCCTGGTGATCTGGGGGCTTCTTCGTATGGGCGGCGGATATCTCATTCAGGCCTTCCTGGGCACCGAAAATTCTGCCCTCAATGCTGCATCGCTCAGTGCTCTCCATCGGTACAGTCTGTCTTATCTTTTGGTGGGATTCAACATCGTTATCGGCGGTTATCTCACCGCACGGGAACGTCCTGCAGGCTCTCTTGTGATCTCCGTAAGCCGCGGCTTTATTCTACAGGCAGGTGCGCTTCTCATTCTGAGCTATTCTCTGGCGGGAACGACCATCTGGTTTGCCCCTGTCATCAGCGAGATCCTCTGTCTCGGCATTGCGGCAGTCTTTCTTGTAAGGTCTTATAAACACACATAAAAAATCGGAAGCCGCCGGGCTTCCGATTTTTTCATCAATACTTCGGCAGGTCCTCATCGGTGATCTCGCCCTTGCAGACAATGTTGGTGGGACCGGTGAGGTAGAGGTTGGTGACCTTCTCTCCTTCCCGTTCCACATTGATAATCAGCTGACCGCCGGTCATGTCCACCTTGACCTCATGGCCGCTGACCTTGCCCAGCAGAGTCAATACGGTGACCATGGAGCCGGTGCCGGTGCCACAGGCATAGGTGAAGTCCTCCACACCACGTTCATAGGTGCGCTCATAGACATGATCTTCGCCGATGATCTCATAAAAGTTTACATTGGCACCCTTGGGGAAAGCCCTGTAATAGCGGAGCTTGCGGCCCAGGTCAAACAGTGCACGTGTATCGTATTCTTTCAGGTTGGTAATGGGCACTACCGCATGGGGAATACCGGGATTGCCCAACTCCACATAAGCGCAGTCATAGGTGACGCCGTCCACGGTGGCCTTGCCCGTAAGATTCATGTTGCAGGGGTCGTTCAGGCGCACACGATAGAGCCGCTCATTGACGCGCCAGCCGGTGACCATACCGGCGGTGGTCTCCACCTTCTGCACCTCACCTGCCAGACCGTTTTCATAGCCGTAGCGGCAGATGCAGCGGGCACCGTTGCCGCACATCTCGCCCATAGAGCCATCGGAATTAAAGAACAGCATCTTATAGTCACCGCCGTAGGTGGGATTCTCCACCACCATAAAGCCATCGGCACCGATGGACATATGGCGCTCGCACAAGGTTCGGATGATCTCCGGCCATTTTTCGTTGGGCACCTCTCCATTGCGGTTATCCACCACAATAAAATCATTGCCCGCGCCATTCATTTTCCAGAATTTCATATGATCACTCTTTCCCAAGCTGATACAATATTCAATCTATTGTTCCCTCACAGTTTAGCAACTATCCACCCCTTTGTCAAAGAAAAACGCCTCGGCCTTTCGGTCGAGGCGTTTCAGCTTGTCGAAAACGTCTTTTCGACAAGCTGAAACCGATTTTAATGGTGAACGACACCCCTGATGGGTTTCTTTCACACTTTCTTCCTTTCCGTCATCAAACCTTTTCGGAGTTCTTTGACAGCCTGAAACGCCTCGGCCTTTCGGTCGAGGCGTTTCATAATGCAGGATCAGATCATGCTCTTGAGATCAGCGGCAACGGTGATGGGGGCTGCGGTAGCAGCCTTGACATCGTCAACGGTGAACTCGGGGTTGATCTCGGTCATGACAAGACCCTTGTCGGTGACTTCGAGAACACACATCTCGGTGATGATCTTCTTCACACAGTGGGAAGCAGTCAGAGGCAGACGGCACTTCTCAAAGATTTTGGGATTGCCCTTAGCGGTGTGCTCCATGCAGACGATGCAGTTCTTTGCACCCACGCACAGATCCATAGCGCCGCCCATACCGGGCATCTTCTTACCGGGGATGATCCAGTTGGCCAGGTTGCCCTCGGCATCAACTTCCAGAGCGCCCAGGAAGCAAGCGTCCACATGACCGCCGCGGATCAGACCGAAGTTGGAAGCAGAATCGATGAAACCACCGCCGTAAGCCACGGAAGCAACGCCGCCGCCGGCATCCACAACGTGGTAAGGATCGTAGTTGGCGTCACCCTCTTTGGGGGTAGCACCGGCGGAGACGATACCCAGCTCAGCGTGGATGATCAGCTCAACGCCCTCGGGCAGATACTTGGGAATCATAGTGGGCAGGCCGATACCCAGATTGACAACGTCGCCGTTTTTCAGTTCTTTAGCGCAACGCTTGGCAATAAAGCCTTTGATTTCGGACTTTTCCATTACTTTCTGTCTCCTTCCACGATGTAGTCAACGCACATACCGTAGGTATGAATGTTTTCGGGCTCGATCTCGCCCACGGGAACGATATACTCACACTCAGCGATCACGGTGTCAGCAGCGGTAGCCATCACAACGTTAAAGTTGCGCATGGTGCCCTTGTACCAGCAGTTACCGAACTCATCACACTTATATGCGCCCAGCAGAGCGAAGTCAGCGTGAATGGGGGCCATCTTCAGATAGGTCTTACCGTTAATGACTTCTTTGCCCATGCAGAAGGGGCTCTCTTCGATGAGGGTATCCACACCGACAGGAGTCAGCACGCCGCCGAGACCTGCGCCGTCAGCGCGAATGCACTCAGCCAGAGTGCCCTGGGGCAGCAGGTTTACTTCCAGGGTGCCCTCGGTGTTCTGCTCACCGACTTCGGGAGTCATACCCACATGGGTAGCGATCAGGCGCTTGACCTGATGATTGTGAACCAGCTCAGCAATGCCGAAAAACTCTTCGCCCATAGGACCGGTAGCACGACCGCAGTCGTTGGCGATCAGGGTCAGATCCTTGGTGCCCAGCTTCACCAGTTCCTTGACAATAGCGCGAGCCTGACCACAGGCCAGGAAGCCGCCGCACATAATGGTGGCGCCGTTGGGGATCATCTTTGCTGCCTCAGCGGCAGTCAATACAGGTTTCTTTGCCATTTCTGTTCCTCCTTGTAATATTTGTACGTGAGAACCAACGGCTATGTCTCCACAACCATCGGTAAATTAAAATTTGCAACAAAAGATTACTTCATGCCGCGCTTAACCATCTCGGCCACAGCGAAGGATGCCACGTCATCGGCATACTTGCCGGCACCGAAGCCGGCATCATAGCCCAGCTCCTTGGCCAGCTCATGGGTGATACGGGGACCGCCGCAGCAGACCACGAACTTATCACGCAGGCCCTCGGCCTCCAACAGCTCGATGAGGTTGGTGAGGTTCTGGATATGGATATCCTTCTGGGTAACGGTCTGGGAAACCAGCAGCACGTCAGCCTTCAGTTCCAGAGCTTTCTGGATGAACTCCTCGTTGGGAACCTGAGAACCCAGGTTGTAAGCTTCGACCATCTCGTAACGCTCCAGGCCATAGTGACCGGCGAAGCCCTTACGGTTCATGATGGCATCAATACCCACGGTGTGGGCATCAGTACCGGTGGAAGCACCCACCATAACGACCTTGCGGCCGATATTCTCACGAATGTAATCGTTGGTCTCCTCCATGCCCATCACGTCGGACTCGACGGTGACAACATGGATGTCCTCATAGTTGACGCTGTGGACACAGGAGCCGTACACGACATAGAAAGTAAACTCGTTATCCAGAGCATGATGATGTGCCACGTTGGGCTCCTCGAGGCCCATCTTCTTGGCGATCTGGCGGGCAGCTTCTTCGCCGCGCTCGTCATCCTTGACGGGCAGAGTGAAGCTGGTCTGCACCTTACCGTCGTTCATGGTGTCGCCGTAGGGCTTCACACGGGTCAGGTCCAAAGTGGTATCGAAGTCGATTTTATGGGTGTTATACAGTCCGCTACTCATTCTGCTGCCACCTTACCTTTCATCTCTTCCACGAAGGGGTTGAAGTACTTGTCGTCCTTCACCACAACGCCGGCAAGGCCCTTGCCGCCGTCCTTAGGACGCTTGACATCGGCGAAGATACCCTTCTCGATTGTGGTGAACAGGCCCAGCTTTTCGATTTCCTTCAAAAGATCGGTTGCCTTGGCCAGAACCTCGTTGGCACGGGACTGGATGATGCCGCCGTCCTTGTAAACGATATCGTTGCCGAAGTCCTTCATGGTACGGAAAATGTACTGAGCGTTCTCGATGGACAGAGCACGGTCGGACATGAAGGGGGTATGGATAGCCTCGGTCATCATGCCCAGCAGGTGCAGCTTCTGGCCGGTCATAATGGTCACCATGTTGAACAGGGCATCCTGGATATGGCCGCGGAAGATGTTACCGGTCATGAACTTCGTGGGAGGCATATACTTCAGAGGCGCATTGGGGAAGATCTCACGGGCCATCTGTGCCTGTGCCAGCTCATACAGGAAGGTGTTTTCCACGGAGGGATCCATCTCGAAGGCGTGACCCAGACCCATCTGCTCCTCACGCATGCCGGCGCTCTTGGCAAAGGCTTCGTTCAGGAACTGGGAGGCGGTGACGGTGTGAGCGGAAGTGATAGCGTCATCGGTGGTCAGGTAGTTATCCTCACCGGTGTTGATGATCACGCCGGCATAACCGTTGATGATGCGGGAGAAGTACTGGTCAACGATGGTGCGCTGCATGTTGATATCGCGGAACAGGATGCCGTACAGAGCATCGTTGAGCATCACATCCAGACGCTCCAGAGCGCCCATAGCGGCGATCTCGGGCATGCACAGGCCGGAGCAATAGTTGCACAGGCGGATATAGCGATGCTGCTCTTCGCCGACCTTATCCAATGCAGCACGCATCAGACGGAAGTTCTCCTGGGTGGCATAGGTGCCGCCGAAGCCCTCGGTGGTAGCACCGAAAGGCACATAGTCCAGCAGAGACTGACCGGTGGTACGGATGACGGCGATGATGTCGGCGCCCTGCTTGGCACCGGCACAGGCCTGGATAATATCCTCATAGATATTACCGGTAGCCACGATGATGTACAGATAGGGGCCTTCCTTATCGCCCCAAGCATTCAGATACTCGTTACGCTTGGCAACGTTGGTATTGATGCGAGCGATGGTCTTGTCCACGAAAGGCTTGATGGCCTTGCGGATATCAGCGTCAGAATGAGCGGGGACCTTGCTCAGATCCAGCTCGCCGCGGTCCACGGCCTCTGCCACGCCCTGGGGATCCAGACCCTTTTCCAGCATGGCATTACCGATGGCCCAGGAGGCACCGGCGCCGAGAATACCGGTGGCCAGCAGGTGGTCAACCAGTACGTTGGGCATGGGGACGTCCATCTCGTTGACGCCATCGATACCCAGCAAACGGCAAACGGCACGCTCCACCGTAACGGTGGTATGCTGATCGATGAAGCTCTGGGTATCAGCAGCCACGCGGGCAGCGGAAGCACGAGCCTGTTCGACCAGATCAAAATTTAAGCCGAGTTTGCTTTCCATAGTGTTACCTCATTCAAAAGTTTAGTAAATTCGGCAGCAGGCAGGCCTACGCCGCCTGCTGCCGAAGGGATAGTTTGCTTATTCTGATCTATCGATTAGTGCTTCACGTGACGCTCGTTACGCAGCAGCTTGGTGGGCTCCAGATAACGCTGGGGAGTGCCCTGTGCAACCCAGGCCACACCGGTCTTCTCAGCAACCTTCTTGCCGGTGCAGACGTCGCAGTGGCAGTTCTGGACGTAATGCTCGGGCTCGGTGTAAGAAGTGATAACACCCTCGAAGTTACGCAGGATAACCTTGCGAGGAGTCTGGGAGATCAGGTAGTTGGGCATGACAGGAGTCTTGCCGCCGCCACCGGGGGCGTCCACCACGAAGGTGGGGATGCAGTAACCGGAGGTATGACCACGCAGAGCTTCCATGATCTCGATGCCCTTGGACACGGGAGTACGGAAGTGGCTCAGGCCCAGAGAAGGATCGCAGGCATAGATGTAATAAGGACGTACGCGCATCTTGACCAGGCCGTGGACCAGATCCATCATGACATGGACGCAGTCATTGACACCGGCCAGCAGCACGGTCTGGTTGCCCAGAGGGATACCGGCATCGGCCAGGCGAGCACAGGCTGCAGCGGCCTCAGGAGTGAACTCCTTGGGGGTGTTGAAGTGAGTATTCAGCCAGATGGGATGATACTTCTTCAGCATGTTGACCAGCTCGGGAGTGATACGCTGGGGGCACACCACGGGAGTGCGGGAGCCCAGACGGACGATCTCCACGTGAGGAATGGCGCGCAGGCGCTTGATGATGTACTCCAGAGCATCATCGCCAACCATCAGGCAGTCACCGCCGGACAGCAGAACATCGCGGACCTCGGGATGAGCGGCCACGTAATCGATGCACTTGTCGATCTGCTTCATGGGCACTTCGCAGTCGTTCTGACCGGCAAAACGACGACGGGTGCAGTGACGGCAGTACATGGAGCACTGGTCAGTGATCAGCAGCAGCACGCGGTCGGGATAACGATGGGTCAGGCCGGGCACGGGAGAGTCGGTATCCTCATGCAGAGGATCAGCATCTTCGTAATCGGCAAAATCCAGCTCCTCGGCGCGAGGAATGGCCATCTTACGGATGGGATCAAAGGGATCGTCCAGATCAATCAGGGACAGATAATAAGGAGTAATGGCCATACGCAGCTTGCCCAGAGTCTTGGCAACGCCGGCTTCCTCATCGGGAGTCAGGGTCATGTACTTCTTCAGATCTTCCACGGTCTCAGCGCGGTTATCAACCTGCCAATGCCAGTCGTTCCACTGCTCTTCGGGAACATTGGCGAACAAACCGTTACGAGTTTTCATATCGGATATTCCTCCTAAAAATATTGGTGTACGGATGCGCCTTTTGGCAGAGGTTTCCCTCTGCCAAAAGATCGGTATTGATTAGCAGTACTTCTCGTCGAACAGCTTGCGCAGCTTGGCGTTCTCGCGCAGCACGTCCAGAGTGATGTTGGCGTGGTTCTTGGTGTAGCCGTTACCAACGATCATGGTGACGTCCTTACCGATACCCTCGGCGCCCAGAGCAGCCTTGGTGAAGGAGGTAGCCATGGAGAAGAAGTAAACCAGACCGTCATCACGGACGGGCAGGATAGCGGACATCTCGCAGGACTCGATGTTCACGCAGCAGATGGACAGATCGTATTCCTTGCCGCCGGTAACCTTCAGGGCCTCTTCCATAACCTCGACGGGCTTGGTGCAGTCAGCCACGATCACGTCAGTGTAAACGCCCAGTTCCATCAGGCCGGGAACCTGCTTGGGATTACGGACAACGCCCACGACCTTACCGTTGGGGCCGACTTTCTTCATAGCTTCCCAACCGCACAGAACGCCGGACTTGCCGTTGGCGCCCAGGATCAGGACGTTGTCACCCTCGTGGGGCAGCTTGCGGGCCTGTGCAGGAGCACCGGCCACGTCCAGAGCGGCCAGGGCCAGAGGCTCAGACATATCCTCGGGCATCTTGGCATACAGGGCAGACTCGAACAGGATTGCCTTGCCGACGATGTCAACGCGGTCGATTTCCTTGTGGATGGACAGGATCTTCTCGATCTTCAGGGGAGTCATGGACAGGGACACCAGGGAAACGATCTTGTCGCCTTCCTTCAGGTCGAAGCCGGGCTTGTTCTTCAGATCCTCACCAACGTGAGCAACAACGCCCTTGAACATACCGCCGGAACCGGTTACGGGGTTCTGCTGCTTGCCGCGCTCAGCGACAATACCCATGATCATTTCGCCGATCTTCTTCTCGTCGCCGCCGCAAGCGTCGGAGATCTGAGTGAAGGAAGCGGAGTCGATGTTCAGGGAAGTGACATCGCAAACGATCTCGTTGGAATAGACCTTGGACATATCGTTGTCGATCTTCCATGCAGCCTGGGTCAGAACGCCCTTGGGCTCGATAACGCGGTGAGTACCATACTTGTTGCCTTTCAGTTCAGCCATTTTAAATATCCTCCTAAAAAAATTGTTGTATATGATTGAAAATGTGTTCGCTTACGAATTACTTACGTTTGGGCAGAGACAGGATCTCGCGGGCCTCATCGGAGGTAGCAATCTCACGACCCAGCTCCTTGGCCATACGAACGACCTTGGCCACCAGCTCGCCGTTGGAGGCAGCCTTCTGGCCCTTGCCCAGATAGACGTTATCCTCGAAGCCCACGCGAACGTTACCGCCCATGGCGATACCGGCAGCGGCCATGGTCCAGGCGGACTTGCCAACACCGGTGACGGTCCAGGTGGAACCTGCGGGGATCTGGCTTACCAGATGGCACAGGTTGGGAATGGTGGCGGGAGTGCAGCCGCTGACGCCCAGCACGAAGTTGAACTGCATGGGAGCGCCGGGAACCTCACCCTTCTTGGCCATGGTCAGGATGGTATCCAGATGACCGATCTCGAAGCACTCATACTCGGGCTTGATGTTGTTCTTCAGCATACGGGCACCGAATGCGCGCATGGTGGGCATGGTGTTGTCAAAAATCTCATCGCCGAAGTTGCAGGTACCGCAGTCCAGGGTAGCCATCTCGGGATAAAGCTCAGTGGGCTGCAGACGCTCATCGGGAGACATACCGGTAGCGCCGCCGGTGGAGGGGATCATGATCACATCGGGCAGTTCCTTGCGGATGGCATCCATCACAACGCGGAAACGCTCGCGATCCTGGGTGGGGGTACCGTCGTCATTGCGGACATGGATGTGCAGGATAGCAGCACCGGCCTCATAGGCGGACTTGGCCTCACGGACCATTTCCTCTACGGTGTAGGGAACAGCAGGGTTGGAAGCCTTGGTGACTTCAGCGCCGCAGATAGCAGCTGTGATAATCAGCTTTTCCATATTTGCTTCTCCTTATTACGAAATTACTTCTTGATTTCCTTGCGCTGGCAATCCTTGGGGGTGACGCAGGTGCCGTGAGCACGGCAGACCACGATAGGCTCAGCCAGAACGTCAGCAGCGGAGGCAGAGATGTCGCCGCGGGAGACGATGACCTTGCGAGCCTCGAACTTCATGGTGCGGGAGGTGTTGCCGATCTTCTCGATTTCGCCGTAAGCCTCGATGTAATCGCCGGCATACACGGGAGCCAGGAACTCGATGTTGTCGTAAGCGCAGAACAGGCCCTCATCGCCGTCGCACATGATCAGCAGCTCGGTAGCCACATCGCCGAACAGGTGCACCATGTGGGCACCGTCCACCAGGTTTCCGCCGTAATGAGCATCCTTGGCGCTCATGCGCAGGCGCAGCAGAGAAGTCATCTTTTCCATAGTAGTTTCCTCCTAAAATAAAAATTAGTTCTTCTTCCGTGGATTCCCTTTTCAGAGTTGGCCTCGATGCGCGAAAAAAAAGCGCCATCGGTCAAGGTCATTGACCAATAGCGCTCCATGTAAAATACATGACAGTAGCGGCACATCTGTGACACTCCCAGACTGTATATACGGGCATATATACAGTCTTCGGCGAAAAACCCCTTCTTCATCGATCAGATCTGTACCCGCAAAGCACCGATGAGTACCCTGTTTTTCGCGCCTCTATTGACTGATATGGAATTTTGGATCATCTAAATTATAACAAATATTGTCGGTTTGTCAAGCCTCTTTGTTAAGCAGTTCACAATATTCTTACGAAAATTTATGCAAAAAATCAGGCGACTTTGCACAGTATGCCCGAAAGATTTTCGCCATACATAGATTCTTAATAGGATCGCTCAATTTTTTCCAGGATTTCCGGCTCCAGAGACAGCATCCGACAGATATTCAGCGCATCCCGGGGACAGCCCTCCTTGCCCATCACACGGTAAAGGCCGTAGTTCATGTGACGGGCGATAACAGCCACGCCGCTTTCGGTGGTGGCGGCCATCTCCACGCGGATCTTGTCGGGATCGATGTCCCGCAGACCGATGATCTGGTAGTGCAGTCTTGCGAATTCCGCCACCTTGTCGTAGTGGGTGGTCAGCACGGAGATGGCGTTGACCTCGTTTAAGTATTTGGTGACGGCCTGCACGATGATGGCACCCTCGTCAGGGTTGGTACCACGGGCAAACTCATCCAGCAGGAAAAGTGAATACCCCTCCTTCACCTGCTGCAGGGTCTTCTGGAATTCCACAATCTCGCTGCCGAATCCGGAGAGGCCGGACTGGATGGACTGCAGATCGTCAAAGAGCATCTTCACGCTGTAAAACAGGGGCATCCTGGCACTCTTGGCACATACCAGGAAACCTGCCTGGAAGAGAAGCGCATTGAGCGCCACCGTCTTCATGGCCACGGACTTGCCGCCCATATTGGCACCGGTAATGACCGTCGCACCGCGGTCAAGCACGATAGAAACGGGAACAAATGTTCTTCCCTGCTTGTCCAGCAGATCCACGATCTCCGGGTTCACCATATCGGTAAGTTCCAGCTCGCCGTCGGTAATGGCAGGCAAAACGCCGCCATAGCGAACGGCGAAAAGGGCTTTTTGGATGATAAAGTCCAGACGGCCCACACTGTCGGCATCCTGCAGGAGATCATCCACCATGGGTGCCAGAGCCTGTGCCATGGTGCGGCGCACCTTCATCTCCTCGGCATCCTCTTCGGCGCAGATACGGGTGCGCTCCTGACGGAGATTATCCTTTTCGGCATCGGTGAGAGCCTTATAAAGACGGGATTCCACGTCCTTCTTGGCGGCACGGATCTCCCGGAGCTTTTGGGTGGCACTGTCGGGGATATAAAAACCGCGGCTGCCGGTACTATCGGGATCCAGAACAGCCAATGCGGCAGAGGGGTCGTGGAAAGTCAGATCTTCAAAGTGGATCTTTTCCTCCATCTGGGCAAAAAGGGGACGCAGGCCATCCAGGCGCTGCAGATATCCCTTGATCTCAAAGAGTTCTACATGGTCGGGCACCTCACCCGTCTGGCAACGTTTGAGGGAATTGCGGATATCCTTCATCTGGCACAGAAGCACCATGGTCTTGTCGAATACGGTTTTCAGGTCGGCGGCATTGTCCGCGGCACGCTTGACGTTGCCCAGTTCTGCCTCCAGCTCACGGCGTTCATCTGGCGCATAAAAGCGCAGGCGACGGATACGTTCCAGGCCAAAGGGACTACAGCCGTGCAGCGTCTCCAGGCAGTATTGCAGACCGATCTTTACTTTTTCATCAAAACTGATCTCGATCATCGTTACTCAATAGCCTCCTTTACGTTGATGACAGGCGCATCTACCGCATCGGACATCAACGCCATGAAGCGGTCTTTATCGAACTTCCAGCCGTAGGCGGAAACGGGATTGATGGTCACACACAGGGTACGGGCGGCCTGGGCCGTCTGCAACAGCACATTGCGGATCTCCAGCTTATCCAGGGTATCCGCCGTCAGCATCACTTTGCTGGGATCGGCCACCACGATGCGGCCGCCGCGAAGTACGCCGCTTTTGAGAAGCGGCACCACCATGGTATCGGTGAGGGCGCCGGTCACATAGGCCTCGCCATTGTCTTTGAGGCTCTGTTCCATAGGGCCCTCGGCGGGAATGGTATCGGCCTTGGGCAGGTTCATCAGACGGTAAATATGTACGGTGTCCGCTATCACCTTTTCCATACTCATGTGATAGCTGGCACCGGTGCAGAGGATCACGCCCTCTGCCACGGCACGGGCACCCAGGCTCTTACGGCCCAAAGCGCCGTCGATGATGCTCTGATCGGCACCCAATTCAAAAAACAGGCGCGACACTTCCTTGAGTTGCGTGGTAATGGAGGGACCCGCCAACTGCACATAGCCATCGGACAGCGCCCGCATGATCACCACCTCGCCCAACGGTGTGGGAATGCCCGTTGTGTACAGGATCTCCTTGGTCACATCGCCCAGGCGCAGCATCTCATGGGCTGTGGCGATCATGGTGCCGCGGCGCACAAAGATACTGGGCTTTTCCGTGCCGGTGACGATATCGGTACTCTCTCCGTCGCGGCCGATGGAGGTGAGGCCGAGAATGTTGTCCGTCTCCTGGCGCAAAAGCCAGTTGAGCACAGTGGTCTTGCCCGCATTTTTACACATGCCCACAATGGACATGGTTTTCACACTCTGTAATTGTTCCAGAAGCGGCTGATTCATTGCAGTTCTCTTTTCTGTGTTTTGTACATTATCGCATCCAGGCCGGTGACGAACGCCGATGGATGCCGGAAACGATTCCCATGGCGACAAACAGCGTCACAACGGAAGAACCTCCGTAACTGAAAAACGGAAGGGTCAAGCCGATGACCGGCATGACAAACAAACACATGCCCACATTGCTGACCACCTGGAAAATCAGCATGGCACCCACACCGACTCCCACATATTTCTCCATATCTGTCTCCGCATGCCTGGCCACATAGAAGCAGCGCAAAATGATGGCGGTCAGCAGTGCCAGTGCCAGAATACAGCCCAGCATGCCAAGCTCTTCGCCGATGACGCAGAAAATGAAGTCCGTGTGGCGGCTGGGCAGACTGTAGGAAAAGGTGCTCTGTGTCTGGATACCGTTGAGATAGCCCTGGCCGAAAAACTTGCCACCACCCAACGTCAGAATTCCTCTGGTCTGCTGCCAACCGGTTTCCATGGGCTTATAGCTGTGGTCAAACAGCACCCGAAAACGGTCTTTCATATAGTCGGGAATCTTATCCAGCTCCCAGAGCAGGTAAAAGGCGATGCCGCCTCCGGTCAGCGTTAGAATAAACCATTTGATGGCCATTCCGGCGATGAAGCACATACAGGCAAAGATAAACAGGAACACCAACGCACTGCCCATGTCCGAAGAAATCGCATAATACACTGCAAACAGAACACCGAAATGGGCCGCCGGCAACAGAATATTGCGAAATCTGTTGAGATCATAGTTGTCTTTCAGCCACTTCAACTGATATGCCAGCACCACGATAAACACCAGCTTGGCGATCTCCGCAGGCTGAATACTGACAGGCATAAAGGGAAATTTCAGCCACGCACGGTTGCCGGTTCCGTCATCCACGCCAAAGGGAGTCCGCAAAAGACCGATCATCACCGCAGACACCAAGCACATCCACTTCCAGCCCTTTTTGGCAATGGCGGAAATATCCAGCAGTGAAACCAGAAAATAGAGGATGATGCCCAGCACCATGGCCACACCCTGCACCAGAACATAACGGTTGCTCTGCATATAGCGAGTGGCACTGTAAACCATCAATAAGCCGTAACCGTTGGCAGCACAGCACAGCAGCAGCAGAACCACATCTACCTGCCGGGGCAGATCGATAAAGAAATCTCGAATTCTTCCCATGCGATGCCTCCTCTCCCAGCTCATAATGCGCCATAATACTACTACTGTAGTGTACCACAAGAAGTTTTCTCTGTAAACGGTGGTCTTTCTCTTTTCTTTTGAATTTTTATGTGGTAAAATGGCGAAAATGACGAAAAGGAGGTGCCGCAAATGGAATACATCACCCACTCCCCTGCTGAGACGGAAGCGTTGGGGCAACGGTTGGGCGCGGCTCTTTCCAAAGGTTCTGTGGTAGCCTATCGTGGTGGTCTCGGTATGGGGAAAACCGCCTTTACCAGAGGTCTTGCCCGTGGCCTGGGGTATACCGGCCGCGTCACCAGTCCCACATTCACCATCGTTAACGAGTATCTGGGTGCCATGCCCCTTTTCCATTTTGACATGTATCGGTTGGATGATGAAGACGCTCTTTTTGACATCGGCTGGGAGGACTATCTCACCAGAGGCGGTGTCTGCGCCGTGGAATGGAGTGAAAACATATCCGCGGCTCTGCCGGAAAACACCGTGTATGTCAACATAGAGCGCGGCACAGAGGACTGCGACCGCATCATTACCATTACAGGAGGCGTTACCCTTTGAAGATTCTGGCACTGGAAACCTCGGCCAAGGCCGTGTCTGTGGCTGTGGCTGAGGATGATCATATCATTGCTTCCCGTTTTGCCAACGAGGGCGAGACCCACAGCGTGACCATGATGCCCATGTTGGACGAGATGCTGAAATCCGCCGGTCTTACCCTACGCGATATGGATCTTGTCGCCGTGTCTAACGGGCCCGGCAGCTTTACCGGATTGCGCATCGGCGTATCCGCCGCCAAGGGCCTTGCCTGGACGCTGGACCTGCCCTGCTGCGGCGTGTCCACGCTGTATGCCATGGCACAGAACGCACTTTCTTTTGAAGGACTGGTCATCGGTGCCATGGACGCTCGGCGCAGCCAGATCTACAATGCCCTTTTCCTCTGCCGCAACGGTAAGCTGGAGCGTGTGAGCGAAGATCGCGCCATAGGCTTGGATGTCCTTTTACCCGAGATGGAAAAATATCGCGATCTGCCGAAACTTGTGGTTGGCGATGGCGCCGGGCTGTGCTATACTTATTTGTCAGAGCATGGCATTGCCTGTGAAATGCGAGAGGGCGAAGAAGGCCTTCAGAATGCAAAAGGCGTGGCAAAAGCCGCCTATGAAATGGCAAACCGCGGCGAAACCGTGTCGGCCCGAGACCTGGTGCCGGTATATCTGCGGCTTTCTCAGGCTGAACGCGAGCGCTTGGCAAAAGGCCTGCCCATCACCATTGAACAATAAATTTTTTATATACGGAGGATAAGATTATGAGTGAAAAGTTCCCTACCCTGCACATTGTGGATCATCCCCTGGTACAGCATAAGCTGACCGTCATGCGTGACAAAAATACCAGCGTCAAGGAATTCCGCACCCTGGTGGGCGAGATCGCCATGCTGCTGACCTACGAGGCTACCCGCGACCTGACCACCAAGCTGGTAGAAATTGAAACCCCTCTGTGCAAGTGCAATATGCCTATGCTGGCCGGTAAGAAGATGGCCATCGTCCCTATCCTCCGTGCAGGCCTCGGTTTTGAAGACGGCATTCTGACTCTGGTACCCTCCGCCCGTGTGGCTCATATCGGTATGTACCGCGACGAGGAGACTCTGGAGCCTCACTTCTACTTCCTGAAGTACCCCAAGGATATCGCTGAGCGCGATGTGCTGATCGTCGATCCCATGCTGGCCACCGGCGGCAGCGCCGATATGGCCATCACCAAGATGAAGGAACTGGGCTGCAAGAACATCAAGCTGATGATTCTGGTTGCCGCTCCCGAAGGCGTGGAAGTGATCTACAAGAAGCATCCCGACGTGGAGATCTACTGTGCCGCTCTGGACGATCATCTGAACGAGAACGGCTATATCGTTCCCGGTCTGGGCGATGCCGGCGACCGTATCTTCGG
>R26__coassemble_790_pt1 | contig 17722 bp, 10 predicted proteins | sample R26__metabat2_high_PE_009 | metagenome-assembled genome bin R26
GCTTTTTCAACTACATTCTTAAGGAGTGCAATCATATGGCTACACTACAAGAAGAGATCTCCCGGCGGCGGACATTCGCCATCATCTCTCACCCCGACGCCGGTAAGACCACATTGACGGAAAAGTTCCTGCTCTACGGCGGGGCCATCGCTCAGGCCGGTGAGGTCAAGGGCAAGCGCGCCAAGGCCGCCACCTCCGACTGGATGGAGATTGAAAAGCAGCGCGGCATCTCCGTGACCTCCTCGGTGATGCAGTTCCGCCATGACGGCTTTTGCATCAACATTCTGGACACCCCGGGCCATCAGGACTTCTCTGAGGACACCTACCGCACCCTCATGGCCGCCGACAGCGCCGTGATGGTCATCGACGGCGCCAAGGGCGTGGAGCCCCAGACCCGCAAGCTGTTTAAAGTCTGCGCCCTGCGGCATATCCCCATCTTCACCTTCGTCAACAAGATGGACCGGGAGACCCGGGATCCTCTGGAGCTGTGCGAAGAGGTGGAGTCCGAGCTGGGCATCGCCACCTGCGCCATGAACTGGCCCATCGGCTGCGGTCAGGAATTCAAGGGCGTGTATGACCGGGAAAAGAAGTGCATCCTGCACTTCACCGATGCAGGCCATGCCAAAAAAGCAGGCATTACCGAGGTGGAACTGGACGACCCTGCTCTGGAGGGCATGATCGGGAGCCGTCTCTGCAGTAAGCTCCGGGACGATGTGGAGCTTTTAGGCGCCGGTGCGGAGTTTGACCTGGACGCTGTGCGCTGCGGTCAGCTCTCCCCCGTGTTCTTCGGCTCTGCCCTCACCAACTTCGGCGTAGAGCCTTTCCTGGAGGCCTTTTTGAAGATGACCTCCTCTCCTCTGGCCCGTGAGAGCGACGAGGGCGTGGTGGACACCTTCAGCCCTGATTTTTCCGCTTTCGTGTTCAAGATCCAGGCCAATATGAATAAACTGCACCGCGACCGTCTGGCCTTTATGCGCATCTGCTCCGGCAAGTTTGAGCGCGACAGCGAATACTTCCATGTCCAGAGCGGCAAGAAGATGCGCCTGAGCCAGCCCCAGGCCATGATGGCCGCCGAGCGCGAGATCGTGGAGGAGGCCTATGCCGGCGACATTATCGGCGTGTTCGACCCCGGCATCTTCTCCATCGGCGACACCATCACCGTGCCCGGCAAGAAGTTCCGTTACAGCGGCATCCCCACCTTTGAGCCGGAGATGTTCCGCATGGTCTCCCCCAAGGACACCATGAAGCGCAAGCAGTTCGTCAAGGGCGTGGAGCAGATCGCCCAGGAGGGCGCCATCCAGATCTTCAAGATGCCCGGCACCGGTTATGAGGACGTGGTGATCGGCGTGGTGGGTCAGCTGCAGTTCGAGGTGTTTGAGTACCGTATGCGCAATGAGTACGGTGTGGAGATGCGCATGGAGGGTCTGCCCTATGCCCATCTGCGCCGCATTGAAAAGTACGACGGTGATCTCAAGGAGCTGAATCTCTGCACCGATTCCCGTGTGCTGGAGGACTTCCGGGAGCATTTCTTCATCGCCTACGGCGGTGAGTGGTCGCTGAACTATCTCACCAAGAACAACCCCGGCCTTACCTTTACCGATCAGCTGACGGTGTAAGATAATCCGTTCTATATGCAAAAAACCTTTCACCGTGAGATACACGGCGAAAGGTTTTTTCTTGTTTGCTATTGAAAATCAGCCCACGGCTCTCTGCTTTCTCTGGAGAGAAAGTCTGTCTGCGATCATGGCGATAAACTCTGAATTGGTGGGTTTTCCCTTGGCGGAGTTGACGGTGTAGCCGAAGTATTTCTGCAACGTCTCCAGGTCGCCCCGATCCCAGGCCACCTCGATGGCGTGGCGAATGGCGCGCTCCACACGGCTGGCGGTGGTTCCGAACCGTTTGGCCACCTCGGGATACAGCACCTTGGTGACGGCGTTGATGACGTCCATGTCCTCCACGGCCACGATAATGGCCTCACGGAGATACTGATAGCCCTTGATATGGGCCGGCACACCGATCTCATGGACGATGGCGCTGACCTGACCTTCCAGATCGGTGCCCACGGTAGGGACGCTCTCGGGCGCCATCACCCGATGCATCTGCTCCAACAGAGAGGGCAGGTGCACGGGCTTTGCCATAAAGTAGCTTACGCCCTTTTCCAGCGCCTGGGTCACCGTGGCATGGTTGCAAAGAGAGGACACTGCGATGATCTGCGGGCGGTTCTGCGCCGGCAGCATGGTCAGAAGACCCAGACCGTCCAGGGAAGGCAGCATCATATCCAGCAGTACCAATGCAGGCTTACGGGTGCAGATGAGATCCAGCGCTTCCATACCGTCGCCGGTCTCTCCCACCACCGTGAATTCGCCGGTCTCTTCCAGACTGCGGCGCAGCAGAATGCGAAACTCCTCGCTTGTGTCGGCAAGGAGAACAGTAATGCGATTTTCCATAGGCAGTTCCATTCCTTTTTGAGAATTAAGTGTCCCACGCAGCGCTGCGGGCATTCCGCGATAAAACTGATTTATCGCTTTGCTCGGTTACAAAGTAGCAGAATCAGTCAGCATTTTCAAGGCATTTTTGTCGAAATATTATATGTTTCGTTCGACATTTTGCGACAGTTTTGGTGAATCTCACGATGTTGTGGTAAGGTGACTTTTTTCGACACAAGATAGGGCTTCCTCCGCAAAAACAGTTGACTTGACAAGCGGCCTGTGTTACAACAGCCAAAACGAGTTTTTCACAAAGGAGACCCTTCCATGAGCCTGCTTTCCGCCGTGAGCGATCTGACGCTGCCCCTGCATGATTCCATGACCTGCTCTGATCTGACCGTCCAAATGGTGCTCATCACCGTGGTGGGTGTTTTTCTGGGCTCTTTGATGGACGCCATCGCCGGCGGCGGCGGCATCATCACCGTACCCACCTACCTGCTGGCGGGTTTGCCCGTCCACTTCGCCCTGGGCACCAATAAGCTCTCCGCCGGCATCGGCACCGTGGCCTCCACGGTGCGATACGTCAAAAGCGGCTGTGTCCACTGGAGAACCGCCGTTCCGGCCGTTGCGCTGGCTCTGGTGGGCGCCTATTTCGGCACCAAGCTCCAGCTGATGGTACCGGAGAGGTACCTGCAATACCTGTTGATCATCGTATTGCCCATTGTGGCGATTCTCGTGCTCCGTCAGCGCAAGCTTCCCGAAGAGCCCGGCAACATCACCCCCACCCGTCAGATGGCCGTGGTGTGCAGTGCCGCTCTGGTGGTGGGTGCCTATGACGGGTTTTACGGCCCCGGCACCGGCACATTCCTGCTGATCATCTTCTGCGGTCTGGCCAAGATGGATGTACGCACCGCCGGCGGAAACGTGAAGCTGGTGAATCTGGCCTCCAACGTGGGCTCGGTGATCACCAGTCTCATGGGTGGCAAGGTGTTCATCCTGCTGGGCTTCATCGGCGCTGCGGCCGCACTTCTGGGGCACTATATCGGCGCAGGCCTGGCCATCAAAAACGGCTCAAGGATCGTCAAGCCCACGGTGATCATCGTGCTGGCTCTGCTGGCGGTCAAGATCATCTCCGGCCTGGTGGGCGGAAACGGCTAAACCGTAACGGGCCCGTTTCCGGGAAAAAGGGCCCTGCGCCTTTATTTTTCCGTTGACAAACACCGCCAAAGTGAGTATATTACACTTAATATCGTAAAATTGCGATGAAGGGGACAGTAGCGCCTCCGAAACGCCTGTAAAGAGAGCCGCCGGTGGGTGCAAGGCGGACAGGCAGGACAAGCGTGAAGATCACCCCGGAGCATCCGGCTGAAAGAATAAAGTAAGCTCGGACGGCACAGGGCCGTTATCATCCCTTGTCCCATATCGGTGGGAAGTGAGTGGCCATGCTGTGCATGGCAACGAGAGTGGTACCGCAGAGGTTTTAACGCGCCTTTGTCTCTTACAAAAGAGGCAAAGGCGTTATTATTTTAGTAGTCTCAGGAATTCATCATATAAGGAGAAACACAATGGAGTACAAAAAAACACTGAACATGCCCAAGAGCGGCTTCCCCATGCGTGCAGGTCTGCCCATGCGTGAGCCGGATATGCTCAAGCACTGGCAGGAGATCGACATCTACAATGAACTGCTGAAGAAGAACGACGGCAAGCCCCTGTTCTCTCTCCACGACGGCCCTCCGTTCTCCAACGGCAATATCCATATGGGTCACGCCCTGAACAAGGCCATCAAGGACTTTATGACCCGCTCCGCCGCCATGCGCGGATACTATACCCCCTACATCCCCGGCTGGGACAACCACGGCATGCCCATCGAAAGCGCCATCATCAAGGAGCAGAAATTAAACCACAAAGCCATGAGCGTGGCGGACTTCCGCAGTGCCTGCCATGACTATGCCCAGAAGTATGTGGATCTCCAGAGCAAGGGCTTCCAGCGCATGGGCGTTGTGGGCGACTGGGAGCATCCCTACTGCACCATGGACAAGACCTTTGAGGCCGAAGAGATCAAGGTCTTCGGCGAGATGTACAAGAAGGGTTACATCTATAAGGGCCTCAAGCCCGTGTACTGGTGCTATCACGATGAGACCGCTCTGGCAGAAGCCGAGATCGAGTATCAGGACGATCCCTGCACCACCGTGTATGTGAAGTTCCCCATGCATGACGATCTGGGCAAGCTGGGCCATCTGGATCTCTCCAAGCTCTTCTTCGTGATCTGGACCACCACCATCTGGACGCTGCCCGGCAACCTGGCCATCGCCCTGCATCCCGATGAGAGCTACGCCATCGTCAAGCCCGATTACAGCGACGAGATGTATATCATGGCCGAGGCACTGGCAGAGAAGGTCATGGGCATCGGTCAGTTCACCGGCTATAAGATCATCGAGACCCATCCCGGCTCCTTCTATGAGAATATGCTGGCCGACCACCCCTTCCTGGACAAGACCTCCCGTCTGGTGCTGGCCGATTACGTCACCATGGACAGCGGTACCGGCTGCGTCCATACCGCCCCCGGCTTTGGTGCCGACGACTATCAGACCTGCATGCGCTACGGCATGGACATGGTGGTGCCCGTCAACGACCAGGGCCGCCACACCGACTATGCCGGCAAGTACGCCGGCATGCTGGTGGAGGAGTCCAACCCCGTCATTTTGAATGACATGAAAGAAGCCGGCAGCCTCTTTGCCCAGCAGCAGATCGTCCATAGCTATCCCCACTGCTGGCGCTGCAAGCACCCCATCATCTTCCGCGCCACTCCCCAGTGGTTCTGCTCTGTGGAGTCCTTTAAGGACAAGGCTACCGCCGCCTGCGAGGATGTGCGCTGGCTGCCCGCCTGGGGCATCGACCGCATGAAGAGCATGATCACCGAGCGCAACGACTGGTGCATCTCCCGTCAGCGCCGCTGGGGTCTGCCCATCCCCGTGTTCTATTGCAAGAAGTGCGGCAAGCCCATCTGCAATGACGATACCATCAAGACCGTAGCCGATATCTTCGAGAAAAAGGGCTCCAATGCCTGGTTCGACATGGAGGCCGAGGATCTGCTGCCCGAGGGCTACACCTGCCCCGAATGCGGTGCGAATGCAGGCTTCGAGAAAGAAACCGACACCCTGGACGGCTGGTTCGATTCCGGCTCCACTCACTTCTGCACCATGGAGCGCGACCAGCACTTCTGGCCCGCCACCGTGTACTTTGAGGGGCTCGATCAGTACCGCGGCTGGTTCCAGTCTTCTCTGCTTGTCGCCGTGGGCGCTCTGGGCCGCGGCGCACCTTTCAAGGAGTGCATCACCCACGGCTGGACCGTGGACGGCGAAGGCCGCGCCATGCACAAGTCCCTGGGCAACGGCATGGACCCCAATGAGATCATCTCCAAGTACGGCGCAGACCTGCTGCGTCTGTGGGCCGGCTCTGCCGACTACCATGTGGATGTCCGTTGCTCCGATGAGATCTTCAAGCAGCTCTCCCAGAACTACCTGAAGTTCCGCAACACCTCCAAGTTCTGCCTGGATAACCTTGTGGGCTTCGATGCCAATGATCTGGTATCTCCCGCGGATATGCTGCCGCTGGATAAGTGGGCTGTCACCCGTCTGAACGCTCTGATGGAAAAGGTGGAAGCCTACTATAAGGACTACGAGTTCCACTCCATTGCCCACGCTATCAACGATTTCTGCGTCATCGACCTTTCCTCTTTCTACTTCGACATCATCAAGGACCGTCTGTACTGTGATGAGGAAAACGGCCTCAGCCGCCGCAGTGCCCAGACCGCCGTGTGGATGATTCTGGACGCCATGACCCGTATGTTCGCTCCCATTCTGGCCTTCACCTGCGATGAGATCTGGCTGGCCATGCCTCACCGCGCCGAGGATGACGAGCGCAACATTCTCTTCAACCAGATGAAAACTCCCTACACCGAATATGCACTGGGTGAGGATGAGATGGCCAGGTGGAACGCTCTGGAAGATCTGCGCACCGCCGTCAACGGCGCTCTGGAGCAGGCCCGTGCCGACAAGTTGATCGGTAAGGCGCTGGAGGCCGAGGTGGATGTCACAGTTCCTGCCGAGCTTGCCTTTGCCGCGGAAATGGACGCTTCTCAGCTGGCCGACATCCTCATCGTGTCCCAGGTGCGCGTCACCGTGGGCGATGAACTGAAAGTCGCCGTCAAGCCCGCCACCGGCTGCAAGTGCGCACGCTGCTGGAAGGTGCTGCCCACCGTCAGCGGTGAGCTGTGTCCCCGCTGCGCCGCTGTGGTTGCCAAGCTGCCCGTCATCGAATAAAACTGCAACGCCATATAGCAAGAAGCCGCCCGGACGGGCGGCTTTTTTTACGCAGTTCATCATAATGTGTACCCCTCCTGCGCATACTGGGCAAAGAGGTGATTTTATTGAAAAAGCATCCTGCCGATGCCGTTTCAAAATGGGGAGGTGAACGATTATGAAAGCAATGGTCAACGAAAAGGCCTGCATCCGATGCGGCCTGTGCGCCGCCACCTGCCCTGCGGTGTTTTCTCTGGAGGAGGGCGAGAGCGCCCGCGCCATAGAGGGGGATATCCCCACGGAACAGCAGGTTGACACCCGGGCCGCCGCAGACGGCTGTCCGACTTCTGCTATTGAAATCAAGTAAAATATCGAAAATTCCCCTTTACAAACCCGAAAACCTGTGTTATCCTTTCGAAGTACGCTTTAATTTGCGTCAATATCGCCCCTCGTCTTCGTTTTCGGATCATTCACCTGTCCTAAAACGCAGCCTGCGGGTCAAATTAAGAAAGGTGGAAACACACTATGATGCTCAAAGACCAGAAGACCTCCATCATCGAGGCCAATCGTACCCATGCTACCGACACCGGTTCTCCCGAAGTCCAGGTTGCCATCCTGACTGAGCGTATCAGCCAGCTGACCGAGCACCTGAAGGTTCATCCCCATGACTTCCACAGCCGTCGTGGTATGCAGATGATGATCGGTAAGCGCCGTCGTCTGCTGGACTACCTGGCCAAGAAGGATATCGAGCGCTATCGTGCTCTGATCGCCAAGCTGGGTCTGCGTAAGTAATCGTGAAATCAGGGTGGTGCACACGCACCACCCTATTTTCAATATACAGGGCAAGCCATAAAGTGCCCTTAGAACTTGAAAGAGCGCCTGAAAAAGACAAAACTACCCCTCCGTCACTTCGTGACACCTCCCCTGACAAGGGGGAGGTGAGATTACGCTTCGGTTTACACGTCGTGTCCTTGGCTCCCTCTGTTGAGGGAGCTGTCAGCGAAGCTGACTGAGGGAGAGCACATTCCATCAGACCCTCTTTCAAGTGCTAACGGTTTGGCTCGCCCCACAAAAAACAAAAGAAAAGGAGCCAAAACCATGTCTACGATCATTACCAATCGTCAGTTCCCCGGTTACCACAAGTATTCCATGGATCTGGCCGGCCGCCTGCTGACTCTGGAGGTGGGCAAGCTGGCTGAGCTGGCCAATGCCGCCGTTATGGTGGGCTATGGCGACACCCGCGTGCTGTGCTGCGTCACCGCCGCTCCCCGTCCCCGTGACGGTATCGACTTCTTCCCTCTGAGCGTTGACTTTGAAGAGAAGATGTACTCCGTGGGCCGCATTCCCGGCAGCTTCAACCGCCGCGAAGGCCGTCCCGGCGAAAAGGGCATCCTGACCTCCCGCGTCATCGACCGCCCCATCCGTCCCCTGTTCCCCTATGATTTCCGCAACGATGTGTCCGTGATGTGCACCGTCATGTCCCAGGATCACGACTGCTCCGCCGAGGTGGCCGCCCTGATCGGCGTGTCTGCCGCTCTTGCCATCTCCGACATTCCCTGGAACGGCCCCGTGGGCGCCGTGAAGATGGGCATGGTGGACGGTGAGCTGGTCATCAACCCCAACGCCGATCAGCGCAAGGTTTCCGATCTGGACGTCACCGTGGTGTCCACCGGCAAGAAGGTGGTCATGATCGAGGCCGGCGCCAATCAGGTCACCAACGACCAGATGTTCAACGCCATCCAGACCGCATTCAATGAAAACCTCAAGCAGATCGAGCTCATCAACCAGATGGTGGCCGAGATCGGCAAGGATAAGTTCGAATATCCCCACGCCGACTTCGATTACGATCTGTTCAACAAGATCACCTCTGACTTCATGGACGAGGCCAAGGCCGCCATGGATACCGACGATAAGAACGTCCGCGAGGCTCGCTGGAACGCCATGATCGAGCATTGGCATGAGAAGTATCTGGAAGAGTTCCCCAACATGGATCAATATCTGGAGGAGATCACCTACAAGTTCCAGAAGATGATCGTCAAGGAATGGCTCTTGCAGGGTCACCGCGTGGATGGCCGCCAGAAAAACGAGATCCGTCCTCTGGCCGCCGAGGTGGGCGTTCTGCCCCGTGTCCACGGCTCCGGTCTTTTCACCCGCGGCCAGACCCAGGTGCTGTCCGTGGCCACTCTCGACACTCTTTCCGCCAACCAGAAGCTGGACACCATCTGGGAAGAGACCGAGAAGCGCTACATGCACCACTATAACTTCCCCGGCTACTCCGTGGGCGAAGCCAAGCCCGCCCGCAGCCCCGGCCGTCGTGAGATCGGCCACGGCGCACTGGCCGAGCGTGCTCTTCTGCCTGTGATTCCTCCCGTGGAGGAGTTCCCCTACGCCATCCGCGTGGTGTCCGAGGTGGTTTCCTCCAACGGTTCCACCTCTCAGGGCTCCATCTGCGGCTCCACGCTGGCACTGATGGACGCCGGTGTGCCCATCACCGCTCCCGTGGCCGGCATTTCCTGCGGCCTCATTCAGGACGATGACGGCTCCTTCACCACCTTTATCGACATCCAGGGCGTGGAGGACTTCCACGGCGAGATGGACTTCAAGGTGGCCGGCACCAAGAAGGGCATCACCGCCATCCAGATGGACCTGAAGAACGACGGTCTGACCATGGAGATCATCAAGAACGCTCTGGATATCACCTATGATGCCCGCGTGCAGATCCTGGATCAGATCATGCTGCCCGTCATCAGCGAGCCTCGTCCCGAGGTGAGCCGCTGGGCACCCAAGATGATCACCATGCACATCGATCCCGAGCGTATCCGCGAGGTCATCGGTAAGGGCGGCGCCGTGATCCAGAAGATCGTGGCCGAGTCCGGTGCCAAGGTGGACATCGATGACGACGGTACCATCCATATCGCCTCCCCCGATGCCGCCTCCTGCGAGGCCGCCCAGAAGTTCATCAAGGAGATCGTGTTTGAGCCGGAAGTAGGTGCCCTGTACTATGGCCGCGTCAAGAGCATCCTGAACTTCGGCGCTTTCGTGGAGATCGCTCCCGGTAAGGACGGCCTTGTCCACATCTCCAAGCTGTCCGACAAGCGCATCGAGAAGGTGGAGGATGCCTGCAAGGTGGGCGACATGATGTGGGTCAAGTTCATGGAGATCGACGAGAAGGGTCGCTGGAACCTCTCTCACAAGGACGCCATGAAGGAGATCGCCGAGCGCCAGGCCAACGGCGAGCAGATCGGCTGATTTGCGGATTGTGAAGCAAATAAAAATGAGAGTCGCAATAGCGGCTCTCATTTTTTGGCTTTTACGGAGCAATTTTTCGCAGACAAAAAGGACAGGGGCACAGCGCTCCTGTCCTTTCGGTATGATTCCATTACTCCTCCGTTTTCTCCTCTGTGGGAGCCTCCGCCGGCTTTTCCTCCGCCGTTTCCGGCATGGGAATGGGCTCGGACACCATGTTGATGTGTCGGGCGGGTGCCTCGATGGTGTTGGGTGCGCTGGGACGGAAACCGTCCTGCAGAGCCTTCTTGCCTGCGCCGAAGTTGTCCGCTTCTTCAGGGTCGCGGCCCTCGATGATGGCCATCATCTCCTGACCGGTGATGGTTTCCTTCTTCAGCAGGTACGCGGCGATCTTGTCCAGCAGCTCGCGGTTTTCCGAGAGGATCTTTTTGGCGTCCTCGTGGCACTGGCGGATGATCTTGATGGTCTCCCGATCGGCGGCGGCGTAGGTCTCCTGGGCGCAGGTCATGGAGTACTGACCGTCCAGATACTGGTTCTGAATGGAGCCCAGCGCCATCATGTCAAAGGCCTCGCACATACCGAAGCGGGCCACCATGTTGCGCGCCATCTCCGTTGCCCTCTCGATGTCGTTGGCGGCACCGGAGGTCATGGTGTTGCACACCACCTCTTCGCTGGCACGGCCTGCCAGAAGCGTGCGGATCTCGGCGAGAAGCTCGTCGCGGGAGTGGAGGAACTTTTCCTCCTCGGGCAGATGCAGGGTATAACCCAGTGCGCCCTGGGTGTGGGGTACGATGGTGATCTTGGAAACGGGCTGGGCATTCCGCTGCTTGGCGGCCACCAGCGCGTGACCCACCTCGTGATAGGCGATGATGCGCTTTTCCTCCTCGGTGATGACGCTGCCCTTCTTTTCGGCGCCGGCGATGACCAGCTCGAAGGACACCAGGAGGTCCTCCTGATTGACGGCCTTGCGTCCCTTGCGCACGGCGCGCAGAGCGGCCTCGTTCACCAGATTGGCAAGGTCTGCGCCCACGGTGCCGGCCGTGGCCTGGGCGATCTTCTCCAGATCTACATCCTCGGAAAGCTTGATGTTGCGTGTGTGTACCTGCAGTGTGGCCAGACGGCCTGCGAAGTTGGGACGGTCCACGGTGATGCGGCGGTCGAAACGGCCGGGACGAAGAAGCGCCTTATCCAACACTTCGGGACGGTTGGTGGCGCCCAGAACGATGACACCCTTGGAGGGGTCAAAGCCGTCCAGCTCGGCAAGGAGCTGGTTGAGGGTCTGTTCCCGCTCATCGTTGCCGCCGAAGCGGCTGGCATCACGGGACTTGCCGATGGTGTCGATTTCATCAATGAAGATGATGCAGGGAGCGACTTTCGCGGCTTCCTTGAACAGGTCGCGGACGCGGCTGGCGCCCACGCCGACAAACATCTCCACGAAATCGGAGCCGGAGATGGAGAAGAAGGGTACGCCCGCCTCCCCGGCCACGGCCTTGGCCAAAAGGGTCTTACCGGTACCGGGAGAGCCCACCAGAAGGGCGCCCTTGGGGAGCTTGGCACCGATGGCGGTGTACTTGCCGGGGTTGTGGAGGAAGTCGATGATCTCCTCCAGAGATTCCTTGGCCTCGTCCTGTCCGGCTACATCTTTAAAGGTGACACCGGTCTCCTTTTCCATGTAGACCTTGGCGTTGGATTTGCCCACATTGCCGATACCGAAGCCGCCCATTCCGCCGCCGCTTCTCTTAGCGATGAGCCGCATGAACAGCAGGAACAATCCCACCATGATCACCGTGGGCAGGATATAGGCCACCATGAACTCCAGAATGGGGCTCATCTGGGCCTGATAGTAGCCGGTGTAGGTGATGTTTTTATGCGCCTTGAGCAGACTCAGCAGCTCGGGATCGTTGAGCTGCGTGGTATAGAGGGTAATTGGGGTTTTCTCGGTGTTGGTGTAGCTGGCCGGCGTCTTGGATGCGGCAGAGGGAAGACGTGAGGTTGTCGCATTGTCCGCCGGCTTGGGAGTAAACACGTAGCCGTCCACGGGAGTGATATAGATCAGGTCGTCCTTGAAGAGGACCTTTTCCACCTGATTTTTCTCCACCATGGTGATAAATTCGCTGTAGTCCACCTCATGACTGGTGGATTTATTGGCGGCATTGTTGGAATAGGCGGTGAAGTAGTTGAGCACCACCGTCAGCACCAATGCCCAGGCCGCCAGGGTGATGGCGCCCCGAAGCCGGGGATTGGGCTTGTTGTCCTTGTTGTTTTTATTGTGATCAGGCATTGCCATAATGAACCTCCAAAGGGGAATTTTTACTGATTTGACGGCAGTATACCATAGAAAAAGAAATCTCACAAGCCACGGGCAGGGCGATTTTCTGTAAAATTTCTATGAATGGTGCTTTATCTTGCAGATGTGATGTGCTATAATCACTCTGTATTATTATGTGACACGAGGTTGATTTCATGAGAGAGAATACCGAAAAAGAACCGCGCAAGACCCTGCCGGAAGCCGAAGCCGACGGCATTATCGAGGGCCGCAACGCGGTGATCGAGGCCCTGCGCACCGGCACCGCCATCGACAAGATCTATCTGGCCAAGGGTGAAACCGATAAGACCCTGGGCCATATCGCCTCCAAAGCCCGTGACGCGGGCATCGTGGTGGTGGATGCCGACCGCCGGAAGCTGGACGCCATGAGTCGCACCCACTCCCATCAGGGCGTGATTGCTCTTGCCGCCGTCCGGGAATATGTGACGGTGGACGCCATTCTGAAAATTGCCGAGGAAAAGGGCGAAAAGCCGCTTCTCGTGGTCTGCGATGAGATCTCCGATCCCCACAATCTGGGCGCGATTCTCCGTACCGCCGAGTGCGCCGGAGCCCACGGTGTGATCATTCCCAAGCGCCGCAGTGCAGGCCTCACCGCCATCGTGGCAAAGACCTCCGCCGGCGCCGTCAGCTACATGCCCGTGGCCCGGGTGGCCAACATCAGCGCCACCCTCAAGGAACTGCAGGACAGGGGCGTTTGGATCTTCGGCACAGCTGCCGACGGTAACACCACGCTGTATAATGCCGACCTCAAGGGTGCCGCCGCCATCGTCATCGGCTCCGAGGGTGACGGCATGAGCCGTCTTGTGGCGGAAAACTGCGATTTTCTGGTGAGTATCCCCATGAAAGGTAAAATCTCCTCTCTGAATGCCTCCGCCGCCGCGGCGATTTTGCTGTATGAGGCCGTGAGACAAAGACTGGGGTAAGTCGTTTTTACTCCTCTTTCCGCTGTCGTTCCCATTCTATTGCAACGCGCTTTTGTTCTATCGCGATACTCGGCTCCCCTTGTCAGGGGAGCTGACAGACGCGAAGCGGCTGACTGAGGGGTAGTCCTTCTGCAAGAGACTACCCTCCCGGTGCTTCGCACCACCCTCCCTGACAAGGGAGGGCAAGACAGCCTTTTCCGACAAAATCCCATCCACAGGAGCATCTATGAGTCAGGAGCAGGATAAAAAACTATACGATACCCTCACCCGCACGGGCGAGCTCTTAAAGAGTGTCACCCCGGTGGAGGGAGAGGAGTATTCTCTGGACGCCATCCTTGCTGAATTCGGCAAGGGTGGGGCGAAGCCTGCTCAAAATACGCCCAAAGAAGAAGTCAAAACCGCTCCCGTGGAGAATTCTCCCGAGCCTGCGCCGGTGGCTTCCACTGACGATACCATACCCCTGCCGGATCTGTGGGATGTCCCCCATGCGGAAAAAAAGCCCGCACCGACACCGAAGATGGAACCGAAAACGCCCGCCGAAGAGGATCTCACTCCGCCGGATCGGGTGTCCCTGAAGGATCTGATGCAGGACACCGTGGAATCCGTACTGGCCGCCAATGACGACGGGATTTTAGAGCCCCATCGCTCCTTGTCTCAGCGGCTCAGGGCGGCCATTCCCTCCCGCCGTAAGCACTATGAGCCTCAGGACACGGAGGAGCTGTGGAGTCAGGCGCAGCCGGAGCCGGAAGAGGAGCCCGAGCCCGAACCGGAGCCCGAGGATGCCTATCGGGCGCAAAAGCGCCGCTCCAAGCATCTTCGCCGTGGCGTGACCTCTCTGGCCATTCCCGCCGTTTTGGCGGTCATCATCACCGTTTTGGATGCCCTGGAGTACCTGCCCGAGGCATACTGGGCGCAGAACAATATGATCCACGGCGGCGTACTGGGCGGTCTTGCGGCGCTGTCTCTTGTGCTGGGATTGGATCTGTGGCGCAGTGCCATCGAGCAGCTGCAGATGCGCCACGGCTCCTGGGAATTGGGTGCCATTGCGGTGGCCGCCGTCAACTGCGCCTACAGTGTATACGGCATGTTTTACGGCTTTATCGCCGGCGAGCCTTTTACCGCAGCGGTATGCGTGATGCTGTGGCTGTGTCAGGAGGGCCTGTATCTTTCTTCCGAAAGCCGCCACACCGCCTATGCCCTGATCAACATGGGCGGCACGCCACCCTACACCGTGTCTGCCACCGAGGTGGGCGTTTGTAAGCAGAAAGGCACCCTCAGCGGATTCTACCGTCTGAGCGAAAAGCCGGATCTGAGCCGTATGGTGCAGAACTACGCCGTACCAATGCTGTTGGCTGTGGCCACGGTGCTCGCCGGCGTAATATGTCTCAGCGGCGACAGTATGGAGCGGTTTTTATGGGTGTGGTGTGCCATGCTGACGGCGGCGGTACCCATGAGCCTGCCTCTGACGGGCACATTGCCTTTGTATCGGCTGCAGAAGCGTCTGCGCAGCGGCGGCAGTGCCGTGGCCGGATGGTGGGGTGCCAAGGGCATGCAGGCCAAAAAGCGCCTCGTTCTGACAGAAAAGGATATTTTCCCGCCGGGAACGGTGGAGTTCAACGGATATAAGGTCTTCGGCGAAGAGCGGAGCAAGATGATCTCCTATGCCGCCACCGTTGCCCACTGCGCCCACAGCCAGCTGACGGATCTTTTTGCCCAGCAGTTGGCCGCAGAGGGTGGCTTCCGCTACACCATGGAGAATCTGCAATTCTATGAAGAAGGCGGCGTGGGCGGCACTATCCGGGGCGAGTCCGTGCTGATGGGCAGCGCCTATTTCATGCGGAAAATGCATGTGTCACTGCCCCATGACCTGAAGCTACAAACCGGCGTTTTCCTGGCCATCGACGGCGTTTTGGGTGCCATTTTTGTCATCAAGTATCAACCCTCCCGCAACGTGGAGTGGGCTCTGCGGGCCATGCTGCGCGCCCGGATCCGTCCGGTGTTGGCCGTGCGAAGCGGCAATGTGACACCGGGGCTTTTGAAGCGCAAGTTCCGTCTGGACGTGCGCCCGGTATATCCCGATGTGATCACCCGCGTGGCACTCAGCGACACTATGGAAAATGTGGGTGAAACGGCCAATGCCGTGCTGTACCGCGAGGGTCTGATGCCCCTGGCGGAGACGGTGATCGGTTCTATGCGCATGCGGCGGATGTCCCGCGCCATGCTGGTGCTCTGCTACGTAAGCGCCGCGGCCGGTCTTTTCCTGTGCTACTATTTTACCCGTGTGGGAGCGTATAGCGCACTGATGCCTCTCTATATGCTGGGCTTTTTGCTGCTGTGGCTGGTGCCGACGCTGCTTCTGTCCGGCACGGTGAAGCATTTTTGAAGAGTAAACTTGAGAAGAGGAGAAGCAGAGGCTTCTCCTCTTCTCTGTTTTTTCTTCTACCACCACTGCCGTTCCCGCGGTAGGCGCAGAACACTTATGTCCTACCCCCGGAGCACCTGACGCGGAGCGTCATACGGAAAGAGAAAAAACGCATCCTCCACCCGTCAATATACCTATAAAACCCCTCCGTTCTTTGTCATTTTGCCGAAAGGCTGTTCCAACCACCCAAAATTAACCGCCAAAACCACGGAAAATTCGGAAAAATATAGTTGTCAGCGGGGAAAAAGTACGCTATAATCGTCATGTTGAGCATTTAGCGTGGGAGACCGCGCTTATCAAATGAGAGGAGAACAACTTTTATGACTGCTAACGACATTCGCAATATCGCCCTGCTGGGCCACGGCGGCTCCGGTAAGACCGCTCTGGCGGAGCAGATGCTGCTGAAGACCAAGGGCATCGATCGTATGGGCAAGGCCGCTGACGGCAACACCGTCTGCGACTATGACGCCGAAGAGATCAAGCGCCAGATCTCCATTTCTCTGGCCTTTGCTCCTGTGAACTTCAATAAGGTCAAGATCAACGTGATGGACGCCCCCGGCAACTTCGACTTCGCCGGTGAGGCTGTTTCTGCCATCCGTGCCGCTGAGTGCGCCGTGATCGTGGGCGCCGCCAAGGACGGCCTGTCCGTGGGTATGGAGCGCACCTGGAAGATGCTGGGCAAAAAGCCCCGCATGATCTTCATCAACCGCTGCGACGAAGCCAACGCCGACTATGCCACCTGCATCGAGGCCATCCGTGCCAAGTTCGGTCAGGCCATCGCCCCCATCGTTGTTCCCGTGTCCGATGCCAACAAGGCCGTCACCTGCGTGGTGGACCTGCTGCACAACAAGGCCTATGATGCCAAGGGCGAGTGCGCCATCCCCGCTGAGGTTGCCGACGAGGTCGAGAGTGCCCGTGCTGAGCTGATGGAAGCTGCCGCCGGTGCCGATGAGGAACTGATGGAAAAATTCTTCGAGACCATGGAGCTGTCCGCCGCCGATATGGCCAAGGGCCTGAAGATCGGTGTCCGTGACGGCAGCGTGTGCCCCGTGATGTGCGGCTCCGCTATCACCGGCATGGCCGTTGATATGCTGATGCAGACCATTATCGATCTGTGCCCCATCGCTACCGACATGCCCGCCGAGAAGGCCATGGACGACAGCGACAAGGAGATCGAAGTGGCTTACGATCCCAACGGCAGCACCGTTGCTTTCGTGTTCAAGACCATTTCCGACCAGTACGGTAAGTTCTCCATGGTGAAGGTCATCCGCGGCAAGGTCACCGGCGATATGTCCCTGTACAATGTCACCACCGGCAACACCGAGAAGCTGGGCCGTCTGTACACCATGAAGGGTAAGAAGACCGAGGAAGTCAAGGAGATCTGCTGCGGTGATATCGCCGCCATCGGCAAGATGGACAAGATCAAGACCGGCGACACTCTGGTGGAGCCCAAGACCTTTGCCAAGATGCCCGCTCTGAGCTATGCCGCTCCCTGCTATGAGCGTGCCATCGCTCCCAAGGTAAAGCAGGAAGTGGAAAAGATGGGCACCGGCCTGAACAAGCTGAACGAAGAAGATCCCACCTTCCACGTCACCAACAACGCCGAGACCCACCAGACCGTGATCTCCGGCGCCGGCGATATCCAGATCGATGTTCTGTGCGCCAAGCTGAAGAGCCGCTTCGGCGTGGAGACTGAGCTGGGCACTCCCCGTGTACCTTATCGTGAGAAGATCCGCAGCAAGGTGGAAAAGCGCGGTCGTTATAAGAAGCAGACCGGCGGCAGTGGCCAGTTCGGCGATGTTGTCATCACCTTCGAGCCCCAGACCGAGCAGGAGGATATGATCTTCGAAGAGGCCGTGTTCGGCGGTTCCGTGCCCAAGAACTACTTCCCCGCCGTGGAAAAGGGCCTGCGCAAGTGCTGCCTGACCGGTGTTCTGGCCGGCTATCCCGTGGTGTTCCTGAAGGCCACGTTGACCGACGGTTCCTACCACCCCGTCGCCTCCTCCGATATTGCCTTCCAGCTGGCTGCCGGCCTGGCCTTCAAGGATGATCTGCCCGAGGCCAAGCCAGTGCTGATG
>R26__coassemble_853_pt1 | contig 16869 bp, 18 predicted proteins | sample R26__metabat2_high_PE_009 | metagenome-assembled genome bin R26
CGTGGTGTTTCATATGCCTCCGTAGCTCAGTTGTATAGAGCGACCGCCTCCTAAGCGGTAGGCCACCAGTTAGAGTCTGGTCGGGGGTGCCAGTGAGAAGCCAGATTCTTCGTATTATGAAGAATCTGGCTTCTTTCATTTGGTCCATCGAAGCGGGCAAGAATGCATCGCTGTGCGTGTTCTCCAAAGATCTGCTTACCATTCCCGATACCGAGATTATGTCAACTGAGATGCTGAACTGTATGTACAAAGGCATCAGTCTTGAATCTCCGGAACAGGAATATATCCGGAAAATGATGGATCACATCAATTCCTACACGCGTAAGAACCTGGGCGACAGATCCGCGTATCAGGTGTTCAGTTTCCTGTATGATGAGGAGACTCTGGAAAAACTTCATGCAACTGTAATCCCTGCTGATGACATTATCCTAAAGCCAAGGCTACTGAGGAAGTAGTATTTTAGACCCGACGAAAACTGGACGTTAGTTTTGCAATTCAGCGGACGTTAGTATTTCAATTCAGCCATTTTTCAAACGTTCTTTACATTTTAGAATTTTTGTTCTATAATGCATTGTATAGGGGGATCATAACGAGGAGGTGATGGCCGTGTATACAATTCAACAAAGCTGTTGTTTTACCGGCAATCGCCCGGAAAAGTTGCCCTGGCGGGAGAATGAAAAAGATCTGCGCTGTCTCCTGGCCCAGGATCAGATTTACATCGCATTGGAAGATGCCTATGAGCGGGGTTTTCGCCATTTTATCTGCGGCATGGCCAGAGGAAGCGATTTATATTTCGCTGAATTGGTTCTCCAATTGCGGGTAAAATACCCATGTGTCACTTTGGAGGCCGCGATTCCCTATCGAGGGCAGTGCGATACCTGGAGCGACGCAGATAAAGCCCGTTATCTCCATCTGGTCGAGCAGTGCGATACCGTCACCGTATTGCAAGAGGAATATACCCCCGCCTGTATGCAGAAACGAAATCAATACATGGTGGATCACAGCTCTCTGGTCATTGCGCTATACAGCGGAACACCGGGCGGCACACGCTCCACCCTGCTATATGCCTTGCGCCAGGGCATAGAAACCATGATATTATCCCCGGAATAATTTTCAAAGGAGAATCACAATGGAATATACCTACACTCCCCGCGGCACCTGTTCTCGCCGCATGACCGTAGAATTGGAAGACGGCATCATTAAAAACGTTGCCATTGAGGGCGGATGCTCCGGCAATCTGCAGGGCATCAGTTCCCTTGTCATCGGCATGAAAGCCACCGATGCCATTGAAAAGCTCCGTGGCATCAAATGCGGCCCCAGACCCACCTCCTGCCCGGATCAGCTCTCCATTGCTCTGGAGAAGGCTTTGCAGGAATGAGTGAATAAAAAGCAGTAGCATTGCGAACTGGTGGTTCGCAATGCTACTGTCTTTTATATCTTGTCAATGGTTTGGAATTGGAAGAGCGTGGTTTGTTCGAAAAGCTCTCCCCGCTTCAACACAGTGGTTGGAAATTCCGGAAACTCCGGAGCACAGGGGTAGTGCTGGGTTTCCAAACAGAAGCCATCCCTGCTTTCATAATGTGCACCGCTCTTTCCCACCGGTGTCCCGTCACCCAAGAAATTCCCACTGTAAAACAGGATGCCCGGCTGCGTCGTCGCCACCTGCATGGCAATTCCCGTCTGCGGTGCATAAACCAAGGCCGCCGGTGCTGTGTTCTCTTTCAAAACATAGCAATGGTCATACCCGCTCACCAGCTCCATCTGCTCACAGCTTATGGGAAAACCCCGGCCAATGCGGTGCATGCGGCGGAAGTCCATGGGAGTGTGATCCACCGGAAGAATCTGACCGGTGGGACAAAAATCGTCCGCCGTTTCCAGAAAGCTCTCTGCATTGAGTTGCAGCAAATGCTCGTCAATTTTCCCGCTTTGATGTCCCGCCAGATTAAAATAACTGTGGTTTGTGAGATTGATGATGGTGTCGGCATCCGATACCGCCTCGTATTTCACAGAAAACACATTATTGTCATCTAAAGCATAGGTCACAGAGACATCCACAGCTCCCGGATACCCTTCCTCACCGTCGGGACTGTGATAGGTAAGACGCACTCCGCCGCCACAGACACTGCCCTCAAAGACACGGTGGCTCCAGGTGCCGTGGCGATGATTGGGTCCTTCATTGGCAGGCAGCTCATACCGACTGCCATGAAGCGTGAACTCACTGCCGCGGATCCTGCTGGCATACCGGCCGATAAATGCACCAAAGTAAGCATCGCGGCTTTTCTCATAGGATGCAAGGTCGTCAAATCCCAACAGTATATCCGTGGGTTTTCCTTCTCGATCCGGGACCCACAGCTCTGTCAGGATGCAGCCGTAATCTAAAAAGGCGATACGAACACCGTTTCGGTTTTCCATTACATATCGGGTAACTGTTTGTCCCTGTTCTGTAATCCCGTAGATCCGGCTTGTCAGTTGCATGAGCTCACCTCCTCGCACAGGCAGTGATTTTATCAAATCTTTCTTTCCTTTGCAACAGCAATATACAAAATATCGTTTTTTGTTGCAGATGTCACTATTATTATTGTCTCTTTTCGGGTATACTGCAATCAAACTACAAAGGAGGGTTTTCCATGTCTATCATACATGTTACTACCGAGCAGTTTGATGAGGTCGTTCTCAACAGCAAAGAGCCCGTTTTGGTGGATTTCTGGGCCACCTGGTGCGGTCCCTGCCAGATGCTGGCTCCCGTGCTGGAGGAACTGGCCGCCGAGGACAACATGAAAATTGCCAAGATCGATGTTGACAAGGAAGGCGAGCTTGCCATCTCCTTCGGCATCGTCAGCATTCCCACGCTTCTGGTCTTCAAAGACGGTAAGATCGTCAACAAATCCGTGGGTCTTGTGGACAAAGCCACTATCCGCAAGCTGATGGTCTGATCACATCGCATAAAAAGGTGCTTCGACAACTGTCGAAGCGCCTTTTTCATTTTATAAGCTTCAACGGTTCTTTCATGTCCTTTTGGATTTTGGAGCCGTAGCGCTCCTCCTCGCTGAACACACAGCCGCAGTATTTCTGCATATAAAAGCCCAATTCTCTGGCCTGTGCCTGTCCCTCCCGGAAGCCAGGGCGAAAATCCCGGTACAAAAACTTTACACCATACAGCTTCCCCATCTGCTCCGCCGTTTCCGCCAGAAGCTCATGGTTCTGATAGGGGCTCACCAGAAGCGTGGTGGTAAAGCTGTCAAAGCCGTTTTCTGCTGCGAATTTGGCCGTCTGTCCGAGACGCATGGCGTAGCATTCCCCGCAGCGATGATCGATATCCTCACACACCGCACGGCAGAAGTCCCGCAGGCCGTAATTCTCCTGCAGGATCAACTCCATCCCGATGGTGGGAGCGTAGGTCATCAACGTATCCCGACGCGCTTTATATTCCATGTAGGGGTGAATATTGGGATTATACCAGTAGCTGACCGGCTCAATGCCTTCACGGCGAAGCTGCTCAATACAGCTCACCGAGCAAGGTGCACAGCAGGTGTGCATCAGTGTCTTTTTCATGGACTCTCCTTCAAGCACGAAACTTTTTCTCTGTTATACCACGCTCACCATGCCTTGACAAGTGAAAGCAGCGCACAAAATGTCAAGAAAAGCGCAACTCCTTCCCTTGTCTTATATTGGTTTCCTTGCTATGATGGCGATGCTGGCAGAAATAGCAATATTTTTCTCCGGTGTTGTGCTAAAAGTGCTACACTCCATACATTCTCTGCTGCAGTTTTCGATGGGCGGTATGATTTGCAGAGCAACCGAGTATCAATGGTTATGATTACCGTCCTTCGCAGAAGAAAGGAGCTTCTCATGGAAAAGAAATCTGTTTTGAAAAACTATACTTTCCTGGGCATTATGCTGGGTGCCATGGTCCTGGGCTGCATCGTAGGTTGGTTTGCACCGAATTTCGGCCATACCATCAAGCCTCTGGGCACCGTGTTCATCAACATGATGTTCTGCGTTGTCGTGCCTCTGGTGTTTGCCTCCATTGCCGGCTCTGTGGCTTCGATGAAGAGCCGCAAGCGTGCCGGTAAGATCATGGGTACCACGGTGGCCATTTTCGTCATCACCGGCGCTATCGCCGCCGTCATTATGTTCGTGCTCATGAAGATCTTCCCGCCGGTAGTGTCCGCCTGGAGTGACATTCCCACCGAGGAAATGGGCGAATACGCCTCTATTTCCGATCTGATCGTCAACTTCTTTACCGCCAGCGACTTTGTGGGTCTTCTCACCCGCAGAGCCATGCTGCCTCTGATCGTCTTTTCCATTCTCTTCGGCTTTGCAGCCAATGCCGCTCAGGGTCCTGAGGGTTCCATTGCCCAGTGGCTTCGCGGACTGAGCGATGTGATGATGAAGTTCGTACAGATCATCACCTACTACGCCCCCATCGCATTTTTTGCCATCTTTGCCGACCTGGTGGCCCGCTACGGCGCTGAGGTCATCAGCGGCTATGGTCGTGCGCTTGCCGTCTACTATCCCCTCTGCTTTGTGTACCTCTTTACCGCGTTCCCCCTGTTTGCCCGCTTCGGTGGCGGCAAGGGTGCCGTGCGGGTAATGTTCCGCAACCTGATCCGTCCCGCTGTGGTGTCTCTTGGCACCTGCTCCTCTGTGGCCACCATTCCCACCAATATGGAGGTCTCCGAATCCACCGGCATCAGCAAGGATGTCAGCGAGATGGTGATTCCTCTGGGCGCCACCATGCATATGGACGGCTCCTGCTTCTCCTGCGTGTTGAAGATTGCCTTTGTGTGGGGCGTGTTCGGTCAGGACCTCAGCTGGGGTAAACTGATTCCCATCGTACTGGTAGCCGTGCTCTCCTCCGTGGGTATGTCCGGTGTGCCCGGTGGCGGTTATATCGGTGAATACATCATCTGCTCCATTTTCTTCCCCACCCAGATTGAGATGGCTTTCCCCATCCTGATGATGATCGGCAACCTGGTGGATCCTCCCGCAACCATGATCAACTCCGCCGGCGATTATGTGGTCAGCTTCATGGTGTCCCGCTTCGTGGACGGCAAGGATTGGCTGCAGAAGGCTATGAAAAAATAAGCACAGTGTAAACCAAAAGACGGACACCATCCGGTGTCCGTCTTTTTTATTCCGTAAACAGTGTAAAGGCCAGTTCTGCCTGCGCCTGCAAAAGGGCAAGGCCTCCGATGGTGGTGTGTCCTTTGGCCGCAGCACGTTGCAAGAGCTCTGTTTCCAATGGGTTGTACACCAGATCGTATACAACTGCCTTCGGCGGCAGCTTCTCCAGAAATGCCCAGTCCGAAAAGCTTTCCTGACCGGCCATGCCCAGTGATGTGGCATTCACCAGCAAGTCGCAGGACAATACTTTCTGATATAATCCGCCCCATGGCACTTCGCCATTTTGAGGATGTCGAGCACAGACCGTCACCTCTGCCCCGGCATGCTCCAGCGCATAGCGCAAGGCATGAGATGCGCCGCCATTGCCCAAAAGCAGCACTTTTTTTCCCATCGGGACGAATGGAAGCGATTTGATAAAGCCTGCACCGTCCGTATTATAGCCGGTGACTTTCCCCTTGCGTACCACAACAGTATTCACGGCACCCATAGACTTCGCCGTTTCGTCCAGTTCGTCCAGAAGCGGTAAAATAGCGCTTTTCAGCGGCATGGTCACATTAAAGCCGTCCCAGACACCCGCCCTGGCGTCGGCCACAAAGTCCGCCAGTGTCCGGCGGGTCACGGTAACGGCTTCATAGCTGCCGACGATGCCGGCTTTTCGCATCAGTTCGCCCTGGATGGCCGGACTGCGGCTATGTCCCACCGGATCACCGATCACACACAGCTTCAGCATTTCACTTGCTCCTTCAACTGTTCCATGGCCTCCCAATAGCCCTCAAATCCATGGCCTGCGATCATAGCCACGCAGGCCGGCGCCGTTACGGAAACTCTGCGCCAAGGATCGCGGCTCGTGATATCGGAGATATGCACCTCAATGGCCGGCACCGGGCTGTCCAGCAGCGCATCATAGATGGCATAGCTGTAGTGGGCATAGGCACCGGGATTGATAACCATGCCGTCAAACCGTCCACGGGCCTGCTGAATGGTGTCGATGATGGCTCCCTCGTGGTTGCTTTGGAAAAAGCTCACCCGGTCGCCACGGCTCTTTGCCCAATCCTCTATTAATTTACATAATTCAGTATAGGTTCCGGTTCCGTACTGTTTGGGGTCTCTTTGACCCAGCATGTTCAGATTGGGGCCATTGATGATCAGAAAATTCATTTTTGCTTCCTCCACCAGTCCGCAATCATTTCTACTTCCCTATCTATTTCGTCTTCACCCACAGTAAGATCTGCCAAATCCAGATAGAATCTCCGACGCTCATGGGATAATTGCTGCAGGGTATGGTCTTCCATCACAGGTCTTCCGTCTGCTTGAAAAGTTAACATAATATTTTCGGCTGACCGATCTAAAAAGACGACATTTGCCGAGCGCAATGCCTGACGGTTTTCCTCTGCCAACACGACACCACCGCCGGTGGCGATCACGTATCCGTCCCGCTCCAACAGCTTCCGAAGGCAGAGAGTCTCCTGCTGTCGAAACCATTTTTCGCCTTCCGATGCGAAAATTTCCGGTATGCTCATCCCCGCGATTTCTACTACTGCATCATCCATATCCGCAAAGGGCATCTGCAGGGTTCTTGCCAGGGCTTTTCCCACGGTGGTTTTCCCTGCACCCGGCAAGCCGATCAGCACCAGATTCATTTCTGCTCCTCCCGACTCTGCTCCATCAAAAGGGAAAACAACTTCTCCACCTGCCGGCGATACTCCGGTGCCAGATCTCCGCGACTGCAAAGGACTTCCGCTTCTCGGACAGCGTCCTGTATGGGCAGGCGGTGTTCTTTTTTATAGCCACCGATTTTGCCGGCAATTTCCAGGCGGCGGGTGGCCAATGCCACCAGGTCCTTATCAATCTCATCTAATTCCCTGCGGTATCCTGCCAGAGAATCCTCCCGAGGCAATAAGCGCATAACAGCCAGTGCCGCAGCGGCCTCTACTGCCGGTGCGGCCCGCAGGGCAATACAGGCATCATGTCGCCCTTGGATTGCAATATCTACATTTTCATTTGACTTTATGTCAACTGTCTTCTGCTTTTTGGAAATAGATGGAGTAGGCCGAAATGTCACCGTAAAGGTGACGGGCATGCCATTGGTCATTCCACCGTTGATGCCGCCGGCGTGGTTTGTTTCCGTGTAAATCTCTTCGCCATCTGTACGCAGAGCATCATTCGCCTTACTGCCGCGCATATGGGCAAAACCTTCACCGGCACCGAACCCCACGGCCTTGACCGCCGGAATGGCGAATACCTGTCGCGCGATCTCGCTGTCAACAGATTCTTTCCAGCCGAAATCGCCTAAACCGGCCGGCAATCCATCAATCGTGCACCGGATCTGTCCGCCTGCGCTGTCGCCGTCTGCCTTAGCCGCGGCGGCCCTTTCCCTGAGCTCATCTTCTCCCACTACTTCTGCTGAGATGATGATGCCCCACTCCTTGAGATAGGTCTGGGCAATACTGCCCGCCACCACCAGCGGTGCTGTCAGGCGGCCGGAGTGGTGGCCGCCGCCGCGGTAATCGTTATGCCCATTGGACTTCACCCATGCCGCATAATCCGCGTGGCCGGGACGGGGTGTATTTTTCAGAGCTTCATAATCTCCGGAATGTACATCGCCATTGCGAATGACAGCCACCAGCGGATCACCGGTCGTCTTGCCCTCGAAAACGCCGGAGAGATATTCCACCTTGTCTTCTTCGCATCGTGCTGTGGTCAGACCGCCCTTTCCGGCACGGCGCAGCATCTGCCCGGCAATAAAAGTCTCGTCTACCGTCAGTCCGGCAGGGATATTTTCCAGTAAAACGCCCACCACAGGGCCATGGGACTCTCCGAACAGGGTATAGTCCAGCACTTCTCTCACTCCTCGATCTGCCCACCCAGGGCAACATAGTCTTTCCAGAATTGCGGATAGGATTTGCTCACACATCCCGAGTCCAGCAATTCTATGGGTTCGTCGCAAAACAGCGCCGCAAAAGCTGCCAAAAAGACCATGCGGTGATCTCTGTCCGGATCGATCACCACGCCGCCATGCAAGCGATCGCGGCCAAAAATTGTTATGGTATCCTCCGACACCTCAACTCTCACGCCCAGCGCGGTCAGGATTTTCTGCACATTGCGCAATCTATCGCTCTCTTTATCCCGCAGGAAGGCACAATGGATCATTTTAGTCACCTTACCCGGGCAGAGTGCCGCATATAAGGCCAATACCGGGAAAATGTCGGGCGCCACGGAAATATCAACCGTGTCCGGCAGGTGATCCAAGTAGTCCAGGATGGCTTTGTCCGGCTGCTTGCTCTCGTTACAAATAGTTGTTATGTTAACTTCGTTGCTCAGCCTGTTGGCCATGGCATACCATGCCGCAGCAGACCAGTCGGTCTCCGCTTTTATCGGCGCAATCTGGTACTTCTGACCGCCGGGGACAGCAAAGCCATCGGGTGTTTTCTCTATGCCGATTCCGTAGCGGTGCAAAGCGGAAACCGTCATGTCCACATATCCGGAGGATACCGCGTTTTCCGTACGTACGACAGAATCCCCCTCCAACAGAGGCAATGCCATCAGAAGGCCGCTTGTCACCTGGGAGGTTCTGGAGGCATCGATCAGATACGCTCCGCTTCGGAGCGCTTCACGGATACACCATCCCTTTTGGGTCCGTTCAATAGGAAGTCCTGCCGGAACGGGTCGTTCCAAGAGGCGCGGTGAACCTGTAAACGTGACACCTCTCTTCCCCATGGCCGCCGCAAGAGGCAGCAAAAAGCGCAACGTAGTGCCGCTTTCTCCGCAGTCCACGATCTTTTCGCCGTCCCGAAGAGCGATAAGCGCTCTCTGCGTCATCTGTACGTCCTTTGGCACCGCCGGGATCTGCGGATATTCACCGCACATGGCCTGACAGATGAGTTCACGGTGTAAGATGCTTTTACTGACAGGCGGCGTGACCTCTCCCCACAGGGTAGCGGGATACAGCTTCACAGCGCCACCTCCAAAAGCTTTTCTATCGGTACGGAAGTCACCTCGGCATTTTCTACTTCCGCTACGATAACAATACTGATCCTATCACCCCGGGCTTTTTTATCCCGTTTGAGATAGGTTTCGCAGGTCGCTTTATCGCAGTGGATGCAGCCGGGCAGTTCGTATTTCTCCAGTAGCGGTAACAGCCGATCATAGACCTCCACGCCGCCGATACCCCTTGCGCACTGCCAGCGCAGCATCTGCGCCATACCAGCCGCCACAGCTTCCCCGTGGGTATAGGTGCCATACTGCCCCATTGCCTCATAAACATGGCCGAAGGTATGGCCGAAGTTCAGGATATGACGAACTCCAAGATCCTCCTCGTCTTCCTCTACCAACTTTTTCTTGATGGCAAGGCATTTCTCTATCAGATGTGTCCAATCGGGTTTATCTGCCATCAGCTCTTCCAAAATACTGCAATCGGCAATGAGGCCATACTTGATCACCTCTGCCACACCGCTGCGGAACTGCCTGGTAGGCAAGGTCCAGAGCAGATCGGGATCCACTACCACCATACGGGGTGGATAAAAAGCGCCGATGAGGTTTTTTCCCTCCGGCACATCAATGCCAACTTTACCACCGATGGCGCTGTCCACCTGGGCCAACAGACTGGTGGGTACCTGCACCAAAGTCACGCCCCGCAAAAGCGTGGCCGCAACAAAACCGGCCAGATCACCAACCATACCGCCGCCCAGTGCCACGATACCGTCGCTCCGCGAAAAACCCTCCTGCAACAGTTTGCGGCAGAGCGTTTCATAGGTCGCCACGGTTTTGTGTCCTTCTCCGGCAGGGATTGTCACCAGTTGTGCTGACAGTCCCTCGGTCTGCAAACAGGACACTGCCTTTTCGCCGTAGAGAGCCGCTACCTTTTCATCGGCAACAATTGCCCAGCGCATAGGACTCAGGCCACTGAGATATACACCCAAACGGGAAAAAGCATCTCTTTCGACGATCACACGGTATTCTTGCTTTTTTGCTTTCACCGTCAGTTCCATAGCGCACCTCCACCCATTAGTTTCTTTTATTTTATCCACTTTTCGCCATTCTGTAAAGTAAAAAAGGAAACCGCACTGCAAAATCAAAAGTTTGCAATGCGGTTCCTATTATATCGGTAAGTTTTCCCGATTTTTACCGAAAGCATGTCAAAAGATGATCTGCCCGTCCTCGTTTACAAGAAGCTCTTTGGGCGGTGTATGGCTGGAAAAGCGCTGCGCACTCAGGGTGCAGGCATATGCGCCGGCATTGCCCACCTCGATCAGATCGCCGACTTCCAGTCGGGGCCCTGTGAAATTCTCCTGCAGAATATCCTGGGCACAGCACAGATTGCCCACGATGTCTGCGGTCTCCGTAGCCGCCTCATCTCCGTGAGCGGTGATGGGAAAGGCATATTCTGCAGTGAACATCGGCTCATTGGGCGTAAGGGGGCCGTCTCCCACGGCACGGCGCAGCATGGCGGCAATGGCAGGCTTCTGCAGGCCGTTCATGCAGTTTTCCACGATGACATAGGTCTTGCCGCGAGATACCTTTTTGTCCACTACCCGTAGAAAATAGCTGCCCATCTGAGCGGTAAGAAAACGGCCGGACTCGATTAAAAGCCGCGCTTTCCAGGTCTTGTTATTCTCTTCGGCAATGGCATCGGTATAGGTGCGCAGACGGGCAAAATCAAGGGGAGACTCTTTCTTCAGGTCGTAGGCAATGCCAACACCGCCGCCGAAGTTCACATAGGAAAGAGGCCTTTTCAGCAATGCGGACAATCTCTTGGCACATTCCCAGCACGCACGGTAATACTGTCCCAGAATATCAGCATCAAGGTTCTGGGACTTCAGGTGGATATGGATGCCCTCTATCTCCACAGGCGCATTCTTTAACAGTTCTGCCAGGCGGGGAAGGTCTTCCTCATCGATGCCGAACTTGCTGGTGTGACCCTGACCACCGCCCATAGCGTAATCAGGATTCAGGCGAATGCCGATCATCTTTTTCTCGCCTCGCGCAGCCGCCAAGGCGCCAATACGGGATACCTCGCCCAGGGAGTCTGCAATCAGATGGCCATGCTCCCATGTGGACAAAACCGCCTTATCCGACTTTCCGGCTGCAGAGAAATAGATATCGCGCCCCGGCATACCGCAGTGCTCTGCCAAAAGGACCTCCTGGGCAGATGCGGCATCTGCGCCTACTCCCAATGAGGCCAGGGCCGTCAACACCGGCGGAAAGGGATTTGCCTTGACGGAAAAGAGAAAATCATAAGCCGGAAACATCTGCCGGAGCGTTTTTGCCTGCTGACACAGCTTCTCGTATTGGTAGAGAAAACAGGGCGCGTTTTCCCGTGCCACAGATAGGATCTTCTGGTTCATGGTCGTTCCTCCTTATATTTTCATGGAGCGGATTCCGCGTGACAGTTTTGCTCCGATTCCCGGAGACGGGCTTGCCGTCAAAAGAGGCACGCGTTTCTGCTATTTAGTTGATTATACCATGTCCTCTTTTCATTCACAATATGGAGGATCAGGAAAAAGGCCACGAAAACGGACTGAATCAAGTGAATTTATAAAGATTTAGCGAAAAAGCAGCGGTGAATATCTGCCTTTTTAAGGCAGTATTTACCGCTGTTTCATGTTACTTTTTATAGAAATTACTCCGAAACTTTTATATCAATATTTTCGGGGTCTATCTGTTTCTCCCCCCATAGGAACTCACGCCCTGCTTTGCGGCATGAATCGCCTTTTCTATATTTTCCCCAAATTAACGCCATCGGGGGCGCCACAATCATAGCGGAGTCTTTCCCTTTTTAACAATTGCAAGCCATCGCTTTGCTATTATCGCCGGCTGCCGATTTCAGTTGAAAAATCGCGCACTCTCATGATATAATGTCACATCATGATTATTAAGCCCAAGGGCTTGGTAATAAATTTACTTTACAGGAGAGTGCTTTTTGATCAAGTACAACAAACCGGAGATTGTAGCGTGACCGGGAGGTTGCGGATATGATCCCACACAACCTCCCGCTGAGAAGCAATTGACGTTAACAATGCTCAGGAGGAAAAACAATGAACACAAATAACATCACCATTCGTTTAGAGAAAAAAGAAGACTATCGTGCCGTGGAAAATCTGGTCAGAGAAAGCTTTTGGAACGTGTACCGTCCCGGTTGTCTGGAGCATTTTGTTCTGCACTGTCTTCGGGATGACCCCGATTTCGTGCAATCACTGGATTTCGTGATGGAACAGGATAAAAGACTGATCGGTCAGAACATTTTCATGAAAGCCAACATCCTGACAGATGCCGGCAAGCTCGTCCCTATCATGACTATGGGCCCCATCTGCATCACACCGGAGCTGAAACGAAAGGGCTACGGAAAGATCCTGCTGGATTACTCCCTTGCCAAGGCAGCGGAGTTGGGCTGCGGTGCGGTCTGTTTTGAAGGCAACATTGACTTTTACGGAAAAAGCGGTTTCACCTATGCCAGAAACTACGGCATTCGTTACCACGGATTACCCCAAGGGGCGGATGACTCGTTCTTTCTCTGCAGGGAATTGATTCCCGGCTATCTCAGCGGTATCACCGGTGAGTATGCAACGCCAAAAGGATACTTCGTCTGCGAGGATGAAACTGATGCCTTTGCAGATTTTGAAGCTACATTTCCACGGAAAGAAAAGCTGACCCTTCCGGGGCAGATCTTCTAAATGAATGAACGAGGGGGCGCAGGGACTGAACCCTGCGTTCCCTCATTCCACACAGTCAACCTCATTACCGCATGGACCTTGCGGCAGCATGACGTAATGCACCTATTCTATTCCGTCCGAGACACTTATCCGAGTCAATAAAAACGACCTCCATGTGGAACAAATCTTTCCACACAGAGGTCGCTTCGTATTTTGCTGATTGCATAGGGAATTGTAATCGCTTCCTTGTTGAAGCAGTTAGGCTTCATCCGGTCAAAGATGCCAGAGTCAGTAGGATAGCAATACTATTTTGATTTCGTCGGTGTTTGTGCTAAAGGCCCGCCTGAAACCGCATTTTTCGGTATTTGGCGGATCAGCTTTTCCAACAGGCCGGCCATCACCCAGAATACAGGTGCCACAATAGCGATGGAGAAGCCGAAGAAAGAGTGTATCAGATAACCTGCAGCAGAGCTGGCAAATATCACTACCAGTGGGCAGCGAGTCGCATATTTGAATGCACGCACCGCCAGCGCTACGACAAATGCCACATAAATGGCAAGTCCCACATAACCCATGCAAACACCGATCTGCAGGAAATCATTGTGGGCAAAGTCATAAACCACGCCCAGTTCCGGACGGTTGTAAGGCTCAAATACCGTCATGAAAGCACCGGGACCGCAGCCAAAGACGGGAGCATCCTTCATCAGCACCAGGCAGGCCTTCCAGACAAAGCCGCGGTAGGTGCCCGCCTCATCAGCAAGATGTCCGTGCAGCACATCTCTGGCATTCATCAGCAGCGTGCTGGAGCCGGAATAGCCATAGAGATAAATGAGAGCGGCTACCGCGGTCAGAGCCTCCAAACCGAACATACCAAGGCGAATAGTCTTTGCACTGAGCTTCAAGGGCTCGTTCCGACGGCCCAGCAGGAATGCAACAACCGCCATAACCACCGCAGCCGCCATGGCGGCGCAGGCCAGTTTGACAGAGGTATAGTATCCCGCAAAGGAGATGGGGATCAGCTTGCATAGGCCGAAAGTCATCACCAGTGCAGCACCGGCATAGAGGGTATTCTTCAGATGGCGCCGCTCCGTCACGAGATAAGGCAGTGCCACTGCCAAAGCGGCCAGAAGGCCCAGCTTGCCGCTGTCCACATCAATGTAGATCTCCACAGCGAAGAGGAGAGATGCACCGCCCAGCATTACATAGCGCCAGCGATTTTCTATCAGGACAAACCCGCAGATCAGCGCGGGCACGGTAACTGCCACAATACCACCCATGCAGTCGATATTGCCCACCATGCCTACAAACAGAGTATTGGAATAATCATATCCCTCAGGATAGATCAGGTTCACTCCGAATAGCTGCATCAATCCGACCACGCCCTGCGCCACAGCCATCAATGCAAGGGCAGGCAGATACAGCTCGCTGTATTCGCCCCAAAATGCCACCAGCACGAAAACTGCCGTATAAAGAAGCATGCTCAGCACACCCTCATAGCGGCTTTGCCCTTCCCACAAGCCAGAGTAGGGAGACACTATGGCGCAGATGACTCCCCATACTGCAAAGGCGGTAATCAATATCTGCGGTAAACTCCATTTCTGGAAGCCCTCCGTTTTACGGGCACGCCATTTTTTCTTATCCAGAAAAAAGCCTACAACAATCAACGCCGCAGCAATAATATAGAGGAATGCAAAAATTTTGAACAGAATGTATTTACCCTCGGTAATGCTTAAGTATCCATTAAATCCCATCAACAGGGGAAATACTGTCAATATGATAATGGCAAAATACTGTGTCAACCGCTCCCAATAGGTAGCGCTTTTGCGGCAAAGAAGTGTCTCACCATAGGGGCTTCCGGCTATAAGAGCGCTGGAATTCTTTTTCGTAGTTTTCATTGATCTTCTTCCTTCTGCCAGATTCAATGCAAGTTTGTATTATATATTATATCAGGAGCTTACAGCGTTTTCAATTGGTTATCCACACTGCAAAGAATTCGTTCATCAATTTCCATCGTATCCATTGGGATGTTCTCCGATAAGGCCGCTGGAATATTCATTAACACTTCTCCGTTCCTGACGATATGAAAAGACTACCACATATCCGCATAAAATTCAAACCTCATTTCTCTACTACTCTGGTTGCGCACCCGATTATAATTTCACTTCCTGCGCATAGAATGGGAGCACAGAAAGGGTGAAGAATTCATGAAAAATCTATTTTCTAAAAGGCCAAAGCGCCTTTTAATTGTGAGGAAAGGTGTTTTGGCCACCATTTTAGTGATTGCTGTGGCGGCAGGAATCTTTTGCACTGTCAGCATCCCCGCCATCATCGAAACTTCTGTTGCTACAAGACAGCTCCCCATCTATTCCGTCGAATGTGAAGGAAAACGCTGCTCATTGAGTTTTGATGCCGCCTGGGGTGATGCCAGAGTGCGGTAATGTAAAAAAGTGCGTAATACCAACGGTTTGCGGATTCGGATGCTGGGATTTTGCCCTGTCGATAAAAAGTACTAATGTCGGGATGCCGCACGATAGTAAAAGTCACGAATGACGGGAAAAAGCGGAAAGCATGAAGTCCCAAAAAAGTGGGATATGCGAGAAACGTAAAAGTCAAAAAGGTTGGGAAATGTCGGCCTCGATGGGGCCGGCATTTTTGCTATTTTTTGAGCCTCTTTGTTGGGATTGAACGGTGCTGCAGTAGTCAACAAAAATTGGACACGGTTTTCAAAATAATGTACCAACGGACAGCGTCATCGGTCAGCACATACTGCAAGATTAGACTCGCGGTATTGTACCGGTGTCAGATAGTTCAGTGAGTACGCCGGGCGCTGTTCGTTGAAGAAATTGATATACTCATCAATTTCAGTTTCCACCGATTTCTCACCCGTGACATGAAAATCCATAAACAGCTCTGCCTTGATCCAACCATTGATTGCTTCCATAGCGGCGTTGTCGGTGGGTGTGCCTGCTCGGGACATGGAATGCGTAATGCTGTACATGGGCAGCAGATCATTAAACGCCTTAGACGCATAAACGGAGCCTTGATCCGAGTGAAGAATCATCTCATATTGCGGATACTGCTGTTTCAGCGTAATGAGGTTTTGCAAGCCGCTGATGTAGGTCATCCTGTCGCCACGCTTGGAAGAAAGAGAATGGCTGACAATTTCGTTGTTCCAGAGATCCATATACAGTGTCAGTTCGTAGTAAACGCCCTTCACATAGAAGGCTGTCATGTCACTCACGATGCACTGCAGCGGCCCGTCAATCTGTATCTCCGACAAAAGCAGATTGGGAAATACTCTGCCAGGATCTCCAGGCTTTTTGTACTGATAATGCTTGGCCTTGCTCTTAATTCCGGCAATTTTGCAGCACTTATGTGCGTATGGATCCGAAAGCACCAGTCCTGTATCCAGACGCAGCTTTGCATTCAGCCATCTATAGCCGTGGGAAGGAAATCTGAGATGGTACTCCTGAAACAGCCGAATATTTGAAACCAGGTTCTTTGTGCGTTCAGAGGGCCTTGAGAGCTTCTTCTTCCATGCGTAAAAGCTGCTGCGCTGAATATTCATCATCTCACAGAGCAGCTTGACTGGGAACTCTCCGGACAGTTCCATGATTACTTGGTATTCTCTTTGCCGTACAGAATTACCGAACCATCCCCCTTCACCTCGTAACCTTTTTTTAGCCGAGCTTCTGCAATTCGGGCTTTCATGAGCTCCATGATAAGTTCTTCCTTCGTCATGGACTTGAACTCCTCCATGCCGGCAGGCTCCGCAAGAGGTTTGGAAACGGATAATCCACGCTTGCTGCCGCGCTTTGCGGGCAATCCGTTGAGATCTCGATACAGCCTCATATAGTTGCGAGCTGTCTGCTCACCGATGTCATATTCTTTGGCTGCCTGATAGCGACTGAGCTCTCCGTCGTAGATTCGGCGACCGATGTCCAATCGTTCTTCTTTCGTGTACTTCATGGTTTGCCTCCTGTTCACTTTCAGGGCATTTGTGGACGACAGTGTGTGTAATGGTGTCCTTCCATTATACATCACTTGTCCAAAATGTACCCCCTCCGTGTCCAATTTAAGCTTACCACTTCAA
>R26__coassemble_1247_pt1 | contig 13065 bp, 13 predicted proteins | sample R26__metabat2_high_PE_009 | metagenome-assembled genome bin R26
ATCCCCCACCATTCATGTTATCTGTCCACAAAATGATTGCACGCTGTTTTTCGATATGTTATAATGAATTATCCTGTTTTGGAGGACACAATATGAACCAGAAAGCTGTTTTTCGCAACAGTCTGCGTTTTTCCCTCCGCCGCACGATTCCCATTATGATCGGCTTTTTCCCGGTGGGTCTGGCCTACGGAATTTTGATGCAGAATGCCGGCTATAACGCCCTGTGGTCAGGCATTTGCAGCCTCTTTGTATTTGCCGGAAGCCTGCAAATGCTGATGGTCACTTTTTTTACCGATACCCTGCCACTGATCACCATCATCATTATGGCGGCGCTCCTTAACAGCCGCCATATCTTCTACGGCCTTTCCTTCATCGAAAAGTTTCGCGGCTACGGTCCCTGGCGGTGGTTTTTGATCTATGGCCTGACCGATGAAAACTATTCTCTGCTTTGCGCCTATAAGCCGACGGAGAATGTCGATGAAAAAACCGTACATATTCTATCCTCTGCTCTCACCTTGCTGTACTGGATCGCTTTTGCCTCTTTCGGCGGTATTGTGGGACAACTGATCACTTTTGATACCACGGGTATCGATTTTGCTCTGACGGGCCTTTTCGTGGTGATCCTCATTGAGCAGCTGAAGGGCAATCAAAATCGCTGGCCGGCAGCGATCTCCATCTCCTCCGGCATTGTCTGTATTCTGATTTTCGGGGCGGGCAATTTCCTTCTGCCGTCTCTTGTGATCACCGTTGCCGCCCTTTTGTTGCTGCGCGGTCAATTTGATAAAGGGGAGGTGGCTTCTGTATGACCATGTCTGTGGGATATTCCATTTTGATTATCGCCATTTGTGCGGCCATCACTTTTTTGGAGCGCCTTTTGCCTTTTCTTATTTTCCGAAAGGGAAAAGTTCCTGCTCTCGTGCAGTATCTGGGGAAGATTCTTCCCATGGCCGTCATTGCGGCTCTTGTGGTCTACTGCCTGAAGGGAATTTCCTTCACCTCTTTCGGCGGATGGGTTCCTTCCGTTGTTGGCGTGGCCATCACCGCCGGACTTCAACTCTGGAAGGGCAACACCCTTCTGAGCGTTGTGTGCGGTACCGCCGCTTACATGCTCCTGGTTCAACTGGTTTTCTGAAGACAATTCATCCTTTCTGAGCGGACGGCTTTTGCCGTCCGCTTTTCTATTTTGCTTTGCCACTTTTCTTGAGATTGACCCGACTATATCACAAGAAACTTGTTATGTCAATAAGATTATAACAAGTTTCTTGTGATTATATCTTGACAGGTAACAAGATTTTTGGTATTATCGTGTCGAAAAAACAAGAAACCTGTCGTTGGGAGGTATTTTTCCATGAGTTTTGGCGAGCAATTGCGGCGGCGCAGAGAGGAACTGCACATGACCCGTGAAGAACTGGCCTGTCATCTGGGCGTCTCCCGCAGCGCTATCGGCAACTATGAAACCGGCGTCAGCACCCCGAAAGAAGACGTTTTGTTACAGCTTTTTGATGCCCTGCAGGTAGACCCCAACTACCTGTACCGGGGCAGCTTCCAAAGCGCATTTTCTCTGGGCGCAGAGGAGCAGAGACTGATTGAAAAATACCGCGATCTGCCCCTGGTGGGTCGCCAGGCGGTGTGTTCACTGCTGGACTCTCTTGTCGCCTTTCGCCGGGATCTGCACGGAGAGGAGCCAGCGGGTGCAACCCGCATCATACCTCTTTATCGTTCTCCTGCTGCGGCGGGCTTTGCCGCGCCGGTCTTTATGGAGGATTATGAACCCTTGGAAGTCACCGCAGAGGTGCCTCACGGCGCTGAACTGGCTGTCCACATTCAGGGCGATTCCATGATGCCCCTGATTCGCGACGGCGACGTGGTTTATGTGAATCACGATCCTTTGCAAAACGGTGATGTGGGTATTTTCTGCGTGGACGGCGACATGCTGTGTAAGCAGTACTATCGAGACCCTATGGGTATGGTGTATCTCTTCTCTCTGAACCGAAAACGCGCCGATATGGATGTGGTATTTCCTCGTGGAAGCGGACGCAGTTTAACCTGTTTTGGTCGGGTGATGGTACACAATCAGCCATTGCCGATGTGAATCAAGAAGAAAAGCGAGTCGGGCACAAAGCCTGACTCGCTTTTTATTTTTCCGTTTTTACAGGATAAATCCGCCGTCCACGGTTAAGACCTGTCCGGTAACAAAGCTGGCCTTTTCATCCACCAGATAGGCCACAGCCGCCGCAATATCCTCCGGCACACCGATGCGGCGAAGAGGAGTTTCCTCTGCCAGCTGGGGCAATACACCCTCCGGCAGGGCATCCAACATGTCGGTTTTGATCACGCCGGGAGCCACACAGTTCACCCGAATATGGGTAGGAGCAAGCTCCGATGCCAATGAACGGGTCAAACCGATGAGGGCAGCCTTGGTAGCACTGTAGGTCACCTCGCAGCTGGCTCCCCGCAGACCCCACATGGAAGAAATATTCACGATGCACCCCTCGTGTTCGTGGAGCATGGCAGGCAAAACCGCCTGCACCGTATGGAACGTACCGTCCACATTGACACCGAAATAGCGATGCCACTGTTCATCGGTCACGTCCTGGAACTGGATCTGGCCTGCAACGCCTGCATTGTTGACAAGACAACTCACAGGGCCCCAGGTTTCTTCCACCTTTTTTACCATGGCATTCACGGCGGCACCATCGGCTACATCTGCCTGCACAGCCATGGCCTCACGACCCAAGCCCTTCAGCTCCGCCACCAGGGAATCGGCGCAGTCTTTCCGTACACGGTAGTTCACACAGACTTTATATCCCATATCGGAAAGCTGCCGGGCAATTGCCCGGCCGATGCCGCGGCTGCTGCCTGTCACTAACGCAATTTTTTCCATATTGAATCACTCTCCTTGTATTTTCACTGCTACGGTAACACACCCCTTTGGATTATGCAAGCAGTTCTTTTTTCTCCCTATAGAAAAAGCAAAAGTTTATTATTTATATATTAGAATATGTATAGACTTTTCTACAGGGAGATGGTATAATCATTTTGAATTATTATGCGCTGCGGGAAATGCCGCTGAAAGGAGTGCTGTCCTTTGAATTCATTGAATGATGTATGGAACCTGATGCAGGACCATATGGCACAGCAACTGAACCCGATCACCATCAAGACTTGGTTTGATGAGGTCTCCGTTATCACCATGGAGGACTCGGCCATCGTATTGCACTGCCCCAATAAATTCAAGCGTGATACCATCGAGGCTCGCTTCACGCCGGCACTGAAAAAAGCGGCCCAGGAGATTTTTTCCGCCGATCTGGAGGTCAAAATATTAGACGATGATCTTCTGGCGGCTTATCACGGTATCCGACCCGACCATGCCGAAACCATTGAAGGCAGCGAAGGCTTTACCTTTGAGACCTTCGTGGTGGGTCCGCAGAACAAGCTGGCCTATGCTGCGGCACGGGCAACGGCCGAAAAAACCGTAGATGCCTACAACCCTCTTTTCATTTACGGAGACAGCGGTCTGGGTAAGACCCATCTGCTCTATGCCATTGCTCACCTGACAAGAAAAGTCCGGCCCGATGTGAAAATCACCTATGTCAAGGGTGAGGACTTCATCAATGAGTTTATTGAGTTGATCCGCGCCGGTCGCGGCGGTGAATTTCGGGCCAAATATCGGGAAAGCGATATGCTTCTGGTGGACGATATTCAGTTTGTTGCCGGCAAACAGCAGGTGCAGGATGAATTTTTCCACACCTTTAACAGCATTTATGAAGCCGGTCACCAGATCGTTCTGACCTCCGACCGTCCCCCAAGAGAGATGACCCTGCTGGATGACCGCCTGCGGACTCGTTTTGAATGGGGCCTTATGGTTGATGTGGCAGCTCCGGACTACGAAACCCGCCTTGCCATCATTCGCAATAAGGCGGCTCTTTTGGGTCTGAAGCTGACGGATCGCATCATGGACTTTATTGCCGAAAACGTGACGGCCAATGTCCGACAGATCGAAGGTACATTGAACCGCATTCTGGCAATTCGCGACCTGACCGGTCAGAGAATCACACAGGAAGAACTGGAAAAAATCGTTATGGATATGCTGCGGCAGAAAGATTTTCTGCCCACTCCCTCTGACATTATTTCCTACATCTGCCGCTATTACCAGATTGACGAAGCCACACTTCGGGGACAGGAACGCCGCCGTGATGTGACCACGGCCCGCCAGATCGCCATGTATCTGATGCGCCGTATCAATCCCAACATGAGTTTAAACGACATCGGCAAAGAATTTGACGGAAGAGATCACTCTACCGTGCTCCATTCTCTTGAAAAAGTGGAAAAACAGATGAGAAGTGACCCCGCCTTTGCAGAAACTGTAAAGGAAATTACTACAAACATCAATTCTAAAAAGTAATCCACATTTTTTGTTAAAAAATATTTGAAACACTGTGGAAAAAACGGAAGAAGAGAAAACTGTGGAAAATAAGCTTCTTTATTCACTTTATTCTGTGGATTAAAAACCCTTTACAAATCAGATATTTTTTGTCTTTTCCACATTTTTCTTATCTACTGCTTCTACTACTGAAAAAGAATAGTTTATGTTTCTCTTTCGAGAAATATTCCTGAGTTTTTAAGAAAGGAATTAAATACCATGTTGAAATTCTCCTGCGAAAAAGCGCTTTTACAAAACGCAATTTCCGTGGCCTCTCGTGCTGTGGCTTCCAAGAGCTCCATTTCTGCACTGGAAGGTATTCTTTTAGAGGGCGATTCCCGATTGACACTCACGGGATATAACATGCAAACCGGTATACGCACTGCCTTTGATGCTCAGATCACCGAACCCGGACGCATTGTTTTGAATGCCAAGTTGCTGGGTGACATCATTCGCCGCATGCCGGACGATGTGGTGATGTTCTCTACGGATGATCGCATGATTGTAAAGCTGTCCTGCGGCGATGCCTCTTTTGATATCATCGGCCTGAGTGCCGACGACTATCCCGAAATGCCGGAAGTGGACGATGAGTACAGCGTTTCCATTCAGCAGAATGTGTTAAAAGAAATGATATCTCAGACGGCCTTTGCCGTTTCTACCAATGAAAGCCGCCCTGTACATACGGGAAGTCTCTTTGAAATCAATGAAAAAGGATTAACGGTGGTTTCCGTGGACGGTTTCCGTCTGGCGCTAAGGCGTGAAAAGCTGGAAAAGATTGAGGGCGGTGCTTTCCAGTTTGTTGCACCCGGCAGTGCTCTGAAAGAAGTAGAAAATATCTGTGCCGCTTCTGATGAACTGATGGAGATCACACGCGGCAAACGGCATCTTTTGTTCTCCTGCGGTGAAACTCAGCTGATCTGTCGCCGACTGGAAGGTGAGTTTCTGGATTATAAGAATGCCATTCCCAAAAATAATCCCATCGTTCTGGAAGTGGAAAACAAGGCACTTCTGGAGAGTCTCGACCGTGTGAGTGTTGTGATCAGTGAAAAGCTGAAGAGCCCTGTGCGCTGTGTTTTTCAGGATGGTCGTGTGATGCTCAGCGCAAAAACCGGCAACGGTGAGGCAAAGGATATCTGCCTTATCAGCGGTGACGGCAAGGATTTGGAGATCGGCTTTAATAACCGCTATCTGATGGAGGCTCTGCGCTATGCTCCTGCAGAAAAAGTGAATTTGCAGCTGAATTCCGGTGTGACACCTTGCATTATTACCCCCGTGGATGATGGAGATAACTTCCTCTATATGGTGCTTCCCGTGAGATTGAAGGCTTGATATGATGAATACCATTGAAATTACAACTGAATTTATCAAACTGCAGGATCTTTTAAAATTTGCAGGTGTCTGTGATACCGGCGGTGAAGCCAAGATCGCCATTCAGGAAGGTGACGTGCTGGTAAACGGTGAAGTGTGTACCATGCGCGGAAAAAAGATCCGTCCCGGTGATGTGGTGAAATTGGATGATATTCAATTGAGCGTAAAATATGCAGATTGATGCTCTGAAACTCTGCGGTTTTCGCAATTATGAGCAGGAGCAGCTTTCTTTTGACAGCAGCTGCAATGTCATTTACGGCGAGAATGCCCAGGGGAAAACCAATCTTCTGGAGGCTATGATGCTTTTGGCCTGCGGAAGGAGTCCTCGCGCCCATAGTGACCGGGAACTCATCGGTTTTGATAAAGATTCCTGCTTTTTAGAGGGTCATATTTTATCAAGAGAACGGGATTTTGTGACACAGGTATCCCTTTTTCGCGGCAAAAAGAAAAAAATGTCTGTCAACGGCATTGCGCAAAAGAGCGTTGCAGGTCTTTCAGAGGTGCTTCATACGGTGTTTTTTTCACCGGAAGATCTGTTTTTGATTCGCCAGGGAGCAGCAACGCGAAGAAGATTCATGGATCTGTCTCTGTGCCAATTGCGGCCTCGCTATGAAGAAGCATTGACGGAATACGGAAAACTCTATGAGCACAAGACCCGTATTTTAAGAGACGCAGAAGAATATCCCCGGCTTTTAAGTACGCTGCCTGAATTTAACGAGCGGCTCTGTCAGGTCGGAGCGGTATTGATTTATTATCGCGCCCATTTCTGCAGTGCTTTGGCCGAGCATGCCGCTGCGGCACATTGGGAGTGTTCCGGTGGAAAAGAGTCCCTTGCGCTTTCCTATGAAACCGTAAAAACGATCACCGATCCGATGGCGGATACAAAAATTATCTATGAGCAACTCAAGGAGCACCAGGCTTCTCACTATCAGGCGGAGATCGCATCCAGGCTGTGCCTGTCCGGACCCCACAAAGATGATATCGAGGTTTCCATCAACGGTATGAGCGCCAAACAGTTTGCTTCTCAGGGGCAGGTTAGGACCGCGGCGTTGGCCCTGAAACTGGCGGAGCGAGATATCCACAAAAATACTTTCGGCGAGTATCCCGTGATGCTTCTCGATGACGTTTTGTCGGAACTGGATCCCAGGCGGCAGGAATATGTACTCAACCGCATTGCCGGCGGTCAGGTGTTTATCACCTGCTGTGAGAGTGATCGGCTGGATACTCTTCTGAAAGGTAAGGTATTTCATATAGCAAACGGAACAGTTATCTGAAAGGGAAGTGGTGGATTGGCTTATCTGCATATCGGCCAGAATGTGATGCTGGAAGAAAAACGCATCATCGGCATCTTTGACTTGGATAATACCTCCACTTCAAAACATACGCGAAACTATCTGAAGTCCGCAGAAGAAGAGAGTGTGGTACTGGATGCCTGCGACGATATTCCCAAAAGCTTTATCGTCTGTGATCATCCCTACCATCGACAACTTGTTTATATATCTCAGCTCAATACCCAAACGCTGCTGAAAAGAAGCGAAGAAGGAGAACGATATGTCTGAATTCAACGAACTGGAAAAGATCACACCGGTAGATACCGAATACGATGCCTCTGAAATTCAGGTTTTGGAGGGTTTGGAGGCTGTCCGTAAACGCCCCGGTATGTACATCGGCTCCACCAGCGTGACAGGTCTGCACCATCTGGTGTATGAAATTGTGGACAACTCCATCGATGAGGCACTGGCCGGTTATTGTACCGAGATCACCGTGACCATCAACCCCGGCAATACCATTACCGTTACCGATAACGGCCGCGGTATCCCCGTGGACATTCAGACCCAGACCGGTCGTCCCGCGCTGGAAGTGGTGTTTACCGTTCTGCACGCCGGCGGTAAGTTCGGTGGTGGCGGCTATAAGGTCTCCGGCGGTCTGCACGGCGTTGGTGCTTCCGTGGTGAATGCCCTCTCCGAGTGGCTGGAGGTGCAGGTACATAAGGACGGCCACATCTATGAGATGAAGTTCTCCCGTGGTCATATTACTTCCGAAATGCAGATGATCGGTGACACGGATCATACGGGTACTACTGTGACCTTTAAGCCGGATCCCGAGATGTTTGACACTCTCGAGTATGAATATGAGACGCTGCATACCCGCATGCGGGAACAGGCCTTTCTGAATGCAGGCCTTCGCATCTCCATCACCGATGCACGCTCTGCCATGGGTGAGAAGGATACCATGTGCTATGAGGGCGGTATCCGAGAGTATGTCCGCTATCTCAACAATAATAAGACCCCTATGCATGAGGATGTGATCTATCTTGCCGGCAGCAAGGACGATTCTACCGCCGAGGTGGCCTTGCAGTACAACGACGGCTATTCCGAAACCCTGGTTTCCTTTGCCAACGATATCCGTACCCCCGGTGGCGGTATGCACGAAACCGGATTTAAGACCGCGCTCACCCGCGTGCTGAACGCCTACGGCTTAAAGTACGGCATGCTGAAGGATTCCGACGATAAGGTGTCCGGCGAGGATTGCCGCGAGGGCATCTCCGCTGTGATCTCCGTGAAGCTGACCGAGGCACAGTTTGAGGGTCAGACCAAGGATAAGCTGGGCAATGCTTATATCCGCACGCTGGTGGATCAACTGGTATCCGATCAGTTAGGGGTATATCTGGAAGAGCACCCCATGGTGGCACGCACGATTTTGGATAAAGCGCTCACTGCCAACCGTGCCCGTGAAGCGGCGCGCAAGGCTCGCGAAACCATCCGCCGCAAGACGGCATTGGGCGGCGCGGCCATGCCCGACAAGCTCCGCGACTGCAATGAGAACAATCCTGAGCTCACCGAGATCTACATTGTCGAGGGCGATTCCGCAGGCGGCTCCGCCACCCAGGGTCGTGACAGCCGGTTCCAGGCCATCCTGCCTCTGTGGGGCAAGATGCTGAACGTGGAAAAGGCCCGCGCCGACAAGGTCTACGGCAACGATAAGCTCCAACCTGTCATCACCGCTCTCGGTGCCGGTATCGGCGAGGAGTTCGATGCCAATAAGCTGCGCTATCACAAGATCATCATCATGGCCGATGCCGATGTGGACGGCGCTCATATCCGCACTTTGCTTCTGACCTTTTTCTTCCGCTTCATGCGGCCTTTGATCGAGGAGGGCTATGTGTATTCTGCCGTACCGCCCCTGTATAAGCTGACCCGCGGCAAGCAGCAGAGAGTGGCCTATTCCGATGAAGAGCGTGACCGCATCTCAGCCGAGATGCGCGGCGACAATCCCGATGCCAAGATCGACATCAACCGTTATAAGGGCCTTGGTGAAATGAACCCACATGAGCTATGGGAAACCACCATGGATCCTGAAAAGCGTACGCTGCGCCGTATCACTCTGGACGATGCCGTGGCTGCCGATGCCATCTTTACCGTTTTGATGGGTGAAAAGGTGGAACCCCGCAAGGAGTTCATCGAGCAGAATGCCCAGTACGCCGTGAATCTCGACTATTGAGAAAGGAGGTACTGTAAATGTCCAAAAAGCCCCAATATGATCCCGAAGAAATCCGGTACCCCCAGCAGCATATCGTAGAATCTCCTCTGGTACCGGAGATGAAAAAGTCTTACATTGAGTACGCCATGAGCGTCATCGTGGGACGTGCTCTGCCCGATGTGCGCGACGGTCTTAAGCCCGTACATCGCCGCATCCTCTACGCCATGTACGAGGATAACCTGACATCCGACAAGCCTTTCAAGAAGTCCGCCACCTGCGTGGGTGACGTGTTGGGCCGCTATCACCCTCACGGTGACGCTTCCGTATACGATGCTTTGGTGCGTCTGGCCCAGGATTTCTCCATGCGCTATATGCTGGTGGACGGTCATGGTAACTTCGGTAGTGTAGATGGCGATCCTCCTGCCGCTTACCGTTATACCGAGGCTCGTTTGAGCAAAATCTCCAACGAGATGCTTCGGGACATCGACAAGGATACCGTGGATTGGGATCCCAACTTCGATGAAAGCCGCAAGGAGCCCCGCGTTCTGCCTTCTCGCTTTCCCAACCTGTTGGTGAACGGCTCTTCCGGTATCGCCGTGGGTATGGCCACCAATATCCCGCCTCACAATCTCCGTGAGGTCATCGGCGCCTGCATCTGCGTGCTGGATAATCCCGAGGCAACGCTGGGTGATTTGATGGAGCACGTCAAGGGCCCCGACTTCCCCACCAAGGCTCTCATCATGGGCCGCAGCGGCATCCGCGCCGCTTACGCCACAGGCCGCGGTCGTCTCGTACTCCGCGCCCGTCATGAGTTTGAGGAGTTCGGCCATGACCGCATGCGCATCATCATCACAGAACTGCCCTATCAGGTGAATAAGCGGATGCTCATCAAGAGCATGGCTGAGCAGGTGGAGGACAAGCGCCTGGAGGGCATTTCCGACATCCGCGATGAGTCTGACCGCAATGGTATGCGCATCGTGGTGGAGTTAAAGCGCGATGCCAACCCCCAGGTGGTGCTCAATCGCCTGTTTGCCCAGACGCAGCTGCAGACCACCTTCGCCATCAATATGCTGGCGCTTACAAATAACCAGTCCCAGCCCAAGATCCTGTCCCTGCGGCATATTATCGACGAGTATCTCAAGTTCCAGGAGCAGATCATCGTTCGCCGCACACAGTACGACCTCAAGAAGGCACTGGAGCGCGCCCATCTGCTGGAGGGTCTGCTGATCGCCCAGGATAATATCGACGAGGTCATCCGTATCATCCGCACCAGCTACGATGATGCCAAGGAAAACCTGATGGCACGCTTCGGCCTGGACGACGTGCAGGCTCAGGCCATCCTGGATATGCGCCTGAAGGCCCTGCAGGGTCTTGACCGCGAGAAACTCCAGAACGAGTACAACGATCTGGAGGAGAAGATCGCCTACTTCCGCCGCGTTCTTTCCGATGAAAATCTGGTCAAGGGCATCCTCAAGGAAGAACTGATCGCCATCTCCGACAAGTTCGGCGATGACCGCAAGACTGAGATCCAGGACGTGGAGGATGAGATCGACATCGAGGACCTCATCGAGGAAGAGCAGTGCGTGTTTACCCTGACCAAGGGCGGTTACATCAAGCGTACCCCTGTCAGCGAATATGCGGCCCAGTCCAAGGGTGGTATGGGTAAGAAGGGCATTACCACCCGCGATGAAGACACCGTGGTGGATGTGTTCACTGCCTCTACCCACGATAGCCTGTTGTTCTTTACCGACACCGGCAAGGTCTATCGCAAGAAGGGGTATCAGATCCCCGAGTCCGGCAAGGCGGCCAAGGGTATTGCCATGGTCAACGTCATTCAGATCGAGACCGATGAGCGTGTCCAGGCCATGCTCCACTTCCGGGAGAGCGCCGAAAATGCAGACAACGTCAAGCTGGTGATGGTGACAAAGGATGGTACCGCCAAGCGCCTGGATGTAGCAAGCCTGAAGAATATTCGCCCCAGCGGCATCCGCGCCATCAATCTGGACGAGGGTGACCAGCTGGTGAGCGTGGTGGAGACCGACGGTAAGAGCAATATCCTCATCGCCACCCACGACGGCATGGCCTGCTGCTTTGAGGAAAATGACGTTCGCACCATGGGCCGCACGGCTACCGGTGTCCGCGGTATCCGTCTGCGTGAGGGCGACTATGTCATCGGTGCTGCCCGTGCAGATTTGGGCTGCAACGTTTTGTCCATCACCGAGAACGGCTATGGCAAGCAGACACCCATCGAGGAGTATCGCATCACCGGCCGCGGCGGTATTGGCGTAAAGAACTACGAGGTCACCGAAAAGACCGGTGCCGTGGTAGGCATGAAGATCGTCACCGGCGCAGAGGATCTGCTTTTGGTGACCCATAGCGGCATCTTGATCCGTATGGCCGTGGATTCCATCCGTACCACCGGCCGCGCCACCCAGGGAGTTATCGTGATGCGCTTTAAGGAAGAGGGCGATCAGGTGATCTCCCTTGCTCTGGCCGAAAAGGATGAGGCCGAGGAGAATGCCACACCTGAGGAGGAATAAGCGATGCATAGCAGCCCCCGTGAAGCAGAGGTTCACCTGACCCGTTGGCAGTATTTTGTGAAGACTCTTTATCATAATGCGGCGTCCACTTCCGAGTTTACCTATAATTACAAAGTGTATAGTAAGGATGAAGAATTACAGATGATAGATGCTAAAAATCAGCGTCTGAATCTTGTGATGATCCTGTTGCTGGTGGTGCTTTATCTTCTGACCCAAAGGTTTCAGATCATATGGTTGGTGGTGGGCTATCTGGTGGCCGTGATCATGATCCAGATCGTGCGGCTTACGAATCTGCCCAAGGATATTATGGCGCATCTCACCGATACCGGCCGTATGGAGAAGCACTGATGCAACTGAAAACCATCGCCAAAGTACATACTCCCTTCGGAGAGAAATTCGGTGTGCCGCGTCAGGCAGGACTTGTGCCGCAGGCCAAGGGTACGATTGTCTTTGAGCCGGAGTTCCGAAATCCCGATGTTGTGCGTGGCCTTGAGGGCTTCAGCCATATCTGGTTGGTGTGGTGCTTTGATCGCGCCCAGAGAGATTTTTGGTCTCCCACGGTGCGTCCGCCTCGTCTGGGAGGCAATGCCCGGCTGGGCGTTTTTGCCACCCGTTCGCCCTTTCGCCCAAACCCCATCGGCCTTTCCAGTGTGAAGCTGGAAAGCGTGGAGATCGATCCGAAAATGGGGCCGATTCTGCACATTTCCGGCATGGATATGGTGGACGGCACACCCGTTTTGGACATCAAGCCATATGTGCCCTACTGTGATATCCACAGAGACGCAACAGGCGGGTTTACCGCCCGTTTGGGCGAGGCAGATCTTGCGGTGGAGATATCATCCGAACTGTTGGAGAGGATTCCCGCCGATTTTCGGGAGGGTCTTGTGGGCGTATTGTCTCAGGATCCACGCCCTCGTTATCAGGATGATCCGGAGAGGGTGTACGGCATGGATTACGCAGGATGCAATGTCACTTTCCGCGTGGAAAAGGACAGGGTCATCGTTGTGGGAGTGGAAAAATGAAAACTGTTACCATTTACACCGACGGCAAAAGCGGCTGCGCCGCTTTGCGGTTTTATGCCGCTCCGTCTCGCCCCTGTGGGGCAACCGACGGAGATGGCACGCAAGCGCCGTCGCATAAAGCGGTTGGTAGCTGAAAGTGCAAGCACTGAAAGGAAAGGAAAATGAAAACAGTCACGATTTACACCGACGGCGCTTGCAGCGGCAACCCCGGCCCCGGTGGATGGGGCGCCAT
>R26__coassemble_2977_pt1 | contig 7250 bp, 7 predicted proteins | sample R26__metabat2_high_PE_009 | metagenome-assembled genome bin R26
CACACTTTCTTCCTTTCCGTCATCAACCCTTTTCGGAGTTCTTTGACAGTCTGAGAAAGCACCCTGACGGGTGCTTTCTCTGTTATTCAATTATTCCTGTATCAGAACTTGCCCAAGGAACCGGAGTTCTCGTTGTTGGGCATGTACTCCTCGCGACCGCCGGGCAGTACGGCATTGAGGATGATGCCGATGATGGAGGCCACAGCCAGGCCGGAGAGGGAAATCTTCATCTCACCGATCATGAAGCTGATGGCGCCGGTGGCGTTGTTGCCGGCGGCGGTGATATCAGCGCCCAGAGCGCCGGAGAAGTTGATGCCCAGAGCCAGACCAAGAATGGCGGCAGCGATGATGACGTTGCGGCTCTTCTGGAAGTCGGTGTGGTTTTCCACCATGTTGCGGACACCAACGGCGGAGATCATACCGTAGAGGATGATGGACACGCCGCCCACGGTAGCGGCGGGCATGGAGGCGATCAGAGCGGAGAACTTGGGGCAGAAGCTCAGCACGATAGCGTACACAGCAGCCAGACGAACTACCTTGGGATCGTAGACCTTGGTCAGCACCAGAACGCCGGTGTTCTCGCCGTAGGTGGTGTTGGCAGGTGCGCCGAACATGGCGGCGATGGCGGTACCCACGCCGTCACCGATCAATGTGCGGTGCAGACCGGGTTCTTCGATGAAGTTCTTGCCCACGGTGGAACCGATAGCGGAGATATCGCCCACGTGCTCCATCATGGTAGCAAAGGCGATGGGGACGATCATGATGATGGCGGAGATCAAAAAGCCCTTATCCACATTGCCGGATCCGAGGAGACCGAACACGGTGTCGGAGCCCTTGACAGGCAGACCCACCCAGGCGGCATCACGCACGCCGGAGAAGTCCACGTTGCCGGTGATGGCGGCCACCACGTAGGAGACAATGACGCCCATCAGGATGGGAACGATCTTGATCATGCCCTTGCCCCAGATGTTGCAGACGATGATGACAACGAGAGCCACCAGAGCCAGGCCCCAGTTGGTAGCGCAGTTATTGATGGCAGAGGGAGCCAGGATCAGGCCGATGGCAATGATGATGGGGCCGGTAACCACAGGGGGGAAGAAGCGCATCACGTTCTTGCTGCCGCAGGCCTTGCAGATGGCGGACAGAATCAGGTACAGCACACCGGCGCAGGCCACACCGGCGCAGGCATAGGGCAGGGATTCCGCCTGGGTCATGCCCTTATCGGCACCCATGGCCACCACGGTGAAGTAGCCGCCCAGGAAAGCGAAGGAGGAGCCCAGGAACACGGGTACTTCGCGCTTGGTCACCAGATGCATGAAGAGGGTTGCGATACCGGCGAACAGCAGGGTCGCAGAGATGCTCAATCCGGTGAGGATGGGCACCAATACGGTAGCGCCGAACATGGCAAAAAGATGCTGAACACCCAGCACCAGCATACGGGGCGTGCCAAGGCTCTTGGCATCATAGACAGGTTCCTGTCCGATTTCTTTTTTCATTGTGAATTGCCTCTCTTTCATTTAATGATATCTACATTTGTTTGCAAACCGTTTCATGCCCGCCCGGGCAAAAAAAAGAACCGGTAAAAATACCGGTTAAAAAGCGGAAATGGAAACAAAACGACAGGGACGAGTCATGACGGCCTTCACGGTGCTGCACTTCATGATTCATCCCTCCCTTTCGATTTCTTTCGGCTTATTATACGGGGGTCGTGGCAGAATTGCAAGTACTAAATTTTGGTTTTGCCATCATTTCTTCTAATGGCAGAAATTACTCTTCCACAAAGGCGATCCGCTTACGCAAAACGGGACATACCGCTGTGCAAACGGCGATCTTCAGAGCATCTCCCGGCAGAAAAGGCAGCATTCCTTTCTGCAGAATCGTAACAAAACTCAGACCCTTTCCCAGATAGGTATTGAGGATCAGCGCCATATAGGGCAATCCCACCGCATAGAGCAGGGCAAGGCCGCCGCAACAGGCCAGTGCCAGGCGTACACGCCCTCCGCCGGACGCCAATTTGCCGATGAGCCAGGCCGCCGGGATCAAACCCAGTAAAAAGCCAAAGGTAGGCTGCAGCACATAGCCCAAGCCGCCGCCCATGGTAAAAATGGGCAGGCCCACCAGTCCCAGGACCACATATACCCCCTGGCTCCATGCGCCGTATTTGGCGCCCAGCAAGATGCCCGCCATGGCGGTGAACAGAAACTGCAGTGTGATTGAACTGACACCCAGCGGAATCTTCAAAAAGGCGCCCACCGCCGTCAATGCGGCAAATACCGCCGTAAATACCATTTGCTTCGTCTTCATTGTAAACCTCCATTCAATTGTCAGGTTTACAATAGAGCATTTTTCCCGATTTGTCAACCCCCGATTTCCCATTCCAGTTTACATCTGCCTTTTGGCGTGGTATACTAAGCCGTATCATATCGTATGAGGTGAACCATGAGTCAACAAGAGGTTTATGAAGCATTGCTGCAGGCAGAGGGCTATCTCTCCGGAGAGGAACTGAGTCGGCGGCTGCAGATCACCCGTGCCGCCGTGTGGAAAGCGGTGGAGTCGCTGCGAAAGCAGGGCTGCGAAATCGAGGCCAGCACCGGTCTGGGATATCGGCTCTGCGGCGAGTCTCTCCTGCAGGCCGATGCCATTGCCCGCTGCCTGTCTGTGCCGCGCACCCGTATTCATGTGTCAGACAGCGTGGATTCCACGAATCTGGAGTGTCGCCGATTGGCGGCGCAGGGCGCTCCCTGCGGCACCGTGGTGGCGGCCAATCAGCAAACCCTCGGTCGGGGACGGCGAGGCCGCAGCTTCGAGTCACCCAAGGGTCTGGGGCTCTATTTATCCATCCTGTGGCGGCCTCAGTGCGCTCCGCAGGCGCTTTTGCCTCTGACTGCGCTGAGCGCCGTGGCCACCCGCCGGGCCATTCACCGGGTCTGCGAGGCATCCTGCGACATCAAATGGCCTAATGACCTCACGCTCCACGGCAAAAAGATCGCCGGCATCCTCACGGAGATGTCCCTGGAGGGTGAAACCGGCACAGTGGACTATGTGGTATTGGGCATCGGCATCAATGTACGCCACCGCGCCGAAGACTTTACGCCGGAGGTTGCCGCCATCGCCTCTTCCCTTGAGCGGGAGCTGGGCCACCGGGTTCGGCGCAGCGCACTGGCCGCGGCTTTGATAGAGGAACTGGATCTGCTCTACGATGACATTTTGCCCCGGCCCCGAAAGTGGCTGGAGGAATATCGCAGCGCCTGCCTGAATCTGGGCAAAACGGTGCAGCTGATCCAACCCGACGGCAGCCGTCAGAAGGCTCTTGCCCTGGATATTGACGAGCAGTTCGGCCTGACGGTGCAATACCCCGACGGCAAAACACAAACCCTGCGCAGCGGAGAGGTGTCGGTGCGGGGATTATACGGTTATGCGGAGTAAATGCCATGAAGCGTGAGAAAACCAAAATCAAAAAGCTGCTTGGGCTTTTTGTCACCTTCGCCAAGGTGGGGGTGATGACCTTCGGCGGCGGCATGGCCATGCTGCCCATTCTCCAGCGGGAAGTGGTGGAGTCCAAGGGCTGGGCCACCGACGAGGAGCTGGCGGACTACTATGCCATCGGCCAGTGCACTCCCGGTATCATCGCCGTAAACACCGCCACCTTTATCGGCCAGAAGCAGTGCGGCATATCGGGCGGTATCGCGGCCACACTGGGCGTGGTGTTTCCCTCTTTGCTCATCATCACCCTGCTGGCAGGTCTCATCGCCCGATTCTCTCATATCGCCTTGGTGCAGCACGCCTTCGGCGGCATCCGCTGCTGCGTGTGCGTGCTGATTTTCAACGCCACGCTGAAGTTGGGCAAGGCCGCCATCCGGGATCTGTGGTGCTGGGGCATTTTCCTGTGTGTGCTGGCGCTGAGCCTGTTCACCGAGCTGTCTCCGGCGCTCTATATTCTGGTGGCCGCCCTGGCGGGCATCGCCATCCGAAGCATAGGAGGTAAGCAGGCATGATCTATCTGCGCCTTTTCTATGAGTTTTTCAAAATCGGCCTTTTCGCCATCGGCGGCGGGCTGGCCACGCTGCCCTTTTTGAGTGACCTTTCCCACCGCACCGGCTGGTTCACCCAGCAGCAGCTGGCGGATATGCTGGCAGTCAGCGAATCCACCCCCGGGCCCATCGGCGTGAACATGGCCACCTACGTGGGCTTCACCTCGGCGGGCGTGGCGGGTTCTCTGGTGGCCACGCTGGGATTGATCACTCCAAGTATCATCATCATTCTCATCATCGCCGCCTTTCTCAAAGCGTTTCGCAGCAACCCCATTGTGGATGCCGCATTTTACGGTCTGCGCCCGGCCTCTGTGGCCATGGTGGCCTCGGCGGGCATTGGTGTGGTGCTGCTGACATTGGTGAACACCGCCGTGCCCCTGGGCATGGATTTCTTCCGTTTCCCTGCCATCGGCCTTGCCGCGGTACTGCTGGTGCTGAGTCGGTGGGTGCCCCGGGTGAAAAAGCTCCACCCCATTTGGTTTATTCTGGTGAGCGCCGGAGCAGGCATTCTCCTGAAACTCTGAATAAAAAACAGCCGATGAGCAAATGCCCATCGGCTGTTTGGCTTATTGATTTATGCAGTGGGTGCCACGGTTATGCCGGCAAAGCAGTAAGTGCCCATACCGTCTCCGTAGAGACCCAGCATGTTGCTCTGCAGCGCATAGGAACCGGTCTTCATGTAGATGGGCATGGCGTAGCCGCTCTCCACCAGCAGACGCTCGGCATCCTCCAGATAGGCATCGTGCGCCTCCACGCTGTCGGACTTTGCCGCCACATTCAAAAGCATCTCATAGGCGCTGGAATAGTACTGGCCGTAATTTCGGCTATCGGTGCTCTGCCAGGCACGCAGGAGGCTGCTGGCATCATTTCGGTCGGTGGTAATGGTAATCAGCGCCATGGTGAACTCGCCGTCTTTCAGGGTGTCCTTGATCTGGTCAACCGCCACACCCTGCAGGATCACATTGATGTTCAGCCGCTCTTTCCACTGGGTCTGGAGCATGGTGGCCGTGCGCATGTTGGCCGGATTGCTCTCAAAGAGCAGCGTGATCTTTTCCAGGGTCGTCCCGGCACTGCCCGATCGGGTGCTGTATCCGGCGCGCTGCATGTTCTCCTGCGCCGCCGTCAGATTGGCCTGGGCATCCTCGGGATTGTTGTCTATCACAGGGCCGTTGGCCTCACGGAAAGATCCGCCTGCCAGGGTTGTGATTCCCTGGGGAATGATGCCGTCAGCCGCCACGTAGTCAACGCCCAGGCTATCGGCGATGGCATTGCGGTCGATGACCTGGCTCATGGCCTGACGCACAACCTCCCTGCTCAGGGTGCTGGCCATCTGGTTGACCACCAGCACGCCCACCGTGGGCAGGGTGATCTCCGTGGCATCTTCGGCATGGTTGGCACCCATGGCAAAGTCCACCTGGCCTTCATCAAAGAGCTTCTTGGCCAAATCCTCCGTCTCGGCAAAGGTGATCTGAATCTGCTCCGGACCGGGGCGCTTGGCATCGTAATAGTCCTCGATCTCCACCAGAGTCATCTTGTTGCCCGACCACTGACGCAGGCCAAAAGCGCCGTTGGTACGCAGAGTGCTCTTGCTCATGGACCAGTTATCGTTCTCCACGGCGTCGCTCCGTACCGGCATGGTGGCAACCGCGGTACACACGGTGTTGAGGAAGTAGGGGTCCTTTTCGCTGAGCACCACCACGAAGCGCCCCTCTTCATCGGCCCACACCTGCAGGGCATTCAGGTCGCCCTCGATGGCCTTGTCATAGCCCATCACGGTATCCAGCAGCGCGGCATTGGGCGATTTCAGATCCGGATCCAGAAGCCGCATCCAGGAAAATGCGTAGTCCTCTGCGGTGACACGCACCCCGTCCGACCAATGGATGTTGTCACGCAGGGTGAACACGTAGGTCTGGGTGCCATCCACATTGTCGGTGCAGGTATAGCTCTTGGCCTGTCCGCAGACAACGCCGTCGGCGGTCAGCTTCATCAGGTTTTCAAAGAGGTGCATATCCACGGTCTTCTCCGTGGCGGTGGTGGCCATGGCCGGATCCAGCGTCACCGGTGCACCGCTCAAGGCGGCGCGGAACGTCAGCTTTTGGGCGTCCTCTTCCTGATTACAGCCGCACAAAAGGCCGGCGCAAAGGCACAGTGCCAGCGTCAGAGCCAGGATTCGTTTCAATCGTCTCATGGAAAACTCCTTTTTTTGCATTACAATTCACGGTGCATTATAGCGGATTTTCCATGAAAAGTAAAGTAAACAAACTGTTACAGTACCAATCCCATTTTTTCCAGCTGCCGGGCTTTTTCCTCCCCGCCCGTAGCCGTATAGATCCGTGTGGTGTCGATGCTGCTGTGTCCCAGCAGGTCGGCAAGGCCGATGGGGTCGCGGTTGGCCTGATAGTAGGTCACGGCGAAAAGGTGCCGCAGCGCATGGGGATGTCCCTTTCCCGCAGAGATGCCTGCCTCGATGCACAGTCTGTTCATCTGCCGCCAGATGCTGGTGCGGTCCAGGGGTCGGCCAGTGGCACTGCGGATTACCGGCCCTGCGGTGATCTTTTCCCGGGCGGCATAGGCCGAGATCTTCTGACACAGGGACTCCGGCATCAGGATCACACGGCTTTTCCCCTTGTTGTACACCTCTGCCCGCCCTCTCTTTGCCGCCTCCACCGTGACAAAGGGCAGTTCACCCACGCGAATCCCCGTGGCGCAGAGGATCTGCAGACACAGGGCCAGGCGCCTGTCTCCCTGCTTCTCCGCCTCATTCACTAGGTGCGTGTAGTCCTCATACCCCATGCGCTTTTCCTCCGGCAGGTAAAACTGTCTCTGGATCCGCAGCCGTCTGACACACGCATCCGTTTGGTTGCAGAAACGCAGGAACAGGTTGATGGTCCCCAGCTTGCTGTTCACCGTGGCAGGTGCGTAGCGGTCGATCAAAAACGCCTTGTACGCCAGCACACGCTCCTTTGACACCTCCTGTCCCTGCAGAAAAGCCATAAATTGCCCCACCACGGACAGATACAGGCCCACCGTACCCGGTTCTTTTTCCTCCTCGATCAGGTGTGTGCGGAACTTTTCCACATCTTCTTTGGCGATCTTCACTTGTATTGCCTCCTTTTGTTGATAGACGTATTGTCGTGGGCAGTCCCCATACCGCCTCGATTAGTAAAGCACCCGGCATGGCCCCATGCAACAAATGAAGAAGATTGTTGCTCTTGCTCT
>R26__coassemble_3201_pt1 | contig 6959 bp, 7 predicted proteins | sample R26__metabat2_high_PE_009 | metagenome-assembled genome bin R26
ACCGGAAAGCTAAAAAATGAACCCGGCCGAAGGGCCGGGTTCATTTTATTTCTGCAGTCTTTTCACCAGTTCCTTGTCCGGTGTAACGGTAATCGTTTCATAGGTTGTGTAAATCACCATGCCCGGCCTTGCTCCGGGTGCTTTTTTCACATACTTGACGGGTGTATAGTCCACGTCGATTTTTCCGCTCTGCCGCCCCTGTGAATACCAGGCCGCGATGGTCGCCGCCTCAAAAATGCTCAGGTCATCGGGCCTTTCACCTTCCGTACAGAGAATGACATGGCTGCCGTGGACCTTCTGGGTGTGGAACCAGATATCCCACTTCTGGGCTGTCCTGGCGGTCAGCTTTTCATTCTGGGTATTGTTTCTGCCCACCAATATCCGCAGACCCTGGCTGGTCATAAACTCCCGCGGCTTGTTCTGCCGCTGAAACCCGGGCTGTTTTTTGCCGCGATTGCGGAGAATACCCGCTTCGGTCAGTTCTGCACGGACGTCATTGAAGTCCTGCTCGCTTTCGCACAGCTGCAACTCCCCCGCCACGCTCTCCAGGTAGGCAAGCTCTCCCCTGTTTTTCTCCAGTTGCCGGGTTAGCATCACCTCTGCGGTCTTCGCCTTGGTGTACTGCTTGAAGTATCTGGCGGCATTTGCCTGGGGTGTCAGGCGAATGTCCAGAGGGATCGTCAGTTCCGGACAGTTCTCCTCATAGTAGTTCTGCACCGTGACGGATTTTTCTCCACGCTCCATGCGATAGAGGTTTGCCGTAAGCAGCTCCCCGTAGACCCGCCACTGATCACGATCCTTCGTTTTCAGCAGTTCCTGCTCCTGCAGAGCGATCTTACGGCGGGTGCGGTTAACAGCATTGGTGGCGGCTTTCAAAAGATCCTGACCCTTTTGCCGCACTCTTTCTGCCTGCTCACGCTCTTCAAAGAAGCTATCCAGCAGAGTGGAAAAGCTATCGGTCGAAACGCTCTCTACAAAGTTTTCATACTGTGTGATGGGACAGTATGTAAAGTCAGATGGCTTTCCATCTCTTGCCAGCACAACGGGTAGAAAATTTCCCTGCATAATCGCATCTCGCCACGCTTCAAAACAATCCCACAGTATTTCATCGCCCTCTGTGGCGTCCACCGTACCGTATGCCCGATAAACCAATTCTCTGGCGATCAGCGGTGATATGGCGGTAAAGGTGTCCATCAGCCAGCGATCCAGAGGTTGTTCCCGGGGCAACAGTTCCAAAAACCGCTCCCGTTCCACGGTCAGCGGGTTTTCTTTTTTCACCGGCAATGGCAGCTGATAGAAGAATCCGGGCAACACCTGGCGGTCCGGTGACATCTCAAAGTCCACACGGCGCAGGCAATCCAGAATTCGCCCCTCCTGATCGCATAAAATCAGGTTGGAATGGCGCCCCATGGCCTCCAGAATCAGTTCATATTCCTGCAGTTCACCCAGCTCGCTGGTGGATTCGATCTTCAAACGCACCACACGCTCCATGGGCACCTGCTCCAAAGACAGGATCCGACCGCCGCCGAGATGTTTGCGCAGCAACATACAAAACATCGGCGGTTGGCTGGGATTGTCTCGAAGCTGCTCCGTTAAATGAATACGGGGCTGGCTGGGGTTGGCGCAGAGCAAAAGCCGCGTTTTTCCGCGCAGAAGCAGCACCACCTGGTCTCGGGTGGGCATCTGGATCTTGTCGATGCGGTTTCCCACCAGTTGCGGTGCGATCTCTTTTGTCACTGCCCCAAGGCATACAGCATCTAATGGCATGGCTTACTCCTCGATCATGACTCCGAACAACTCGTTGATGCGACCTACTTCCCCCTGCAGATACAGCCATCCAAACAGAGCTTCCAGCGCCGTTGCCTGCTGATACTGGGCGCGGCTTGCATGCTGGGGAATGGAATGCACGTTGGCATTGCGCCCTCTGCGGAATACATCGCTCTCCTCTTCCGAAAGCAGTGGTAATATTTTATCGGCAAGTTCTGCCTGCTTCCGGGCACAGACCAGCTCGATGGTAGCGCGGTGAAGTCCCTTTCCCGTGGCCTTACCCCGGGCGCAGAGATAACCGCGCACCAGCAGTTCATACACGGCGTCACCCATATGGGCGAGACCGATGGAGCTGATGCCGCGGATTTCGTCAGGTGTCAGTTTTTCATGAAAATAATCTGTCATGGCTCAGTCCTGTGCTTTCAGTTTATACAAGAGTTCCTCTACCTGACCCATGGCATCCTCCAGTTGACGCCCGGCGTCGTTGATCTGGGACTGCACCAGAATATCGGCAAGGAAGTTATCGGTATAGTCAAAAAAGCCCATAAACATATCCATCTGCAGATTCAGCTGAATATCGTTCAGTTCGCTATTGAATCGCTGCAGATCGATGCGGGCGTTTTCCATCAGCCTGCGGGCATTGTCCATCTTACTGCGTTTGATCATGGTGGTCAGAAAACCGCCGCCCAGAATATCCACAATGCCCCAGTTTCTGGCACCTTTCATCTCCTGGTAAGCCGCCTGCAGACTATGCAGGGCACGCTCGCCCGTCTCAATGGCCTCCTGACGCTCTCTATCGTACAGTTCACCGTTCATCGTGAAGTCCTCCTTAACTGCGTTCGATATATGTATTTTAATTATACTGCGAACAGCCAATATTTGCAAGGGCAACCGCTTCTTCCCTTTACTTGCGATTGATCCTGTTTGGTAATATAATCTATAAAACAAACCGATGTTTGATAAAGGACGATATGTTATGAAAAAGCGGTGATCTACATACACGGAAAAGGTTGAAACGCAAAAGAAGCCGGGCACTATAAGCCGCTTTTCCTGGATTGTCAGGTGCCGGGTTTTGATTACCGGGCGCAGAGAAGTGAGATGCACATCGTATATATCAAGCACAACAACCTCTCTGCCGGTACCCGCACATTCAAGCCGGACACCCGGGGCGCAGAGCTTGTACCCGAGCTGATGGTTGCATCCGATCACATATTCGTTAAAACCAAAAGCAATGCGCTGACAAGCGAAGCATTTGCCGCATTTATTGCAGACAACGGCATCCATGAATTCTATGTCTGCGGAGCAGATGCAACCGCCTGCGTTAAGTCCACCTGCTTCAATATGACGAAGGCTGGTTGCCAAACTGGGCCTTCCCAAGCGCCGGGTGCGCTTTGAGCTTTCCGGTGAGTTCGGCAACCCTGCCAACGATCCTGCCTACGACAAGTCCTATTTGGGTAAGGAATTTAAGGTGTCCGTACTGGTGCGCGGTGAGCAGTTCGAGACCGTCTGCCGCGCCGAGCAGAGCCTCTTGTCCGCCATGGAAAACGCCGGCATCCGTGTGCCCTCCGATTGCCGCAGTGGCCAGTGCGGCTGGTGCCATAGCCGCCTGATCTCCGGCGAGGTGTTTATCCCCGAAAAGGCCGACGGCCGCCGCATTGCCGACAGGAAGTTTAACTGGGTACATCCCTGTTCTACTTATCCCCTCAGCAATATTGAGATCGAGGTTTTCCCCCTGCTGGAGTGCTGATCCTCTCTCCTCGATAGTCAAACAGCACCGGGCGAATTATCGTCCGGTGCTGCTGTATTTTGCTTAATTAAGAAGATTCGGTTTCTGAGAATCCGGTTTCAGGAGATTTCCACGTCGATAAGCTTATGCTCCAGCACATCCACCAGACCCATGTCGGTCAGTCCCAGCTCCGGCACGGTGGGCAGAGAGATGAAGCTCAGTGTCATAAAGGGTGCCGGCATGGTACAACCCAGTGCACGGGTGGCCTCGTTCATGCCGTCGAGAAGCTCCATCACCTCCTGTGCGCTGCATTCGCTCATCAAACCGCCGATGGGAAGGGTCATGGAATCCACCACCTTGCCGTCGGCTACCACAGCCAGACCACCGTGGAGCCGCGCCACCTCATTGGCGGCCACAGCCATGTCGGCATCGTCAACACCTACCACCACAATGTTGTGGTGGTCATGGCTCATGGTGTAGGCCAGGGCGCCTTTGCGAAGAGAAAAGCCCTTCACAAAGCCCACACCCACGCCGCCGGTCTTTCCGTAGCGTTCCACAACGGCAAGCTTCAGAATGTCGTTGGTGGGATCCCGCTGGATCTCCCCGTTCACCACGGGCAGCACGCACTCCAGATCATTGTTGATGATCTGCAGGTCGATCAGGCCGATGACATGGGCCTTCACAGAGGTAGCAGCGGGATTCTTGGCCTTGCAGCGGAAGCTATCTGCCGTGATGGGCCGCTTCAGGTGCACGGTGTCCTTGATCCAATCCGGATACTGAGACACAGGGCACTCCTTCAGCAGGGCCTTGTTCTCGGCCACCAGTGCGCCCTCAAAGTAGACCGCCTTGGGTTCCATCTTGTGCAGATCGTCCACCAAAAGGATATCCGCCAGACGGCCCGGGGTAATGGAGCCCACCTCATCGTCAATGCGGAAGTGGCGGGCGGCATTGATGGTAGCCATCTGAATGGCCTGCATGGGACTCATGCCCAATTCAATGGCCCGGCGCACATTGTAGTTGATGTGTCCTTCGCTCATAATCTCGCCGGCATGCTTATCGTCGGTGCAGAAGCAGAGATTCTCCGTGCTCAGGCCACGTTTGAGCACGCCGCGCACCAGAGCCTCCACATTGCGCTCGGTGCTGCCTTCGCGCACCAGCACACGCATACCCACCCGCAGGCGGCTGAGCAGCTCTTCCTCGGTAACGCATTCGTGGTCATCGGAGATACCGCTGGAGGCGTAGACATTCAGTTCCTGTCCCAGGCGACCGATGGCGTGGCCATTGACGATCTTGCGGCGCTGCAGGGTGTCTGCCACCTTGTGCAGATATTCGTCCTTGACAAACAGAATCTTGGAGGGATCCAGCTCGCCCAGACTCACAGACTCTTCCCAGTCCATGATCTTTGCCACCTGCTCAGCGCCCAGAGTGGCGCCGTTGGTCTCCAGGCCCGGTGCAGTGGGCACACGGGAGGATACCTCGATCAGCATGCGGTAAGGCAGGCGGTCGATGGACTGGAGCATGGCACGCAGACCCTCTTCGCCGGCCACATTGGCGATCTCCATCAGATCGGCGCAAAGGGTGGTGGTACCCTGGGGCACTACCACGGTGGACAGCGCCTCGGGAGAGAGCATGGTGGACTCAAAGTGCATATGGGAATCGATAAGGCCGGGCACGGCAAAAGCGCCGCCGCAGTCCACGATCTCCTTAGCGTCAAGAGAAGCACCCGGCTCAATGGAAACAATGCGTTTGTTCTTGATGTAGATGTCAGAGGGATAAATCTCCCCGGAAAATACGTTGACCAACTGCACATTGGCCAGCTTCAAATCACAGGCGTGGCGGCCCAGACCGGTCTCCACGGTGTTTTTAATCTCTTCAAAAGTTCTCATGTTCATCCTCCTACTTGTTCCAGAAAACTGCGTATATCTCGGTGATCTCCGTTTTTTTATATTGTAACACACAGATGTTACTTATATCAAAACCTATCCGCTTCGTGGCAGAAATTATTTTCTCTTTGGGAACAGTGGCAAAACCGCGCACTATATGCTATATTATATGGGAAATATTTCGTTTGTCAGGAGGTCGCCATGGAACGCTTTCATATATCCGCCAACTTTCAGCATGTGCCGGAATTGGATCGGGACTTCTATCCTCTGGGGCAGTTTAACCGCGCCTTTTTGAAAACAGCAAGAAAACCAGTTGCTGTGGCCGTGGAGCGTGCCGGCGGCCAGATGGCCACGGTGCACACCTTTGTGCACGGCGACAGCGAGCACGCCGAGGCCGATCGGTACTATATCGACCGGCTGGTGAAGACTCTTTTATGGATGAAGGGCGGCTTCCGTGTTTATACCGATGATGCCGACACCTGTGCATATCTCCGGAGCGTTTACTGCCGTGGCGGTGAGCGCCAGTTCGATTGGGAATATATGTCCGGTATTTTTGAGCACCCCTTTGAAGTCGTGTTGACGCACTGTGTTCCCGAGAGCAAGGATGCCCCCAAAGCCATGGGCGGTCATCTGGAGGGTTGCCGCATCGGCTTTGACGCCGGTGGCAGTGACCGCAAGGTTTCCGCCGTGGTGGATGGTGAGACGATATATTCCGAAGAGGTGGTGTGGTTCCCCAAGACCAACTCCGATCCGGAGTATCACTATGAGGGTATTGTATCCGCACTCCGTTCCGCTGCAGAGCATATGCCCCGGGTGGATGCCGTAGGCGTCAGCTCCGCAGGCATCTATATCGACAACCGCACCATGAGCGCAAGTCTCTTCCTGAAAGTCCCCAGGGAGTTGCAGAAAAAAAAGGTTAAGGACATCTATATCCGTGCCATCACCGACACCTTCGGCAATGTCCCCTACTGTGTCATCAATGACGGCGATGTGTCGGCTCTGGCCGGTGCCATGAGTCTGCGGGATAACAGTATTCTGGGCATTGCGATGGGCACCAGTGAGGCCGGCGGCTTTGTGGATGAGGCTGGCTGTGTCACCGGCTGGCTCAACGAACTGGCCTTCGTTCCCATGGATGTAAATCCAAATGCCATGATTGACGAGTGGGCCGGTGATATCGGCTGCGGCGTCAAGTACTTCTCTCAGGACGGTGTCATCAAGCTGGCACCGCGGGCAGGTATCGAGTTGGACGAAGAGCTCTCCCCTGCTGAAAAGCTGAAGGTTGTACAGGGTCTTATGGCCAATGATGATCCCCGTGCTATGGCCGTGTATCAGTCTATCGGCGTGTATCTGGGGCATACTCTCGCCTATTACTATGATCTCTACGCCTGCCGCCATGTGCTTTTGCTGGGTCGTGTCATGTCCGGCAAAGGCGGCGATCTGATCCTCAATACCTGTATGCAGGTATTAAAGGACGACTATCCCCGGCTGGCAGGAAAAATTCTTCCCGCTCTGCCCGATGAGGATTTCCGCCGCGTGGGTCAATCCATGGCGGCCGCCAGCCTGCCGGAGTTAAAGTGAGGTAT
>R26__coassemble_3544_pt1 | contig 6479 bp, 6 predicted proteins | sample R26__metabat2_high_PE_009 | metagenome-assembled genome bin R26
GGCACAGTTGTCAAGGCTAATAATTTCTTTTTAAGAAAAATATTTATTGAAATCGTATAAATAGCGAACCGTTCAATGAACAACTTGCACAAAGCCGCAGAGAGAATGGATCGTAAAAGGAAGCTCCGGTTTACAGAAAGAACGCCTCAGAAGGCTTGCTGAAAGACAGTCTCCAATTTCTCGTGCTTTTCGCTCAAAAACAAAGCGACAACGGATCCTCGATAAAGCGTTTTGCAGTCTTTGAGAAGGGAAAATCTTGCGGGATCGTAGTCGCGGGACTGATTCATCTGTTCCTGTTTATAGTTTTCCAATGCATCCGCTATTCGCTGTGCCGCATTTTGATCAGCGGCCCGGATGACGATGATCTCGTCGGCATAGGTGCCGCCCAACGCGGTAATACATATGCTGTCAACGACATCTTCGGTTTTTACACCATAAAGCTCCTGAAAACGATCTTCGGGAATATCCAGCGGATCGGTAAGTTGTGCTTCCGACAGGAGATTTTCCCGTAAAACAGATAAATCCACCTGTCCGGCAGTCTTATCCCCGCAGCCGGTCAGGCAGAGTGTAAACACCAAAACAATAAAAACAAAGTATTTTTTCATGAAACCTTCCTTATAGTGTGATCATGATGTGTGCGTGTACAGATAATCGACCCACTTCCTGCAGCCGGAGGTGTTAAAATGCATTCCAAGCGCCTGAGGGTCACCGCAAAAATCCTTGTTCAGATAACCGCTTTCGTCAAACATGGCTTCCGCTATGTTGATAAAATACCAGCCTCGCTGCTGACATAGATCGCAGAGCATCTCGTTATAAGCAGAGATGTTTTCATTATTCAGATCGCCTAAAGCGGTATCTCCCATATTCGCCCGCGGCGTCACAGACTGCACATATAATGTAACATCCGGCGCATTGTCAAGAATGACGTCACACATTTGTTCAAATGCAGTCAACGCCTGTTCTTTTCCGCCCTCGCGGGCAATATCGTTCATACCGAGCATGATATAAACCTTTTTGGCCTTTGTCAAAGGAACCGATTCCTCCAAAAGCATCTTCACACCGTTATAGGCGGGGTGTACCGAATCGCCGCTGACCGGCATCAGCGCATTGCGGGCGCTGAAGCTTCCGGAACAGAGAAACTGTGCCTGCCCAAGGTCACCTGTTGCGGCTGCATATTGTCGCAGCATCTGCGTGATAGAGTCTCCGATGAATACGGCGTCATCAAAATAGGAAGCTTCCACCGGCTCGCCTTCTTCGATCTGCCCATCTAAATAGTAGGGGGAGTGAGCTGGTGTGGGCAACTCAGTGGGAGGGGGAGTAGGGGAGGGTCTGTCAGGTATATTGGATATATCAATTTCACTGCTCGGCGCGCGGCAGGAGACGCAGCTGATTACAGGCAAAACGACAAGCAGGCAAACCGCCATCTTTATAAGAATTCTTTTGTGCATATTACATCTTTCACATTTATCAGTACAAAATTTTTTGTGACAATAAACCCTTCATTCCGGATATCCGAAATGCAACAAGTATTATAACCATTCTACAGATGAAATTCAAGCGATAAGCTATAAGATTTCTTTAGAAAGTCATCATCGCATAAAAAAGAGTGGTCACACAGGCGCATCCATACGAAAAAGGAAAAAAGAGGAGCCGATGGCTCCTCTTTTTAATTGGGTTTTTCTTTACATGGCAGCCTTGGCAGCCTCGCGGCCTGCGCGGAAAGCGGCCAGGTTCAGCTCCTTGACCTTGGCGGGAACGGTCTCGGCGACCACCTCTTCCCAGTCGATCTCGGGGCAGCCCAAAGCGTCGCACATAGCGCCGAACAGCACCACGTTCATGCACTTGGCGTTGCCCAGCTCGATGGCGATCTCACCGGCCTTCAGGGCGATGGTCTTGAAGTTCTTCTGCATGGCCTCCAGGCAACCGGCGGGATACTCCTCCTGACCGGCGGCGATGGTGAGGGAATTCATCTCGTAATCGTTGATAACGGCCACACCGGAGGGCTTCAGGAACTCGGCATAACGCACGGCTTCCATCTTCTCCAGAGCCACCAGAATATCGGCCTCGCCCTTACCGAACACGGGAGCATAAACCTTCTTGCCCCAGCGCACCTGGGTGGACACGGAGCCACCGCGCTGAGCCATACCATGGACTTCGCTCTGCTTGACATCGTAACCGGCCTTCATGAAGCCGTTGGTCATGATCTTGGAGATCAGGATAGCGCCCTGACCACCGACGCCGCACAGCAGCACACTCTTGACATCAGACATCTTACTTCTCCTCCTTCTCGATAGCATCGAACGGGCAGGCCTGGGCGCAGACGGTGCAGCCCACGCACTGGGTAGCGTCAATAAATGCCTTGCCGTCCTTCAGGGACACAGCGGCGCAGCCCACCTTCAGGCAGCTCTTGCAGCTGCGGCACTTGTCGGCATTGACCTTGCACAGACCCTTCTCCTGCTTGATGCGCTTGATCAGCAGGCAGGGACGGCGGGTGACGATAGCAGGATGCTTGCCGTCGTTCAAAGCGGCAACGGCGGTATCCACGGTGTTCTTCATGGCGGTCAGATCCTGAGGATCGACGGTCAGCACGGGATCGAAGCCGTAGGCGGTGAGGATCTTCTCCACGCTCAGCATGGCAGAGGGATCGCCCTGCAGGGTGTAGCCGGAGCCGGGGTTTTCCTGGTGGCCGGTCATGCCGGTGATACGGTTATCCAGCACGCAGGGGATCATGCGGCCGTTGTTCCAGATGATCTCGGCAGCGCCGGTCATGCCGGAATGGAAGAAGGTAGAGTCGCCCACCACGCCGAAGATGACCTTATCGGTGACGCCTTCCTGCTGGAAACTCTTGGAGATACCCATACCGGCGGAGAAGCCGCCGCCCATGCAGATGCAGACATCCATGCAGTTCAGGGGAGGTGCCACGCCCAGGGTGTAGCAGCCGATATCGCCGGTAACCACATAATTCTTGTTCTTGGAAAGGGTGTAGAAGAAGCCGCGGTGGGGGCAGCCGGGGCACAGGGCAGGAGGACGCTTTGCAACAGCCTGATCGGGCACGATGCAGTCGGCCTTCACACCGAAGATGCGCTCGCGCACCAGCTGGGTGTTCAGTTCGTACATGCTGCCGATGAGCTCCTTGCCGACGCACTCGATGCCGGCGGCCTTGATCTGATCCTCCATGAAGGGATCCAGCTCTTCGATGACGTAGAGCTTCTCCACCTTCTTGGCGAAGTCGGCGATCAGCTTCATGGGCAGGGGGAAGGTAAGACCCAGCTTCAGGAAAGAGGTGCCCTCGGGGAACACTTCCTTGGCATATGTATAGGAGATGCCGGCGGTGATGACGCCGATTTTGCCATCGCCCATTTCCATCTTGTTGAGGCCGTTCTCCAGAGCGGTAGTGCAGCCGTACTCAGCCAGCTTGACCAGACGCTCTTCCACTAGAGGATGGTTCATATAAGCGTTGGCAGGGGTGCACACGAACTTGCGGGTGTTGCGGGCATAGGGCTTAGCCTGCACCTCCACGCGCTCGCCGAACTCCACCAGACCCTTGGAATGGTTCACGCGGGTGGTGGTGCGGTACAGCACGGGGGTGTCAAACTTTTCGGAGACCTCGCAGGCCAGAGCCACGAAGTCTTTGCACTCCTGAGGATCGGAAGGCTCGATGCAGGCGATCTTGGCGGCCCGGGCATAGTGGCGGTTGTCCTGCTCGTTCTGGGAGCTGTGGCAGGAGGGGTCGTCGGCGTTGACCAGGATATAAGCGCCGCCCACGCCCATGTAACCGGCGGTGAACAGGGGGTCAGCGGCCACATTCAGACCCACCATCTTCATGGTGGTGACACTGCGGCTGCCGGCCACGGATGCGCCGTAGGCTACCTCGGTGGCGACCTTCTCATTGGGAGCCCACTCGCAGTACAGGCTGTCCTTATACTGGGGCAACTCCTCCAGAATTTCGGTGCTGGGCGTTCCGGGATAAGCGGAAGCGACCTTGATACCGGCTTCGTAGATGCCACGTGCAATGGCTTCGTTACCGGACATCAGATGTTTCATGATGAATTCCACCTTTCTAAATATTTATTCTAACTCTATTGGATCACAAATCAATACACGCAGGCTTCCTGCTCACCGTGAAGCACACGCAGAGCACCCTCGGCAAGAGACCGCATCTCCTGCTCGCCGGGGAAGCGCAGCACGGGAGCCAGCTTGCCCACATAGGCGGAGATATCGTCGCAGAATTTCTCGTCATAGGCCATGCCGGCGGTATAGACGATGGCGTCCACATCGAAGTGCAGCACGGCGGCCATAGCACCGATGTCCTTGGCCAGCTGATAGACCAGGGCATTGTAGGCGGCGGTAAAGGCGGGATCACCATCTTCTACCTTGGCGCAGATCACGCGGAAATCCGTGGTGCCCACATAGGAGAACATACCGCTTTTGCGGCCAAAGATCTTCTTGACCTCATCCTTGGACTTGCCGGAATAGCAGTAGTTGATGAGCTGATTCACGGGGAGACTTCCGCCGCGATCCAGACCCATGGAACCCTCGTCCTTGACATTAAATACATCCACCACGCGGCCGTGGTCGTGAGCGGCCACGGACACGCCGCCACCCAAGTGGCAGACGATGAGCTTTGCCTCTTCGTATTTCTTTCCCAGTTTTTCAGCGGCCTTGCGGGCAATGGCCTTCTGGTTCAATGCGTGGAACAGGCTCAGGCGCTTGAAATCAGCGTAGCCGCTGACATGTGCCACCTCGGTCATCTCATCCACACAGACGGGATCTACAAAGAAAGAGGGGATGCCCACCATATCGCCGATCTTCTTGGCCAGATAGGCGCCCAGGTTAGAGGGATGCTCACCATAGGGAGCGGCTTCCACATCGGCCATGACCTTGTCATTGACGGCATAGGTGCCGGAGGGAATAGCACGGTACAGACCGCCGCGACCGCAGACGGCATCGAAATCGGTCAGCTTGAAGCCACCTTCGGCAATGGCCTTGAGAATGGTTTCACGGCGATAGTCCGCCTGATCAAAGACCCGATCAAAGGGCTCCAGATCTTCGGCGGAGTGGTCAATGCCAACCTTGAAGAGTTCCTTGTCCTCTTCAAATACAGCCACCTTGGTGCTGGTAGCGCCGGGGTTGATGATCAATACTTTCATATAAGTATCCTCTCGTCATTTCGGTAAACATTTCACCGAATTATTTGGTGAATTTATTATCGCACCGGTAGGACACTTTGTCAATGCACTTTTGCCGGATTAAAAAAAGCTCGTCATACTATACAAAAAAGAGGCTGTTTGGTTGAAGAATCAACCAAACAGCCCTTGGATAATCTTTACTTTTGCATGCCGTCCAGAAGCAGTTTCGCCATGGCCTGACCGCGGGCAACCAAATCAAAGTCTCCTTCATAGATCCGCCACTCAAAGAGCATGCCGCGATGGAGGGTCACAAAATATTCCACAACATCGTCGGTTTTGTAGGAAGCAGCAATGCTGCCCTCCTGGCGGCACAGTTCCACCAGTTCCGACAGCAGGCGGAAATAGGTGCGCTTTGCGCCTTTTTTCAGCACACCCTGCTCGGGGTACTTGATGGATTGCATGAAACATTTATATAAGAAAGCATCTGCCACGGAGATTCGCAGGGATTGCCCCACAAAGTCCAGCAGCTTTTCCCGGCCGGTGCGGGTGGTGTCGGTGAGATATGTGGGCTCCAGACGGGCATAGGCCACATCCACCAGTTCCGTAGCGTGGATCACAAGCTCATCTTTACTCTTGAAGTAGTGATAGATATTGCCCACGCTGCAGCCGGCGGCCTGGGCGATCTCCTCTACCGAGACGCGCTCAAAGCCCTCTTTGTCAAAGAGATCCAGGGCCACGCTCTGGATGCGGCTGCGCATCTCCAAAGCCTGCATTTTTCGACTGGTGAGTTTCTCTGCCATTGCACACACCCCTTGTATCATTTCTCTTATCATAGTAAGCATTGACGGAAAAGTCAACAAAAAAGCATGTGACATCTTGACAAACGGCTTTTGTCTGCTATAATAATGCGGTATTCCGCCGTTGGAAATGCGAGCGTGCTGGAATCGGCAGACAGGCAGGCTTGAGGTGCCTGTGTTCGTAAGGACGTGTGGGTTCAAGTCCCATCGCTCGCACCATTTGAGAAACCCCGCAACCATTATGGCTGCGGGGTTTTTTCTTGTAATACCAACGGTTTGCGGCTTTCATATTGTTCTCACAACCGGACAGATATGACCAGCGAAAAGACGTATTTGACAAAAAATGCTATGGTATAACTGTCCTATTAGAACAGAAAAGAACCATTTGATTATTAGGGAGTCAATTGTTGGAAAAAGGCCATATTGCCGTTGAGCACCATAGAAAAGGCCATTGCCGGAAATAAACCAGTACGCACGCACTGCTTTGGTACACCCTGTACAGCCTTTTGCCGCTCTCGGTGTAATAGCTGCTCAACTACTTTTCTACTTCCCA
>R26__coassemble_3697_pt1 | contig 6300 bp, 4 predicted proteins | sample R26__metabat2_high_PE_009 | metagenome-assembled genome bin R26
CCGACCTCGCAGCACTCGCCCTCAAAGTTGGCGTGCAGACCCTTGATGATCTCTTCCTGGACATCGGCGGGAACATCGGCGCCGAAAACCTTTCCTACGCCCACAACGTGCTCGGCAGCCCAGGTCTTCTCCTCGGCCTGCAGGGTGAACTTCTCACCGGAAACGTGGCAAACAGGGCACTCAGCGGGGGCAGTTTCACCCTCGTGAACATAACCGCAAACAGGACATACCCACTTCTTCATAAAAGTATCCTCCATTACAAAAATTTTCATATCGGGGGATTTTCCCCTTTATTTACGCTGTCAGTATAACACTCCCCGGGAGAATAATCCAGTTGCAAATGCAACAAGAAATATATTTATTGTGGCGGATGCACCTTTGACAGACTGAAACTCCCGACGGATGATTCCGCCGGGAGCCGTACTTTCGCTTCGGTTTTATTCGCCGGTCATGATCTTCAGAATGGTGCGGTCGGTCTGGCGCATGCCCTGGGCGGCCAGAGTGCCCACGTTTTTGATGGTGTCCTCCTCGTCGGTGCCCACAATGCCGTCACCGGCGCGGAAGTTGTTCTCCGTGCGGTACATATTGTAGCCCAGGATACCGCAGCCCACGCCCATGGCGATCTTGCTGGCGCAGGAGGCCTTGGCACCGTCGCAGATGGTGCCGGAGATCATGGCCACGGCGTTCTGCAGCGTATGGCTGATGCCCTCATAGCCCTCGCCGTTCAAAAAGGCGATGCCGCAGCCGGCACCCACACCGGCGCTGACGGCGCCGCAATAGGCGCTGAGACGGCCGATGCCGGTCTTCTGGTGGATGGTGATGAGGTCGCTGAGGCACACGGCACGGAGGATCTGCTCCTCGGACTTGCCTTTGATGGTGCCGTAGCGCCATACGGGCACGGAGGCGGTGATACCCTGGTTGCCGGAGCCGGACACGATGACCACCGGCATCTCACAGCCGTTCATACGGGCATCGCTGCCGGCGGCTGCCCAGGCCCGTGCCTGGGTCTCGGGTGCATCGTTCTCCAGCAGGAGGTTGGAGCCGATGTTGGAGCCCCAGCTGTTCTCGATGCCCTCTTTGGCGATGGCGCTGTTGCAGGCGATCTGCTGAGAGATGAGAGGCCGGATGGTCTCCAGGGGAACTGTCTGTGCAAAGGTGACGATATCTTTTACGTTCAGGCCGCTCTTGTCGTGGAGGTTGTCCTCGGCATCGCCCCGCAGGGGCTTTTCCAGCAGAACCTGACCGTCCTTGGCCATGTAGATGATGTTGGTATGGTTGTTGGCTACCCGCACGGTAGCGGTATGGCCCTCCAGTCTGCCGGTAAGCTTGATGTCCAGCATGCAGGGGGTCTCGGGGCAGGTGACTTTGATGGGAGTGGCATCCAGATAGGTCTGGATGGCCGCTACGTCTTCTTCGGTGACGCGGGCCAGCACCTGCAGTTCGGCCTCTGCGTCACCCGCTACGATGCCCACGGCAATGGCCGCGGCAATGCCGCGGCGCCCGCCCGTATTGGGCACTACCACGGACTTTACATTTTTCAGGATGTTGCCGCTGATCTCAGCGTCAATCTCCGTCGGTTTACCGCCCAAGACCGTGCGCAGCTTTGCAGCACAATACGCAACGGCGATGGGCTCTGTACACCCGGTAGCCAGGAGGAGCTCTTCCTCCAGGATGGCCATGTAGTCGGCCATTCTCTTCTCAGTCAACATGTTTTTGTTCTCCTTTGCACACAGAATATTTTTGATGACCGTCGGGCCGAAACCCGGCGAAAAAACAAAGGTGTCTCCACGCAGACCGTAAAGCCTGCGCAAGGACACCTCATTTTTTTATTTCAGATCCATAGGCAGATCGTCCATGGCGGGCACATCATCCTCCAGGCGGATCCAATCCTCCACGTTCACCACAGCAAACTCCTCGGGGGTGTGACGGATGACCACCTTTTCGATGCCGGCATTGATCACCAGGCGCCGACACATGGCGCAGGAGGTGGCATCGGCAAGAAGCTCGTGGGTCTGGGCATCGCGGCCGACAAGGTACAGCGTACTGCCCACGGTATCCCGGCGGGCGGCGGAGATGATGGCGTTGGCCTCGGCATGGACGCTCCGACACAGCTCATAGCGCTGACCACGGGGCACGCGCATGGCCTCACGGGTGCAAAAGCCCATATCGACACAGTTCTGGCGGCCGCGAGGCGCACCGTTGTAACCGGTGGAGATGATCTCATCATTTTTCACGATGATCGCACCGTACACGCGGCGCAGGCAGGTGGCCCGCTCCAGCACGGTCTCGGCGATATCCAGATAGTAATTTTCTTTGCTGATACGTTTTTCCATAGATGAAAACACCTTTCCAGTTTTCCTGATTATATCGCATTTTGATGAGCCGTTCAACAAAAACCATGGACGGAAGCCATCGCGGAATTCACAAAATTTTCGGGGAGGTTTTTGGTAAAATCACGAAAAGGATGAGAAAGATGCGCTTTCTTTCACCAAAGGTTTTTACGCAGAATTGCTCCGCAGGGTGACTTTTGTCGCTGTTGACAAAAGTGGGTCGCATCGGAATGCGAAATATCCCCCCAAAGCACTATTGAAAATAATCACATCGTCCTCAAACAAAAAAGGGACGCTTGTGCGTCCCTTTCGATATCATTTCATCAGCTTGATCTGATTATGGTCGGCGGCAAAGCCCGTCATCTCATAGAGCACCAGGATATCGGTGCATTCGTCCGCCAGCTCCTGCACACTGCCACGGAAATACCGCAGATCCAGCACCGTCACCGTCTCATAATCCCCCACGATAAAGGGAATGAAGCTGTTGGCATAGCTGTCCTTGATGAGCAGGAGGCTCTTTCCGTTTTTTACGCCCGTGTCGATGGTGACCTTGGCATAGTTGCCGCCCATGAACACCTCATACTTGTCCTTCTGCTGCAGCGCCGCGTCCACATAGAGGGAGGGGTACACCGTGCCGTCGCAGTCCATGGACTCGATGGTCACGCTCTCGTCCAGATAGATGCTGTCATAGGCACTCCGGGGCAAAAGCACCTTGGAATACATGGTGCCGCGGAAGCTGTCGGTGACTTTGGTAAGAGAAAAATCCCGCACCTCATGGCCCGTTGCTCTGGCCCACAGGCCGTAGACGGCCTGGGCGCCGAAGGATGTCCAGTGATGGTCGGTGCGGTAGTAGACCTCTCTGGTGTCGGCGGCGGCGCTCATGGTGCCGTAGGGCATGATGGCATTGCCCATGAAGATCCGGGACAGATACTCATCGCAGGCCGCCCGATCAAAGGTCTCGGCGCCATTGGGCAGTTTCTCCGTCAGTACGGTGGCACTCTGAGGAATCAGCATGATGCGGCAATCCTTGTGGGCGTTTGCATCGAAAAAGGCGGAGACGATCTCCGCATTTTTCTCAAACTGCCGGCGGTCAAAGTCGTCCTCGGTGACACGGGCCATGTAGTAGCCGTCCTTACAGAGATAGGTGCCGCCGATGTCCTTTTTGCCGGACGCCTCCTGCAGCACGGACTTGCTCTGCATCCAGAAGTCACGCAGAGCGATCTGATCAGAGGTGTAGTCCTCGGCGTCGGCGGTGAAATCGCCGCCCATGAGACGTTGCCACGTCAGCTTGGGGGCCTGCTGCAGATAGCGGTTTTCATTGGCGGAAAAGGCCTGATCCGGCAGGGCAAAGGACGCGACGGACAGACCCAACAGGATCGCAAAAACGGCGATCAGGGGTGCCAGTTCTTTTTTGTTGCTGTGGTCGGGTTTTGCAAGACGCTTGCCGCCTTCCATGGTCAGACCTCCTTTCGATGATTTTTGAGATTTTACGGAGAATCTCTCCGAGGGGTGGCTTTTCCCGGCAGCTGAATCCGGGGATATTGCGCTTCGAGCGCCTTACTTTTGCCAACAGCGGCAAAAGTAAGGCTGTCGGAGACAATACCGCAAAAATCAGAACCGGAAATACAAAAACGGATTGTAGCTGTCACCCACCAGAAAGGCGATAGACAGAAGCAAAACCACCACAACGCCGATGGTGCGGGCGATCTGCGCCACCGCGCCGGACATACGGCTCTCCATCCACTTCCAAAGGCGAAGAGGCCCCGTAGTACAGCCGATGACGGCCAGAATCAGCAAAAGGCCATTGCTGCTGAGAAGATATCCCGTGGTGGTGCTCCAGAACCGGCCGCTGAACATGTGACCCACGAAGGTGCCCAATTCTCCGAAGTCCGTGATGGCAAAAAGCACCCAACCCATGGTGAAGCAGAAAATGGTGTAGATATGGCCGATAAAACGGGGGATGCGGCCTAAAACATCCAGCAGGAAGGTCTTTTCCAACAGGAGCAAAACGGCGTAGTAAACGCCCCAGAGCACGAAGTTCCAGCTGGCGCCGTGCCAAAGGCCCGTCAGAAACCATACGATGGCAATGTTGATAAGCTGCCGCGCCTTGCCGTGGCGGTTACCGCCCAGGGGGATGTACACGTATTCCCGGAACCAGGTGGAAAGGGAGATGTGCCAGCGGCGCCAGAATTCGGTGACACTGCGGGACTCATAGGGATGCTCGAAGTTCTCCAGGAATGTAAAGCCGAAGAGGTGACCCAGGCCGATGGCCATGTCGGAATAGCCGGAAAAGTCGAAGTAGATCTGGAAGGTATAGGCAAAAGCGCCCAGCCATGCCGTGGCGGCAGAGGGATCCTGTATCGCCGCAATGGATTCCCACAGAGCGCCCACCTGATTGGCGATGAGCACCTTTTTGCCCAGGCCGATGACAAACCGCTGCATGCCGCGGCTGGCCTCCAGAGCGCTCTCCCGGCGGCCGTCCAGACCCTCGGCCACCGTCTTATACTGGACGATGGGGCCTGCAATCAACTGGGGGAACAATGTCACGTAGGTGCCGAAGGTGATGATGTTGCGCTGTGGCGGCACAAGACCGCGGTACACATCGATGGTGTAGGACATGGTCTGGAAGGTATAGAAGCTGATGCCGATGGGCAGGGCAAGACCCAATGCGGAAATCCCCGCGCCCGTGAGGGCGTTGATATTGTCGATGGCAAAGTCGGTGTACTTGAAAAAGCCCAGGATGGCCAGATTTCCCACGCAGGAGAGGATCATCACGGCCTTGGCGCCCTTTTCATTGCCCTTTTCCCGGCATTTGCCGATGCCCAGACCGTTGCAGTAGTCAAACACGGTGGAGAACAGCATGATCAGGATGTACCTGGGCTCACCCCAGCCGTAGAAGATAAGGCTGGCGATCAGCAGAACGAAGTTGCGGAATTTTCGCGGGCAAACGTAGTACACGATGGCCACCAGCGGCAGAAAAATGAGCAAAAATACTGTCGAGCTGAATACCATAAGCTGTCCTCCTTTCCTTTTTTATAACCCGAAATTGGGACAAGGTAAAGCCTTGTCCCAATTCATGTGCAGTTAGAGTACCCCGAAGAGCTCACCGATCAAAGAGCTGTTGCGGATGGCGGAGAGGTTGTTGCAGAACACAACGTCCTTGATGCCGTTTTGCTTGACGAACTCGGTGATGCTGCCGCTCCAGTGGCGGTAGTCGATGACATACACCGTCTGGTAGTGATCCACCAGGAAAGGGGCAAAGGCATTGCCGAAGGACTCCTTGATCAGCACGCAGGAGCTGCCGTCGGCGATCATGGGGTTGGAGATGACGCTGTAGGCGTTATCGCCCCAGATGTAAGCGCCGTACTTAAAGGCGGCGGGTGCGGTGGACTCATCGCAGATCACATCAATATCATCATAGAGCATGGCGCCGCTGCCGTCATAGACATCCATGGTGGCGCCGCCGATGGGATAGTAGGCGGTGACGGTATCGGGGGTATCGCCCAGGGTGGCACTCTTGCCGGTATCGTTATAGAAGGTGCCCAAAAAGCCGGGCATTTCCTGCGCTGTGTAATCTGAAATGTCATGTGCCGTCAGCCCGGCGGCCTTGCACAGCTGCGTATAGGCATAGTAGGCGCCCAGACCCGTCCAGTGATGGTCGGTGCGGTAGTAGATATACTCGTTGCGGTGGAGCATCAGGGTATCGTAGACGGGCACGGTGATGACGTTGTCATTCATGTAGCTGAGGATAGTGTCCTCGGCCTTCTCCTGATCGGAGAAGAAGTCCTGACCGTACAGCTCGTCCGGCAGAGTCACGCCGGAGGAGAGGGGTACCACGATATCGAACACACGGGCGGTGCCGGAGAGATTGTCCGCCACCTTGTTGACACACTGGGCGTACTTCTTGGCGGTATCGTCCACGTAGGTGTACATCTCGTAGCCGGTGTTACCCACACAGTAAACGCTGTCA
>R26__coassemble_4563_pt1 | contig 5456 bp, 5 predicted proteins | sample R26__metabat2_high_PE_009 | metagenome-assembled genome bin R26
GCTTCCTTCAGGAATGCCTTGTAGTTGGGCATGTCGATGTCCAGGTGAGTGCAGTCAGCGCACAGACCGGTGTGCAGGCGGGCTGCGCAACGGGGAGCCAGGTCACGGCCGATGTTGGATGCACCAAACAGCAGCACTTCGGGCTTCACGTTCTCAACGACTTCCACGATCACCTTGGTGTAGGCATCGGTGGTGTAGTCCTTCAGCAGAGGGCTGTTGCAAACGTACACCTTGTCGGCGCCGTACTTGCCCAGCTCGGGGGCCAGACCGTCAACGTTGTCGCCCAGCAGAATGCCGCACAGTTCAACGCCCAGCTCATTGGCCAGCTTGCGACCCTCGGAGATCAGTTCGAAAGTAGTGGGCATCATCACGCCCTGGCGCTGCTCACAGAAAACCCATACGTTCTTGAAGGCAGCGGTATCAGCACTATTAAAAGCCATTATTCTTATCTCCTTCCTTAGATGATGTGCTTGGCGGCCAGGATGCCAGCCAGCTTGTCGGTGGTAGCCTTGTCAGCACCTTCCAGCATCATGCCGGCGCCCTTCTGGGGAGGCGTGAAGGAGGTGAGAATGTTGGTGGGAGAGCCCTTCAGACCGATGGTAGTTGCATCGATCAGCTCGTGATCCTTCAGGGTGTCATAGGTCATGGTGACCAGGGGCTTGGAATAAGCCTCGAAAGCACCGCCAACGGACAGATAACGGGGCTGGTTCAGCTCCTTGATGCAGGTGATCATGCAGGGAGTGTTGACCTTAACAGTCATGTAGCCGTCTTCCAGCATACGCTTGACAGTCAGGGTCTTGCCGCTCTTGGTGATCTCACCGGCATAGGTGACCTGGGGCAGATGCAGCTTCTCAGCGATCTGGGGGCCGACCTGAGCGGTATCACCATCGATAGCCTGACGGCCGGCGAGGATCAGATCGTCCTCTTCGATGCCGTAGGTGTCGATAGCAGCAGCAATGATCTGGGAAGTAGCATAAGTATCGGAACCACCGAACTCACGGGCGGTGACCAGAACGCCTTCATCGACGCCCATGGCCATCAGCTCACGCAGCATGCCTTCTGCGGGAGGAGGACCCATGGTGAAAGCCACGACCTTGCAGCCCAGCTCATCCTTCAGAGCCAGAGCGGCCTCGACGGCGTTCATATCATCGGGGTTGATGATGGTCTGCATGGAAGCACGATCCAGAGTACCATCGGGATTCACGGCCACCTTACCGGAGGTATCGGGGACCTGCTTAACAGTAACGATAATTTTCATTTTCCTTTAACCTCCTTCTTACTTAACGCCCAGATGGCTGGAAATAACCATACGCTGGACTTCGGAAGTACCCTCATAGATCTCAGTGATCTTAGCGTCACGCATCATACGCTCCACGGGATACTCACGGGTATAGCCGTAACCACCGAACAGCTGAACAGCACGACGGGTCACGTCGGAAGCGGACTCAGCAGCGAACAGCTTGGCCATAGCAGCATCAGCGGAGTAAGGCTCGTGATTCTGCTTCTTCATAGCGGCGGAATACACCAGATACTTGGCAGCTTCCATACGGGTGTGCATATCAGCCAGCTGGAACTGAGTGTTCTGGAACTGGGAGATGCGCTTACCGAACTGGACGCGCTCCTTGGTGTACTTGACAGCCTCGATGACAGCGCCTTCGCCCAGGCCCAGAGCCTGAGAAGCGATACCGATACGGCCGCCGTCCAGGGTCTTCATGGCGATCTTGAAGCCTTCGCCCTTCTTACCCAGCATACGATCCTTGGGGATGATGCAGTCTTCGAAGATCAGGTCGCAGGTGGAGCTGCCACGGATACCCATCTTCTTCTCGTGCTTGCCCTGGGAGAAGCCCTTATCGGTCTTCTCGACGATGAAAGCGGAGATTTCCTTCATCATGCGGCCCTTCTTGTCGGCGACCTTGCCGGTGACAGCGATGATGACGAAAGTATCAGCAACGTTACCGTTGGTGATGAAGCACTTGGAACCGTTCAGGATGTAGTTCTCGCCGGACTCATCCAGAACAGCGGTGGTCTGCTGACCCTGGGCATCGGTACCGGCACCGGGCTCGGTCAGACCGAAAGCACCGATCTTCTTGCCGGAGCACAGGTCGGGCAGATACTTCATCTTCTGCTCCTCGGTACCGTTCTCAAAAATGGGAGCGGCGCACAGGGAGGTATGAGCGGAAACGATAACAGCGGTAGTACCGCAGACCTTTGCCAGTTCCTCAACGCACATAGCGTAAGACAGGACGTCGCCGCCTGCACCGCCGTACTGCTTGGGGAAGTAAATGCCCATCATACCGAGCTTGGCCATCTTCTCGACGGTCTCCATGGGGAAGCGCTCTTCCTCATCGATCTCAGCGGCCAAGGGCTTGACTTCATTCTCTGCAAACTCGCGGTACATCTTCTGCACGAGCAGCTGTTCCTTAGTCAGATGAAAATCCATACTAATTCTCTCCTTTTTTGATATTACTTATTGTAGCTGAAGAAGCCCTCACCGGACTTGATACCCAGCTTGCCAGCGCGGACCATCTTGCGGATCAGCACATTAGCACGATACTTGCTGTCGTGGGTCTCGTTGTACAGAACGTCCATAATGTTCAGCACGATATCCCAACCGATCAGATCGCCCAGATGCAGGGGGCCCATGGGGTGGTTGCAACCCAGCTGCATAGCGATATCGATATCCTCAGCAGTAGCAACACCTTCCTGCAGAACGCAAACGCCCTCGTTGCAGTAAGGGATGAGGATCTTGTTGACCACGAAACCGGGAGCCTCGTTGACCACGACGGGGGTCTTGCCGATCTCCAGGGACAGGGTCTTGATGGTCTCTACCAGCTCAGCGGGGGTGTTGCCACCGGCAATGATCTCAACCAGCTTCATAGCGGGCACGGGATTGAAGAAGTGCATACCGATCACGGGATGCTTCAGGCCCTGGCCCATTTCAGTGATGGACAGAGAGGAAGTGTTGGAAGCGAAGATGGCGCTCTCCTTGCAGATGGCGTCCAGACGGCCCAGCAGTTCCTTCTTGGTAGCCATATTCTCAGCGACGCACTCGATAACCAGATCGGCATCGGCGGCAGCCTCAAACTCTTCCACCAGAACATGAGCCATGATGTCATCAGCAACAGCCTGATCCATCTTGCCCTTGGCAACCTTCTTGTTCAGGGAAGCAGCCAGCTTGTCCTTATGACGCTGAGCGCTCTGCACGCTGGAAGCGTACATCAGGGCAGTGTGGCCCTTTGCTGCGAATACCTGGGCAATACCGCTGCCCATGGTGCCTGCACCGAATACTGCAACTTTCATTTTTGTTCCTCCTAATATAAATATTTGGATTTTACTTTTTAATCATCAGCTCGAGAGCTGTTAATTAACTTACTTATTCTCCATTCGTTTCCAACAGGGGCGCAAACGAGGACTCGCGCTTATCGCAGCTCCCTTTCGGTCGCTTTGGTCGACGCGAGGGCTCCCTTTCGGTCGCCACCACGGTGTTTTTGCTGTGGCGAAGCAACAGCAAAAACAATTTAAAATAGATTCCTTATGTTTTAATTATATCACCGATTACTTATTCTGGTAGGGCTCGTGCTTTCTCTTTTCCAGGAAAGCGGACATACCTTCAATCTGATCGGCGGTCTTGAAGCAGCTGCCGAACAGCTTCTCCTCGATAACGATTGCCTGATCCATATCCACCTGCAGACCGTCGTTGATAGCCTTCTTGCAGGCACGGACGGCGATAGGAGCGTTCTTGGCGATGGTTTCAGCCATCTTCTCAGCGGCGCCCATCAGCTCCTCCAGGGGATACACGGCGTTCACAAGACCGATGCGATAAGCTTCGTCAGCCTTGATGTTCTTGGCGGTGTAGATCACCTTCTTCGCCATAACATTAAAAAAAAAACGAGCCAGTCTCTGGGTGCCACCGAAACCGGGAGTAATGCCCAGGCCTGCTTCCGGCTGGCCGAACACGGCAGTATCGGCACAGATACGGATATCACAGCTCATGGACAGTTCGCAACCGCCACCCAGCGCATAGCCGTTGATGGCCGCGATAGTGGGGATGGGCAGGGTCTCAATGGCGCGGAAAACATCGTTTCCGTGCTTACCGAATGCTACGCCTTCCTCCGGAGTCAGGGTGCTCATCTCGCCGATATCGGCGCCGGCCACAAAAGCCTTATCACCGCTGCCGGTGAAGATCAAAGCACGAATCTCAGCATCGGCATTAACGATCCGGACAAGCTCACCCAAATCGCTGAGTACTTCGGAATTCAACGCATTCAATGCCTTGGGACGGTTGATGGTTGCAATGGCAATGCTTCCTTTTTTTTCTAACAGGACATTTGTCATAACGGGTTCCTCCTCACTTCCTCAATCCTCGTCGCCATATCCTGGCGACGACATATAGAGAGAGCTTCGCGCACGTCTCCATCGAGCTTCGGGCATACTCCCCCCCATATTGCTTATTCATTATAGTGCTTCGTCAACAATTTATCAAGACCCGCAATAATACTTTTTCTTTTTTATAACATTTCACAAAATAGGTGTGAAATATTTGCACACTTTTAAGATAACACCGAGGATTGCTGCATTTTTTTCGTTGCAGTACATGCTATTTTGTGGTATAAGAGTAAAAGATTACAATTCCCTGGAGGAAAATGTTATGCGTATGCGCAAAAAAAAGAATCTGGAACCCCGCATGGAGGCTTGCAGTTCTTTTCAGATCATGGATCCTTTCTCCATGAAAGGTCACTGGCGTGAGCTGTATCCCAACGCCAGGGAGCTCCATCTGGAGCTGGGCTGCGGCAAAGGCACTTTCACCATCGGTACGGCTCGCAACGAACCGGATGTCTTACTGATCGCCGTGGAAGTGGTGCCCGACTGTCTGGTGATGGCTATGGAAAAAGCCAAGGACGCGCAGCTTCCCAACGTGTTCTTTATCTCCGGTGATGCCGCACTGCTCCCTGACATGTTTGCTCCCGGTGAAGTAGATCGCATCTATCTGAACTTCTCCGATCCCTGGCCGAAAAGCAACCAGAAAAAGCGCCGCCTGACCCATGGCAATTTCCTGAAAAAGTACCGTCAGGTACTGAAAATGGGCGGGCAGATCCACTTCAAGTCCGACAATGACAAGTTCTTCACCTGGTCGGAGGAGGAGATCCCTCAGTTCGGCTTTGTTCTGTCCGAGGTGACCCACGATCTCCACGCAAACGGCCCCGTAGGCGTGATGACGGATTATGAGATCCGCTTTTATAATCTGGGTAAGAGCATCAACCGTCTGGTGGCCACCATGGTGCCGTGGGAAGATCCGAAAGAAGCTGAACCGGATCTGACTGAAGCTGAGATTGTTGCCGAGGCAACGGAGATGCTTCTCTGAAACGACAAATACGCAAAAAGCATCCCGCCGTGAGGAGGGATGCTTTTTGCGAAATATGCAGTTACTTTTCTTTGAAATACTCAGCTGCAGCGCC
>R26__coassemble_5139_pt1 | contig 4999 bp, 3 predicted proteins | sample R26__metabat2_high_PE_009 | metagenome-assembled genome bin R26
CGCCGGTGCGCTTGGCGGTCTCAACGATCTTCTCTGCGGACTGGTCGATGACCTGGTGGTCATAGGCCTTCAGACGAATGCGAATCATTTCTTTTGCCATGGTTTCTACTCCTTACAATTTCGTACGGTTTTGTTTGCTTTGCCAATGCCGTACGGCGAGCTTTCTCATCCACCGTTCCGTGCGTATCATTCCTGCTCATGAAAAACACCGACCACAAGGCCGGTGCATTCCCTGGCATGGCGATCTACGCCGGTGCCGAGAAACCTCAGCCGCCCGATTATCGGACATACTCCCCGGAAGTTACCTCCTCACGGAGCAATCTCCCGGTTCATCGCACTGTAAACGCTTCCGGGTGTGCACCACCCATCTCGCGCGTACTGGTCTATAATATAGGATAAGCTCTCCGTTGTCAAGCACTTTTTTCTCTTTTTCTAACAAAATTTTTTGCGTGTTTTTGGTGGGTTTGACGGAGACAAGATATTGTGCTCCGGGCGGTATGAAGGGCATATTTTGTGTGCAGGGGCGGAGCCGCGCTCCGCCCCTGTGGCTTATTTACAATATACCGCAATGGCTTTCCCGGCCAGTTCGGCGGTACCGGCGCCGCCGGCGGCATCGATATTTTCCCGGAACCGCTCGTCAGCAGTATACATCTGTCCCAGGCCTGCCAAAATCTCTTTGGTGCAGGGGTAATAGTGGGCGGTGATATAGTCCTGCAAGTCCCTGACCCACGTCTGTGCTTCTTCGCTATCCGGCGTCAGCGTTCCCATGGCGCCCAGCTCGGCAAATTTCGCCATCAGGCCATCGACTGCGGACTTCTGTTCTTCCGGGGTCTTCCCTGCCGACCTCCGCTCGCTCTCCCGCCATGCGGCGGTATCTCCCCATTTCTCTTTGGCTTCGGCGGCATACTGCGCCAGCTTTCGGTCATCAAATGCGGTAAAACTCATATCGTGCACTCCTTTTCGTTCCAGATTCTCGGCAAAGGCGATGAGTCCCTCCAGACGCTCCTTTTGCAGACGCAGCATGGCAAGCTGCTGCCGGATGGCCTCCCGCTCATCGAAGTGCGGGCTGTCCAGTATCCTTTTGATCTCCCGGAGGGGAAATTGCAGCTCCCGGAAAAGCAGAATGGATTGCAGGCGTTTCAAGGCCATATCGTCATACAGGCGGTAGCCCGCCTCCGTGACCTGCGCGGGCTTCAATAAACCGATGGCATCGTAATGGTGCAGTGTGCGCACACTGACACCGCTCAGCTCTGCCACCTCATGGACGGTTTTCATCGTTTCTTCACCTCGTATCCGAGTGTACACTATGACGTAACGTGAGAGTCAAGAAAATTTTTCGGGGCGGACAGAGCTGTCCACCCCTCAAAATTTATTGGTTCAGTTTCGATACCCATCGGCGGGACGTCCGGAGGCCGTCCCCTACGGGATTGCGGTTTTTCCTTGCGGGCGGCCACACAGGGCCGCCCCTACAAACGGTTTTGTGTCTTCCATAGGGGCGGACGACTCTGTCCGCCCGCTTTTCATTCATCGGCAAATTCCAATTTGCTGACACATTCATTCAGCATTTTGCATTCAGTATTCGTCATCAAACTCTTTTCCACTTTGCGCCGCCGGGGACGTCGGTGACCTCAATGCCCTGCGCTTTCAGCTCGTCGCGGATACGATCCGCCTCGGCGAAGTTTTTGGCTTTCTTGGCATCGGCGCGGGCGCGGATCAGTGCCTCCACCTCGGCATTTTCTTCGCCGCTTTCGCTGACCACGGTGAACACGGCGGGCTGCGCCGCCAGCTTGGCCTGCTTGGCACGCAGCTCGGCAGCCTTTTCCAGCAGTTTGAGACCCAGTACACTGTCATAAGCGTCCAGCAGAGCCAGCTTGGTCTTGTCATTGGTCTTGGCCTTGAGCACATTGTAAAGCTCCGTGACGCCCATGGAGGTGTTCAGATCGTTATCCATCTGGGCGATGAACTTCTGCTTCATCTCCTCGAAAGCGGCGACATCTACCTCGCCCTCGTCCTTGAGAGCGGCGATCTTGGTCAGCAGCTTGTTGAAAGCCACAGTGGCGTTATCCAGGTTCTCCCAGGTGAACACCAGGCTCTTGCGATAGTGGCTCTGCAGGCAGAAGAAGCGGTAGGCCAGAGGATCATAGCCCTTTTCCTCCAGCAGGGAAACGGTGAGGAATTCACCCTTGGACTTGCTCATCTTGCCGTCAGAGGTATTCAGGTGCGCCACATGCGCCCAGTGGGTGCACCAGGGGTGACCCAGGTAGCTCTCGGACTGGGCGATCTCGTTGGTGTGGTGGGGGAATGCGTTGTCCACGCCGCCGCAATGCAGATCCAGATACTCGCCGTTGAACTTCATGGAAATGCCGGAGCACTCAATGTGCCAGCCGGGATAACCGACGCCCCAGGGAGAGTCCCATTTCAGCGCCTGATCCTCGAATTTGGACTTGGTGAACCACAGCACGAAGTCGTTTTTGTTGCGCTTGTTGGTATCCTCCTCCACGCCCTCGCGGACACCCACAGCCAGATCGTCCTCGTTGTGGTCGTTGAAGATGTAATAGCGCTGCAGCTTGGAGGTGTCAAAGTATACGTTGCCGCCGGCCACATAGGCAAAGCCCTTGTCCAGCAGGCCGGATACGATCTTGATATAGTCATCAATCAGGCCGGTAGCAGGCTGTACGATATCGGGGCGCTTGATGTTCAGCTTCTGGCAGTCAGAGAAGAAGGCATCGGTATAGTACTGGGCGATCTCCATGACGGTCTTGTGCTCGCGCTTGGCGCCCTTGAGCATCTTATCCTCGCCCTCGTCGGCATCGGAGGTCAGGTGGCCCACGTCGGTGATGTTCATGACGCGGTTGACATCATAGCCCACGAAGCGCAGGTACTTCTCCAGCACGTCCTCCATGATGTAGGAGCGCAGGTTGCCGATATGGGCAAAGTGGTACACGGTGGGACCGCAGGTGTACATCTCCACATGGCCGGGAGTATGGGTCTTGAATTCTTCTTTCTTGTGGGTAGCAGAGTTGTAAAGATACATGGTTTAATCTCCTTCTATATACATATTATATAATGTATGCGCAAAACAAAAACCTCTTATGCCGATGGCATAAGAGGCGACAGAATACTGATCGCGGTTCCACTCTCATTTATCACTCAAGGTAAGCCGATCTCGACGGCCAGTCGGAGGGCATCCATATCCCTCGCGCTCCCGGACGCACTTTCGGTCTTCATCAGGTAAGGGGCTCTCAGCCGGTGGCTCCCTCTCTCTTCTTCCCGTGGGATAGACCTACTCTTTCCGTTCAACGCGCTATGCGATTGGAAGTATTGTATCAAAGGGGAAATGGAAAGTCAACCCCGGAACATGGCCATTTTCAGTACTTTCGTAAACACTCCGCCCCAGGTGAGACGCGATACCTCCTCCGCAGCGCAGATGGAAATGGTTTTGATCTCTGCGCCGTCGTTACATATTGTCAGTTCCCCCACCTTTTGCCCTGCCGCAACAGGAGCTTCGATTTCCCGGGGCAGAGAGAGCTTCTGCTCCAAGGTCCCCATTGCTCTCTTTTCCAGCAAAATGCAGGCTTCACCCTGCTCTAACTCCAGCGGCACGGCATCAGCTGTACCCATAATGACCGGCAAGGGTTCAAGGGCCGTTTCCGGTTGGATCTCGGTCAGCGAATAAGTGGAAAAACCGTAGTTGAGCAGCGCCTTGGCGTCGGTATTGCGGCTATCGGAGGTGGCACCGTGCATTATCGTGGCGATCAGCTCCATGCCGTCCCTCTCTGCCGTGGCGCTGATGCAATAGCCAGCCTCGGCGGTATAGCCGGTTTTCAGGCCGGTGCAGCCATCGTAGAACCGCACCAGTTTGTTGGTGTTGGAAAGGCCGAAGGTGCCGTTTCGGATGGTATCCATCCAGATGGTGGTATAGTTGCGGATGTCTGGATGGTGGAGGATCAGTTCCCGGCTCATGAGGGCAATGTCATAGGCCGAGGTGACATGTCCCTCCGCTGTAAGACCGGTGCAGTTGACGAAGTGTGTATCGTTCATGCCCAGTTCCTTGGCGCGGAGATTCATCTTCTCCACGAAGAGCTCCGTTACGCCGCACACGTACTCAGCCAGCGCCACTGCCGCATCATTTCCACTGCTGACACAAACGGATTTGATAAGCTCCTCCACTGAGATCTGCTCGCCTTCACTTAAAAAAACCTGACTGCCACCCATGGAGGATGCATAGGCCGATACCTGCACCATGTCATCGTAATGGATAGCGCCGCTGTCAATGGCCTCCATGGTCAAAAGAAGCGTCATCACCTTGGTGACGCTGGCAGGCGGCATGGCCTCATGCTCGTTTTTGGCAAACAGGATCTCCCCCGTGGTTTTCTCCATCAGCACTGCTGCCTTCGATGTTATGGGAATTTCAACGGCCACAGCTCGTGTCGGAATCAGTGATATCATCAGGACGCCTGCCAGGATCGCCCCTACCCATCGTTTCATAGAATACCCCTCCCTATCTTTTATAAGGCTATGCGGCCATGTGACAAAACATACCTTGCAATATGACCTTCGGTCTGTTATAATGCAAACTGTCTGCAGGATTAGTACATCGGTAGTATGTCAGCTTCCCAAGCTGAAGAGGCGGGTTCGATTCCCGTATCCTGCTCCATAAAGAAAAGACACCCGTAAGGTGTCTTTTTCTTTTGGCAAGCAGGTTGGGAATCGAAAAGGCAGGAGCGAAGCGGAAGAAAACGTGCCGGTGGCACGTTTTCGCTGCCGTGGGCGTGTCGGGCGCGGCAGCGTCCGAGCGATTCCCGTATCCTGCGTTATTGAGAAGTTATTCTCGTATCCTGCTTCTGCCTTTTGCGCCCCGAAAAATAATCCGAAAAATTTCAAAATAACTATTGACATTTTCCGCTCTTTTTGGTATTCTAACAAAGCTCGAGTGACGCATCCGGCCAAGTAGTTCAGTTGGTTAGAACGCCAGCCTGTCACGCTGGAGGTCGTGGGT
>R26__coassemble_5451_pt1 | contig 4786 bp, 7 predicted proteins | sample R26__metabat2_high_PE_009 | metagenome-assembled genome bin R26
GAAACGCCGCGTTGCGGCGGGACGGCCTCGAGTTCGAATCTCGACACTCGGACCAGGAAAAAGCCTGTAACTGCAATGGTTACAGGCTTTTCCTATACCATTTTTTCTGTTTTCCCACAATTTTTCCCACAGTTAGTAAAAAAGGACGGTAAAAAACCGCCCTTTTCTATTATGAAAATCCGTTGCAGTTGAAAGAAACAGTGCTTAACTGCTCTTCACATATACAGTGTTCTTGCCTTGTCCCTGTTTGGCCAATTCCCCAGCCTCCACCATGCTCCGCAGATGGCGCTCCACCGTTGAGGCGCTGAGATTGGGACAGAGTTCAACGATCTCACGTTTGGTAAACTTTCCAATTCTGCTCTCTACGGCCTTTCTGACAGTATCACCGGAAGACGGAGAGAGAATCTCCATCCGATCACCAAAGTCGCGGTATGCGCTGATCACTGTACCCAGAAAATATTTGATAAATGGTGTAGGATCATCCTTTTCTTCATGCCAACCGACTTGCGATAACTCCAACACATCATAATAGGCAGTTTTATTCTGGGCAATTTTTGCCTCAAGGGAGATATACTTCCCGATCTCATAACCGGCCCGATAAAGAAGCAGGGTGGTAAGAAGTCTCGACATTCTGCCATTCCCGTCCAGAAACGGATGGATACAAAGGAAGTCATGAATAAACACCGGAATCACCAACAGCGGATCAACGGTACCCTCGCCGATAGTACGGTTATAGGCATCGCAAATCTCCTGCATGGCCGGTTTTGTTTCATAGGGTGCCAGTGGTGTAAATAGGTTATAAGTCCTCCCCGTGCTATCTGTTGCACTGATATAGTTCTGCACATTTTTGAAGCTGCCGCCAAATGCAGAATCCGTATGGCTGAACATCATCTTGTGAAGCTGCAAGATATAGTTCGGTGTCAACGGAATATAAGGAAAGCTCTCGTGAACAACATTCAGCGCATCCCGATAGCCTGCGATCTCACGTTCATCTCTGTTGCGAGGAGTAGTCTTCTCGCTCATGAGCTGACGGAGTCGGGTTTCTGTCGTGCGAATGCCTTCAATTTCATTAGAAGCTTCCGTACTCTGCACTTTTGCGATTTCCACCAATCGGTCAAGCTGCTCCGGCTTCTGCTTGAGATATTGTGTTTGCTTTCCCTTTTCTTCGTGGATTAGGGACAGGTAGTTGACAATCTCTGTATCCCACTTTTTCTCTTTCAGCTTCCCATAGTCAAACTGTCGCATTCTCGTCACGCCCTTTCTTTTCTCGTCAATTATATCCATTTTGACGCGAATAGTCAACCTGTGCTGAGATTATTTTGTGCTGACTTTCTTGATGAAATTCTCCATGCGCTCGGCACTTTCCTTGCGCATCTGATCCGTCACATGGCCGTACTCATTCAACGTAAAGGCTGCCGTGTGGTGTCCCAGGTTCTCCTGCACAGTCTTTACGTCGTCACCATTTGCCAAAGATGCCACAGCGTATCATTATTTGTGGCTACTTACAAAGATGAGTCTCGTCCATATGGACGAGACTTGTCTTTTTTTCGTATTCATGTAAAATAGTGAGTATCAAGAAAGAAGTGATTTACATGATTCAGGATATTGAACCGCTACATCTATACAATGAGTGGAAAAAAGATGCCCGTCCGAAAGCTTCCGACTATGTGATGCATTTTGTAGGCCGTGACCTTCTTTGCACGATTGATGATAATTGCCTGGAATTCCCTGAACGATGCCAATTTGCAGATGGAGATGAGGCATTTACCTACCTCTTTGAATTGGATGGGCGAGGGTATTATCTCCTAAAGGATACGACGAAGAGAGAACTGCCGGGCTATTCCTACAGGGATATTGCCCTGTTCCGTTCAGAGAGACCGCGCGAGATGGCATTTGCAGCCGTCAGTGCATGGCATCTTTTTTGCTGGTACCGTGACAGCCGGTTTTGCGGCCGCTGCGGAACGAAAGCAGAGCATGACAGCAATGAGCGCATGATGCACTGCCCCAAGTGCGGGAATATGATATTTCCGAGAATTATGCCCTCTGTGATCGTGGCAGTAACCAACGGCGATAAGATCGTCCTGACCCAGTACAATCGCCCCGGCGCCCAACGCACGGCACTTGTGGCAGGCTTTAACGAGTTTGGCGAAACCATTGAGCAGACGGTGCACCGGGAAGTTCAGGAGGAGCTGGGTCTGAAGGTGAAGGATCTGGTTTACTACAAGTCTCAGCCCTGGGGTATTTCCGGCGGCGGATTGATGATGGGATTCTGGTGCAGAGTGGACGGAGATGATACCATAAAGCTGGATCGCGTGGAGTTGGCGGACGGTGCATGGGTCTCCCGCAAAGAACTGCAGGAAACCTATGCGGATGCCGGCATTGCCTTAACGGGTGAAATGATCCGCATATTTTCTGAGGGAAAAGAGCCATACGATCAATAACAGACAGTATTTCTTTGCCGAATTATTACGAAACGGAGTGAAACTATGTATAAAAATATTGAGAAAAAGAAGATCTTGCAGTTAAAAGATCTGGTGGCTTATCAAGATGGTCAGGTAGTAAGCAAGACGTTGGTACAGAATAAACTGATGAGTGTGACCGTGTTTTCTTTCGACAAAGGGGAGGAGATCTCCACCCATGCATCCGGAGGCGATGCCATGGTGACGGTGCTGGACGGCACCGGCCGGTTCACCGTGGGCGGTGATGTGTTTACCCTGACGGCGGGACAGACAATGGTAATGCCCAAGGATGTTCCGCATGCGGTGTACGGGCAGGAACGGTTCAAAATGCTCTTGACGGTATCCTTCTGATACATGTAATTTGGCAGAGAAGCCGCAAACAGCTTTCTCGAAGGGAGAGTTCAAGATGCCGAAGCATTTGTTTTTAACAGGCCCAAAGCGTGTGGGAAAATCCACGTTGTTGCGTACTGTACTGGAGAATTATGCCGGTTCGATAGGTGGGTTTTACACAAGACGTTCCGAGGAAGTGTTTCCGGGTCGATCTTCTGTGCACATACTATCTGCCGCTATGGAGGAGAAACCCACGGAAGAGAATCTGCTATTCTTTTGCGGTACTCAGGATTCCGAAGCAACAGGGAGATTTGAGAAACTCGGCGTAGAGCTATTGGCAGTGCCGGGGAACCTGATTGTGATGGATGAATTGGGCCCACATGAAGAGAATGCAACAGAATTTCGGAATAGGGTCATGGAACTGTTGAACGGAGACGTGCCCGTTTTAGGCGTTTTACAGCAAGCGGAAAGCCCGTTTTTACGAGAGGTTTCGCAACACCCGAAGGTGGAACTGGTAAGTGTTACCGAGGGCAATAGAGATGCTTTGGCTGAATTTTTGCGGGGCTGGCAAAGCAGGGAAGAGCAGTAATATTAAAAGAATATAGAAAGCCCGAATCCTGTTTGAGGTGGGATTCGGGCTTTCCGTTATTGCTGCCCGGCGGGACACTGTCTGCCGGTGTGATCCATAATGTAGTCTCCATCCAAGATGAGCTCTGAGATGGGCACAATGGTGTAGCCGTCGTTAATAAGATATTCTAATATGTCTGGTAATGCTTCCGGGGTATGTAGTGCGGCATTGTGGAACAGGACAATGCTGCCGGGGCATACCTTGCTCGTGACCCGCTGATAAATGGTGGGGGCATCGTAGTCCTTCCAATCCAGCGAATCCACATCCCATTGAATAGGCTCCATGCCCGTGGAGCGGATCGCGGCGATAACATGATCATCGTATTCGCCATAAGGACAGCGAATCAAAGTGGGCTTGACGTTAGTGACAGAAGCAATCTTTTCGTTAGATGCTGTTACATCAGCGATGATCTGCTCTGACGTGAGGCTGTTGTAATGGTCGTGATGATTAGAATGACTCATGACCTCATGACCTGCATCGTGCAGAGCCTTTACAGACTCGGGATACTTTTCAACCCAATCTCCTACTACGAAGAATGTTGCCTTCACGTTGTATCGCGCTAAGATGTCAATGAGGGTCTGTGTATCTTCGTTTCCCCAGGATGATGTAAGAGTGCGGCAAGCCATTTTACAGGGCTTGTCGCACTCTCTGATAGGATGATACCACATCACTGAAAAAAGCGCAATCATTTTTTGAAAACCTTGTCGTATCAACGGTTTGCGGATTCGGATGTTGGGATTTTGTATAATGGATAAAAAGCATAATTGTTGGGATGTGCGCTCCCGCAGCCTGAGCGTATTTATCAGCAATTATCACCCTGCCTGGTCCATTCGATTTTCTCTGAAAAACTTCGGTGAAAAAGACAATCTGAAGTCTGTTCCTCTGTATGCGGCATTTTGCCTATAAGAATGCTGTATAGCCATATACAAAATAAAAAACGGAAGAAGCTGCGCTCTTGCAGTTTCTCCCGTTTTTTGCTGTCTGTATTTTTTCAATTAGTGCTTTTCACTCTTCATGGCTTCATCAATGGCTCGATTGATAAAGCCATTGGTGGATTCGCCGTTTTGCGCAGCAAAATCAGCAATTTGCTCTCTCTTCCCTTTGGGAACACGAATAATTATTCGATCTATCTTTTCTGCTTCGTATTTTTTAATTGCGCGTCTAACTGCATCGGGATTTGACATTATCAACACCAGCCTTTCCAATTAAACACATCATAAAATTAAAAGATAAAAAAGTCAATATAAGACTGCATATATTTGTTGACATATGGCATCTTATATCGTACAATAGTATTATAAAACAAAAAAGACGCCAGCACAGAGGAGCGGCAACTCCTCTGCGCCTGCGCAGGTGGACCAAGCACCTA
>R26__coassemble_6440_pt1 | contig 4265 bp, 4 predicted proteins | sample R26__metabat2_high_PE_009 | metagenome-assembled genome bin R26
CTTGCGCAAACCGGGAGCAACACCCCGGTGGGGTGTTGCGTAAGCGAGAGGAGAGCCTTTCGTCGAAACGCGACGCTCATTTGAGCGTCTGTATTTTTTCAATAAGCAGGGGTAGAAAGACGATAGCTGAGCAAAACCATGTAATGCTTGCTTTCCCAAGGTATCTCGGGGTAGAATAGAAGTGACCCGGCGACTCACAGCAGCACTTTGCGAAGCATTCTATGGATACCTACGATCTTCGGTAAAAGAAGATCCTAATCGCATATTCGATAGGAGAGACTGCACATGAGCAAATTTGTTTTGATTCCGGATTCCTTTAAGGGAACCATGTCGTCCACCGCTATCTGCCGGATACTGGCTCAGGAAATTCGCGCGCAGTTGCCCGAAGCGCAGATCGTATCCATTCCCGTGGCAGATGGTGGTGAGGGGACTGTGGACGCATTCCTGACGGCCATTGATGGCGGTAAGCGGGTTGAAGTACCCTGCAAAGGGCCTTACAAGGAGGATATCAACGGATTCTACGGCATGCTGCCGGACGGTACCGCCGTGATAGAAATGGCGGCTGCAGCCGGCTTGCCTTTGGTGGGAGATCATCCCAATGCAGAAAGGACTACAACCTACGGTGTGGGCCAGTTGATAGCCGATGCGGTGACCCGTGGCGCCAGACAGATCGTGCTTGGTCTGGGTGGCAGCGCCACCAATGACGGTGGCTGCGGTGCCGCGGCGGCACTGGGCGTGAAATTCTTCAACGCATCAGATGTGACCTTTGTTCCCACAGGCGGTACACTGCAGGATATCGAGAAGATTTCCATGGATGATGTGCCGCAGAGAATTAAAGATATACCCTTTATCACCATGTGCGATATTGATAACCCCCTGTGCGGCCCTATGGGAGCCAGTGCTGTATTTGGCCCGCAGAAGGGTGCAGATCCTGCCATGGTCAAGCGTCTGGACGAAGGACTATATCATTTGGCCGAGGTGGTCAAACGCGATCTGAAGCGCGATATTCTCGATTTACCCGGCAGTGGTGCGGCCGGAGGATTCGGTGGCGGCAGTGTGGCATTTTTCGGAAGCCGTCTGCGTATGGGCATCGATATCGTGCTGGATCTGACTCATTTTGATGACCAGATCGGGGAAGCGGATCTCGTGATCACCGGCGAGGGAAAGCTGGACAGCCAGAGTCTGCGCGGCAAGGTGGTCATCGGTGTTGCCCGCCGCGCCAAGGCACTGAAGGTACCGGTAGCAGCGCTGGTGGGCGCCAGTGAGACTGACATCACCGCGGCCTATGAAGAGGGTGTCAGCGGCATATTTCCCATCAATCCCACCCCGGAGCCCTTTGAGACGGTGCGCTATCACAGCGAAGAAAACCTGCGCTTCACTGCGAGGAATCTGATTCGCTTTATAAAGGCGATACAGATCTGCGACGGGGAGGTATAGCAGCTATGGACAAAGAGCAAAAAGGGATCGCGCACTACCATCTTCCGGGTCTGTTTGAATTCTGTGATTTATATCGAATATTTCTGCCCCTTTTCCGCCAAAAGCGCCAGTGGTTTTATGACTGGTGTGATATCGGTTCTATCTATGGCGCACCGGCAGATTGCATTTGGGGCGGTGGCCGGGTAGGCTTCGGAGAGGATGATCCAGGGGAAGTGTTGGCCATGATGCGCGAATACGGCATCTCAGCGCGGCTGACCTTCAGCAACTCTTTGTTGCGAGAAGAACACCTGAAGGATCGAAAATGTAATGCACTCTGCACGCAGTTTGCGGAGATTGCCGGCATGAAAAACGGCGTTATCATTCACTCGGATCTTCTGCTGGAGTATTTAAAGAAAACCTATCCGAAGCTATATTTTGTATCTTCCACCACAAAGGTACTGACAGAGTTCCAGGGCTTTCTGGGCGAAGTGGAACGGGATGATTTTTCCTATGCTGTACCGGATTTTCGCCTGAATAAAGCCTTTAAAGAATGGAGCACCCTCCCTCCGCAACTGAAAGCGAAGGTGGAATTTCTGTGCAACGAGTGTTGCCGGTTTGACTGCAGTGATAGAAAGAACTGCTATGAAAACGTCAGCCGCAAGAATCTGGGCGAAAATTGTTCTGAGCATCGGTGCTGTGCACCCGATGGCGAGAAAGGGTATCTATTTTCCAGAGCAATGAGAAATCCCGGATTTATCGGCATTGATGACATACGCAACATCTATTTACCCATGGGTTTTTCGCATTTTAAGATCGAGGGTCGCGGCCTCGGCAGCGCCCTGATCCTGGAATTCCTGTTATATTACATGACAAAGCCGGAGTATCAGTTGCAGGTGCGGGAGAAGATTTATTTGGACAGTGAATTGGATCTGTTCTGAGTTTGGGCATTGTATATAGAATACCCACATAAAGGGTATGAAGAAGTTCTCGGATACGTAAGAACGGATGAAGCGGAACAACTGAACTTTTTGAAATACCCAAACGCAAAAAGTACTCTGATGAAGATATTACTTCAACTTATTCTTTCAAATGCTGACTTGTTGAAGTATGAGGAATGTGATATGCTGAATACATTAAGCATCAGTTGATAATTCCATCGTCCGGAGGACTTCCGTTATGGCGATACCAAGAAATTTATCGACCCACTGAAATGACAACAAAGGATAAAGGAGTGCCGCCATGTCAAACATTCACATGGAGTATCTGTTTCAGGACCGGGAATCCGTTTCACCGGACGGTTTGTCCGATTATTCCACGTTGGACTTTGCCAGCAGCGGGAAGCACCTCTACGGTGTGCTTCTGTGGCCGGACGGCGCCTATCGGGAGTCAAGACCTTGTGTACTGATGTTCCATGGTTTCCCCGGCTCTGCCCGCAACGATGACATTGCACAGGCACTGTGCCGCATCGGCTGCGTGGTCGTCGTGCCGCACCATCGCGGCGCATGGGGCAGCGAGGGAAACTATCTGATCTCCCACTGCATCGAGGATGCGGTCAACCTTGCCCAATATGTCCGCAGCGCAGAGTTTTGTGACAAATACCGTGTGGATCCCGATGCCATATTCCTGCTGGGACACAGCATGGGCGGCAATACCGTGCTGAACGCCGCTCGAGCCCTGCCGTGGCTGCGGGGGCTGATCCTCCTCACTCCCTTTGACCCCACTCGCTATCTGCAAGACGGCAGGGAACATCTACTGCGGGAGCTGTTGAAGCAGGGGTCGATCTTGCGCAGTGACGGGTTGGAGGAGATCTACCGCGATATTTACGATCACCGTAAGGAAATCGCCTTTACCGCCGTGCCGGAAAAGCTGCGGGAGCAAAACCTGCTCATTTTGGCAGGAGAATATGACAAATGCGCTCCGCCGGAGGAAATGGTTATGCCACTATGGGATCTGCTTGCGCAGCACCCGACCTCCGCCGTACAGCGCTTGAAAGTCTATCCCACCGAGCACGGTTTGTTGGGCAGGCGCATCGCCGCCACCACCGACATTGCAGAATTTCTTGCGGCAGCCTGTCCCTGACAGGCGGCGGTAATGTGGGGAAAAGTCGGCCAGGTCATACGATATTCTGCCGATTGTCTCGAAAAATAAGACACACGCCTGTTTTTGCATTCAGGCGTGTGTCTTGCATTTAGCGGTACAAGCATCGCAGGTCGTATTTCATCTATTTCTCCGCCGAAGGATTTACATGGATCATAATGTGTTTTACATTATCGAAATTGCTCTCCACTTTTTGATGTACATCCTCGGCAATCTCGTGTGCAGCAATCAAACTCATGCTTTGATCCACACTGATCTCCACATCAATATAAATCTTGTTGCCAAAATATCTTGTGTGGAGCACATCTACGCCAATTACGCCCGATTGCTTTTCAATAAATTCCCGTAAGTTTTTCTCGTACTCAATTCCGCAAGAGGTATCCATCATTCTCATAAAGGCATCCTTTCACAAAAAATAATGAAAAAGGATGCGTTGTAAAAACTGTCGCAAAATAGCAGAAACCCTTGAAAACACAAGGTTTTCAAGGGTTTTGGAGCTGCTGGGCAGATTCGAACTGCCGACCTCATCCTTACCAACAGCTTTGGGGGCTTCAATCCGTTGCGCTGCAAGGATTTCGGGCGCTTTTCGCTCCAAAAAGGATGAGGTCGTGGCCTGTTTGTTCCACTGTTTCCGTCCGCTCGTTTCGCCGTGTGGGTCAAGGTGTGGGTCAAAACGCAGACGGGGATTGAGAAGCTCTTTTCTACGCCGATTTGTGCGGTAGCAGTGGGTCAAAATTTGCACCGGTGTAATC
>R26__coassemble_9868_pt1 | contig 3200 bp, 1 predicted proteins | sample R26__metabat2_high_PE_009 | metagenome-assembled genome bin R26
TTGCGTTATCCGTGAGAAACAGGTTTAACATCCCGTCCGTATCCGGCTGCACAGACGAGGATACGACAGCCGCCGTGCTCGGCGTAAGGAACAGCGTACGCTGAAACACACCGTCTTTGAGACGCGGATAGCAGTACGGTCCTATCATACCTGTCATATACATAGGGATCCGCCTGGTGACAGCTTCCGGCATCTCATTCATATCGCGGGAAATCGTGTGAATGATCTTTATAAACATATTAAGAATGTACAAATAAGTGAAAAATGAAGTTTTATCAATGTTGACAAGAACTACGGATACGTGCTATTCTAACATGAGAGGAATATTGTAAACAAAGAACGGCGGATGCGGGTTGTCCTCAAATTGAGGACATATCCACCCTGCAAAAAAATCCTGATTTCCCAAAATCCAGTATATGCAATTATAATATCACCGAGACAGGTGCCTGTCTCTCATTCTCCCCGGAGAGGGAGGATGAAAGATGCTTACATCATCGTAAGACTGGCTGAAAGGCCTTCTTAAATAAGATTTGATAAAAGGAGAAAAAAGATGAAAAAGTTTCTTGCACTGCTTCTGGCTCTCGTCATGGCTCTGAGCCTGGTCGCCTGCGGCGAGACCGCTCCTGCAGCAGATGACGGTCCTGCTTACCACATTGGTATCGTGACCGGTTCCGTTTCTCAGTCCGAGGATGACCGCCGCGGCGCCGAGGCCTTCCAGGCCAAGTACGGCGAGGATATGGTCAAGCTGGACATCTATCCCGACAACTTCACCGAAGAGCTGGAGACCACCATCCAGAAGATCGTCAGCATGTCCGACGACCCCCTGATGAAGGCCATCATCGTCAACCAGGCTGTTCCCGGTACCGCCGAGGCTTTCCGCCAGATCAAGGAACGCCGTCCTGACATCATCTGCATCGCCGGCGAGTCCCATGAGGATATCGCTCTGATTGAGAGCGCTGCCGACCTGACCACTAACAACGACTTCGTTGCCCGTGGCTATCTGATGATCCGTACCGCTCACGAGCTGGGCTGCGACACCTTCGTACATATCTCTTTCCCCCGTCATATGTCCTATGAGACTATGTCCCGCCGTGTTGCCGTTATGAAGGCCGCCTGCGAGGAGTTCGGTATGCAGTTCGTGCTGGAGACCGCTCCCGACCCCACCTCTGACGTTGGTACCGCCGGTGCTCAGGCCTACGTTCTGGAAAAGGCTCCCGAGTGGATCGAGAAGTACGGCCAGAACTCTGCTTACTTCTGCACCAACGATGCCCACACCGAGCCCCTGCTGAAGCAGCTGCTGGAGTACGGCGGTTACTTCATCGAGGCCGACCTGCCCTCTCCTCTGATGGGCTATCCCGGCGCTCTGGGTATTGACCTGACCGCCGAGGCCGGCGACTTCCAGAAGATCCTGGCCAAGGTCGAGTCCGCTGTCTGCGAAAAGGGCGGCGAGGGTCGCTTCGGCACCTGGGCTTACTCCTATGGCTACACCCTGTCCGCAGGTCTGGCTGAGCACGCCAAGAACGTCATCGACGGCACCAGCGAGCTGTGCGATCTGGACGATATCTCCAAGGCCTTTGCCGTTTACACCGGCGATGCCGAGTGGAGCGGCTCTGCTTACACCAATGCCGAGACCGGTGTGAAGTCCGACAGCTTCTTCCTGGTGTATCAGGATACCTATATCATGGGCAATCCCGGTCACTACATGGGCGCTACCTCCATCGAGGTCCCCGAGCAGTACTTCACTGTCAAGTAATCATACTGTGTAGAAACAATCAGGCGGGGAGGATTTTCCTCCCCGCTATCCTAACAACAGGGGTACAAGGAAATGAGCAATGAAAAGTCTCCGTTGCTGGAAATGAGGAATATCAAAAAGGACTTCTTCGGCAATCAGGTGCTGACGGACATCAACCTGACCCTGCAAGCCGGAGAGGTGCTGGGCCTGTGCGGCGAGAACGGCGCAGGCAAAAGCACCCTGATGAAGATCCTTTTCGGCATGGACGTGATTCGTGAGACCGGCGGCTACGGCGGCGATGTGCTGATCGATGGCCGGAAGGTCGTTTTCAACTCTCCCTTTGATGCGCTGGCAGCCGGTGTCGGCATGGTGCATCAGGAGTTTTCGCTGATTCCCGGCTTTACCGCCACAGAGAACATTCTTCTCAATCGCGAACCGCAGAAAAAGAATGTGATTTCCCAGGTGTTCGGCGAGCGCATGAACACGCTGGACTATAATGAAATGAATGGAAGAGCCCAGAACGCCATCGAGAAAATGGGCTTCAGCATAGACTCGGATATGGCTATCAGCCAGATGCCCGTGGGGCACAAGCAGTTCACCGAGATCGCCCGCGAGCTGAGCAAGGAAAACCTCAAGCTTCTGATCCTGGACGAGCCTACCGCCGTGTTGACGGAAAAAGAGGCCGAGGCGCTTTTGCAGTCCATCCGCAATATGGCCCAGCAGGGCATTGCCATCATCTTCATCACGCACCGTCTCCATGAGATCCTTGCCGTCTGCGACAAGGTGGTGGTGATGCGCGATGGTTATGTGGTGCAGGACGTGCCTGCCGAGGAGACCAACGTCACCGAGATCACCCGCTGGATGGTGGGCCGCAGCGTAGACGGCGGCGAGGCCAGAAGCGACGTCCGGGATTTCAGCGACCGGCGCAGCATCATGTCCATCCGCAAGCTGTGGGTGGATATGCCCGGTGAGATCGTCCGCAATGTCAATCTGGACGTGAAGGAGGGCGAGATCCTGGGTATCGGCGGTCTGGCAGGTCAGGGCAAGCTGGGCATCCCCAACGGTGTGATGGGGCTCTATGAGGCCGGCGGCACCGTGGAATTTGACGGGAAAGAGATCCCGCTGAACAGTCCCCGCCGCTGTCTGGATGCGGCGCTGGCCTTCGTGTCAGAGGATCGCCGCGGCGTGGGTCTGCTGCTGGATGAGACGCTGGAGTGGAACGTGGCGTTTCCCGCCATGCAGGTCCGGAACAAGTTCCTCAAAAAGATCGGCCCTCTCACCTGGCGTGATGAAAAGGCCATCGCCGAGGTCACCCAGCAGTACATCGATGAGCTGGCCATCAAGTGCACCAGCTCCCGCCAGAAGGCCAAGGAGCTCTCCGGTGGTAACCAGCAGAAGATCTGTCTGGCCAAGGCCTTTGCACTGACCCCCAAGTTCCTGTTCGTCTCTGAGCCCACCCGTGGTATCG